>Ga0315902_10000637_pt1 | contig 59199 bp, 54 predicted proteins | sample LakEriMetagenome_9_FD_203523 | JGI IMG/M metagenome (GOLD analysis project Ga0315902, IMG submission 203523) | Freshwater fungal communities from buoy surface, Lake Erie, Ohio, United States - Buoy 12 MA117 | ecosystem: Environmental > Aquatic > Freshwater > Lake > Lake biofilm | place: USA... | reverse complement strand
AGAGGAGGCGCGTCGAACCTTAGATAGTTTGGAGAAAATGAAAGTCCGAACCCCTCGTGGCGATGAGGTTCCATTGCTGCAAGTGGTGAAATTACAAACCGGACAAGGCCCCGCAGTCATTGAGCGAACGGATCGGCAGCGTTCGATTAAAGTCACTGCGGATGTTGAGCCTGGGGTGAATTCGAACGAGGTGGTTTCTGGATTCACGACGAAATACCTCGATAAAATTTCAACAAAATTTCCAACCGTTCGCTATTTGTTCGAGGGAGAGCAAAAAGACCAGAACGATAGTGTGAAGGAAATCGGGATAGGATTTATGGGGGCGCTCATCGTGATGTATGTATTGATTGCGATTCCACTGCGCTCGTATCTCCAGCCTTTGATTATCATGTCTGTCATTCCATTCGGCTTGGTCGGCGCGATCTGGGGGCATGTGCTGTTAGGAATTAATCTGAGCATCATGTCGCTTTGCGGCTTGGTCGCGCTGGCGGGTGTGGTGGTGAACGACAGTTTAGTGATGGTGGATTATGTGAATCGCCACCGCGATGAATCTCCGACCCTGCAGGACGCGGCAATCGCTGCGGGCGGGCGGCGTTTCCGAGCAATCCTGCTCACTTCTCTAACAACTTTTGTAGGCATCATGCCGATGGTTTTGGAAAAGGACATGCAAGCGCGTTTCCTTATTCCGATGGCGGTGTCGCTGGCGTTCGGGATTTTGTTCGCGACCGTGATTACCTTGTTTCTCGTGCCGGGAATTTACCTGATTTTGGAGGACGTGAAAAATCTCGCTGGAAAGGGATTCCGGAAGCGCCCCTCGGGAGTGGAGAGTTAGTAACTTAAATTAACCACAATGGGAGAGATTGAACCACCTCCTGCATTCCTCCTTCTAAAATCGAAAGCTAGACGTGAAGCTCCTCTGTTTCCTCTGTTACCTCCTGTGCAGAAAATATTTTTTACAGGAGTAAACGGAGATAACGAAGGGCTCGAACAACCCATTCTACCACCAATCATTTACTGAAATCTTCGTGCTATAGGGACTAGCCTTTTTGTAAAACACTCTAAGTTTCAGACAGTGTGCGATCATCGCGAATCAAGCGCGGATAGATCGTGGTATTTTGCTTCGCCCGAACGATGCTTGCGGATGGCCGACATGGCTTTTGAATCTGCCAGCAGCTCCATGGTTTCGGCGATTACCTCCATGCGCTCCATGGAAATCTGTACGGCAACGGCGCGACCTTGTTTGGTGATCGTCACGGGATGATCAGCGACTTCGTCGACCACGGCAGAGAATTTCTGCTGTGTGGTTTGGATCGTGTAGAAAGCTGGCATAAGGAAAATGATATTCCTTTATCTGAAAAAGGAATACCTAAATTTCTCCTGCCAGTCTTAAAAATGAATCGCGTGTCCTTCTGCCGCGAGGGTGGCTTCGTGGATCACTTCTGACATGGTTGGGTGGGCGTGGATGGTCGCGTGGATGTCATCGATGGTGAGTTCCTGATCGAGGGCGAGTCCCATTTCGGCGATGAGCTCGGTGGCGTTGTCACCGATGATGTGTGCGCCTAACAGCTCGCCGTGTTTTTTGCCGTAGAGCAGTTTGGTGAAGCCTTCGATTTCAGAAGCTGCAACGGCTTTGCCAATGGCGGCGAACGGGATTTTTCCGACCACGTAATCGATGCCTTCTTCCTTAAGCGTGCGCTCGGTTTTTCCGACGGAAGCGACTTGTGGGTGGCAGTAGGTGCAGCCTGGGAAGTTTTTCACTTTGCGTGGCTTGTAGCCATCGACGAACAAGCCGTCGACGCATTGGAACGCCTCGAAAGATGCGACGTGGGCAAGCCATGGTGGGCCGTTGATGTCGCCGATGGCGTAAACGTTCGGGAGGTTGGTTTCGTAGCGATCGCCGATTTTGATGTAACCGCGATCTGTTAGTTCTGGTTGAATGCCGCCAGGAAGGACTGGCTGGATGCCGATAGCGACGAGGCAAACTTCGGCGGAAAGCGTGCCGGTTTCTTTCGGGCCTTCGACGGTGATTTCGACGCGATCGCCGAGATCTTTGGTGGCGGTGACTTTGGTATTTGTTAGGCAGCGGATGCCTTGTTTGGTGAGGGATTTTTCGAGAGCTTCGCCGACTTCCGTGTCTTCCACAGGAAGAACCGTTGGGAGCATTTCGACGATGGTGACCTTGGTTCCGAAGGCGTTGTAGATGTAGGCGAACTCCACACCGATGGCACCTGCGCCGATGATGATCATTTCTTTGGGTTGCACCGCAAGGTTCATGGCTTCTTTGGAGCCGATGACGGATTTGCCGTTGAAAGGAAGCGGTGGCAGCGGGCGAGAAACGCAACCCGTGGCGATGATAATATTTTTGCCTTCGAGAACTTGAGTCGAGCCATCGGTGGCTTTCACACCGACTTTGCCTCCGCCTTCGAGCGAGCCGTAGCCGCGTATGTAGTCGACCTTGTTTTTCTTAAACAGGAACTCGATGCCGCCTGCGAGTTTATCGGAAACTTTGCGTGAGCGACCGACCACTGCGGACCAATCATAGGAAAGGCCTTCGATTTTGAGACCCATTTCACCTGCTTTGTGAGTGAGTGTCTGATAGAGCTCGGCGTTTTTAAGGAGAGCTTTGGTTGGAATGCAGCCCCAGTTGAGGCAGGTTCCGCCAGCGCGGTCTGCTTCGACGCAGGCAACTTTTTTTCCATGTTGAGCCGCGCGGATTGCAGCGACATATCCGGCAGGGCCGCCACCAATGACAATGAGATCGTAAGCCATAATGTTTCTAAAATTGAGTCGCGGGGAGAGTGATAGCCCTCGGCGGGATTGTCAAAGAGTGAAACTGAGGAAAATCAGCGCGGCTGCCGGATTTCTCAATTCACGCTGTCCAGCCAGGCGAGCATTTTTTTGCGATACGCGCCTTCATCCCGCGAAAGCGAATCCCCGTGGGTGCCATCTTTGACCTCAAACAACGTTTTCGGCTCTTTTGCGAGATCGAAGAGTTGCTTGCCTTGAGAAAAGGGCACGACCTGATCTTTCTGCCCGTGAACCACTAACAAAGGTGTGCCGTTGATTTTTGAAATGCAATCTTTGGGAGAAAACTCATCGGAAATCAGTTCGGTGCCGAACTCGCCTGCAAACAGTTTTGCCATGGATTGGTAAGAGGAGAACGTGCCGTCGATGACGATGGCTTTCAGTCCATCTGGTCTCATTTCTGCTAGAGCCGCCACGGATTTCGCGCCGCCGAGGCTGTGTCCGTAGGAAATGATCTTGCCCTGTTGCACATCGTTTCGTCCTGAAACGTAGAGGAATGCGGCTTTTACATCTTGGACCATGCCATTGCGGTTGAGTGAGCCACCGGATTTTCCGAAGCCACGGTAATCATACATGAACACCTGATAACCTGCCTCTGCCAGCCAAGTCACAAAACCAAGATGATGCCCGAGCGACCCCGCATTGCCATGAGAGAAAACGACCGTGCCTTTCGGCTTGATGCTTTTCGCTTTCAGAAACCAACCGTGCAGCTTGGTGCCGTCAGCTGATTGGAAATTCACATCCTCATAAGCAAATCCCCAGCGGTCAGGTGTGGCGGGTTGGTCATGGGTTGGGAAATAGAAAAACCGATTCGTATCGCCATCGCCGATGATCTCACGTTTGAGTTTGGAAAGCTCGCTGTTTTCATCTTTCAGCATTCGCTGAATATCATCCAGCGTGATGGCTTTGCGCTCCGTGGTGGTTTGCGCGTTGAGGAACAACGCGCTGAGTAACCAAACTAGGATTAACGACCACTTCATAAGATTAGATAGATAATCTAGAATGAAAATTTGTCGAGTCAGCAAGATCGCTGGAAAACATTCATTCGCCTCGCCATCCTACTCGGCTGGCGCGGTGCAATGCTTGTGGAGTTTCTTGACCGAAAACACCAGAATCATCGAAGCAAACAAAGATCCAGCGCAGATGTAATACGCGTAGGTTGCCGCTTGATCGGGAACTTTGTCATAAAGAAATCCGAAAAACGGTGGAGCGATAAGCCCAGCCGTTGCCCAGCCAGTGAGTGCCAAGCCGTGTAGTGAAGACATGCGTTTTGATCCATAGAGATCGCTAATCAGGGAAGGGATCGTGCCGAATCCGCCGCCATAAGAAGCGATCACGTAGCAGATCAAAATGCTAAACAGTATAGGCGAACTCGCGTGAGGCAAGACGAGATAAGCGAGGCCTGCAGTGCCAAGCAAGGCGGCGAAAATATTGACCCTGCCGAAATGATCGGAAAGCCATGCCCAGATCAAACGGCCCACGCTGTTTCCTAACGATGCGATGGCGATCAAGGTCGCGCCAGCAGCAGCAAGCGCCTCGACACTGAGACTCGAATCCGCCGATTTTGAAACATCCTGCATCAAGCGTGAAAGCTGACTGATGATCCCTAGGCCGGCCAAGCTGTAGGTGAAACAAGTCAGCCACAAGCGCACGCGCACATTGGGCAAATGCTCGTAAGTATCCGCAACGGTCGCTACATGCTTACTTGAGATAGCAGCATGCGGGCTGTAGATAGACCGGCATGCCAGAGTCATGATGACACCGTACACACCAGCGATGATAAGAAACGCAGCAGCCACATTTCCTCCGGCAAATTCCATGGCTTTCGGTCCGAACACTTTGCTCATGAACAAGGCGCCGATTCCAAAACCCATCACGATCATGCCCGTGGCAAAACCTTTTTTATCAGGATGCCATCCAGCGATGGTCGAGACAGCTGTTAGATAACCAGTGCCGAGACCGATGCCGCCGATGACCCCGTATCCCAGAGCAAGGACAACGAAACTCAGCCAACTAACCCAAGGAGTTTGGATGTCGCCTATCACTCCAGATCCGAGATAAAGCCCGAGTGCTGCGATCAGATAGCCGGAGACAAAAAACACCGCCGAGCGTTTCATGAGTTTGCGTCCACCCAGCTTCGCGACGAGCGGGCCGGTATAGAGTGCAGAAAATCCAAGTCCCGCCACTGCGAGACTGAAAACCAGCGAAGTCTGCCAGTTGGCCCAGTGATAAGCCGCTTGCAAAGGTTTCGTGAAAAAGCTCCATGCATATACCGAGCCCAAACTTGCCATGAGCATCACACCTGCGAACAGGATCAGTCGGCGATCTGGGGGGCTCTTTGGTAAAGGCTCGTTGAACGGATTGTCGTGGTCACTCATGCAGGTTTTTGGTTTTTAAATTTTTTATCGTTAAGAAAATCAGGGCTGGGGGAGTCCCGTGAGGGAATCTGCCAAGCCGGAATGATGATTAAAAGAAGAAATGCATGCCTAAGCCCCAAGGCCCTCCTTTTAAGACATCGTCCTCAGTAACTGACAAAACGCCATAATCCAGAAATCCGCAGTGATTACTGAGGATTTCAGGATGAAACCATGTTGCAGGTTGCGCGGTGGGCTGATGTGGGTAAGATGCCGCATCTGAATCACGGGATTTCCCCAGTCTATCCACGCGCATGATCGGTCTAGCTCTTAAAATGCTCTTTGGCGACACAGCTAAATACCTGATGCTTGTCGCGGGTTTGTTTTTCGCAACGTTTCTGATTGTGCAGCAGGCATCGGTTTTCTGTGGCCTCATGCGTTGGACTACCTCGACCTTGAAAAACGTCGCCGCCCCGATTTATGTTGTGGAAGAGCGCGTCGAGCAAATCAATGAGACCAACCCGATGCGCGACACCGATGTGGCGCGCGTGCGCTCGGTCTCGGCTGTCCGCTGGGCGATGCCGCTTTTCTCGGGATTGCAACGCGTCCGTCTGGAGGACGGTAGTTTCAAGACGATCCAACTTTTAGGCATCGATGCCGCCTCGCTCGCAGGCGCACCTGGGCGAATGGTTGAGGGAAATCTCGAAGATCTACGATTGCCGAATACCGTTGTCATCGACGAACTCGCCACCACCCGCCTGTCTTCGGATCCAAGTGATCCTTCGAAAAAAGTCAAAATCGGCGATCAATTTGAAATCAACGATGTGGAGGCGCGGGTCGTAGGGATTTGCGAAGCGATGCGCTCGTTTACTGGTGGCCCGTATGTTTGGACAACTTATGAACGCGCGCTGCTATATACTCCCAGTTCGCGCAAAATGCTTACCGCTGTAATCGCTGCACCCAACGAAGGGATGACGGCTAACGAAGCTGCAGCTGAAATCGAAAAAACCACTGGCTTGCGTGCATTCGTGAATGACAGTTTCGGCCCGAATCCGCGCGATCGCATGACTCCAAAAGGAAAACATTACGGCGATTTCAATACCTCCACCGTTTGGTGGTATGTGAAAAACACGGGAATCCCGATTTCATTCGGCACCACGGTGGTGATCGGGTTTATCGTCGGCGTTGCCATTTCCTGCCAAACGTTTTACGCCTTTGTGTTAGATAATTTAAAACATCTGGGTGCACTGAAAGCCATGGGTATGTCCAATTTCCGCCTGAGTCTCATGCTCATTTTCCAAGCCTTCACCGTGGGTTTGATCGGCTTCGGGCTGGGTCTGCTGGCAACCTCAGCCTTCGCGATGGGGGCCATCGAAAACGGTCAGCCGCCGTTTTACATGCAGTGGCAAATTCCTGTCGGTGCCTTCATCGCTATCCAAGTCATTTGCATGCTCGCCGCCCTCATGGGCATTATCCGCCTGAGTCTTTACGAACCCGCCATGGTCTTCCGTGCCTGATCCCATTCCATCATCCAGCATCGTTGTCGATGTCCGTGCGCTAGAAAAAAGTTTCGGCGACGGACCGAATCGCATTCATGTGCTCAAGCAGGTAAGCCTCCAAGCTCACACTGGAGAAATCATGATGTTGGTCGGTCCATCAGGCTGTGGAAAAACCACTTTGCTCAGCGCCATTGCCGGCACATTGAAAGTCGAGAGCGGCACGATTCATGTCTTCGATAGTCCGCTCGAAAAAATGTCCAGCGGAGCCCTCACCCGTTTTCGGGCAAAAAACATCGGCTTCATTTTCCAACAGTTCAATCTCATCCCTACGCTTTCCGTTGCAGAAAACGTGAGCGTGCCCTTGTTGATTCAAGGACATTCCAGCCGCGTCGCGATCAAGCGTGCGCGCGAAATTCTCGAAAAAGTCGGCCTCGGCGATCGTTGGAAAGAACGCCCTAACAAACTCTCCGGCGGCCAACAACAACGTGTCGCGATTGCGCGCGCACTCATCCACGAACCACCACTTGTCATCTGTGACGAACCCACGGCTGCCCTGGACGCGCACAATGGTGAGATTGTGCTCGATCTTTTCCGCGAAGTCGCTCGCTCGGTGAATCGCGCCGTGATCATTGTCACGCACGACAATCGTATTCTTTCTTATGCTGACCGCATCGCCCGCATGGACGATGGCGAAATCATCGAAGTCATCAAACAAGATCAGCACCAGCCCCAACACTTCGTTCACGAACACGCTCATTGACCTGAAATAGCCAAACACACCTATGTCTTTCATCTCACTTATCCTTCGCTACGGCTCCATCGCTGCCGCCATGTTCGGCGTGATGGCCATCATTTTTGTTTCCCAAACTCAAGCAGAGAAACAGATGCCACCGCCGGGCGATCCGCCCATCATGCCTCCGCAGAAACCTTTCGTGGAGTCGGTCGCAGCCACGGGCATTCTGGAATCGCTTAGTGAGAATGTCGCCATCGGCGTACCGCTTCCTGGTCTGATCACTGAGGTTATGGTGAAGGTAAACGACAAGGTTAAAAAAGACCAAGTGTTGCTCAAGTTGGACGATCGTGATCTACGTGCCGAGGAGTTATCTCTCAAAGCCCAACAGAAAATTTCCGAAGCGCAAATCACGGTCAGTGAAGCGCAGCTCGCTAAGCTCCGGTCTCAGCTTGAGCGACTCATTTCCGTGACCGACGCCCGCGCTGTCAGCCGAGATGATCTCGAAAACCGCAAACAGGATGTCGCTGTGGCTCAGGCACAGGTCGTTGCCGCCAAGGCACAGCTCGCCGCAGCGGAAACATCGCTTCAACGCATTTCGCTGCTGATCGAACGTCTAACCGTTAAGGCACCGCGCGATGGCACCATCATCCAGATCAATTCCCGTGCTGGCGAATACGCCGCTACCTCACCCAAAACCCCGGCTATGATACTGGGCGATATCGACCGCCTTCAGGTCCGTGCAGATATCGATGAACAAAACGCCATCCGTATCCGCGAAGGGCAGAAAGCCTATGGCTATCTTAAGGGCGACCCCAGTGTCACTTTTCCGCTGGAGTTCATTCGCATAGAGCCGTATGTAATTCCAAAAACTTCTCTAACAGGATCCAGCACCGAGCGGGTTGATACCCGAGTGTTGCAAGTCATTTACTCACTTACCCGTCCTAGCGATCCTCCACTTTATGTTGGCCAACAAGTCGACGTATTTATCGAAGCCCCTGACCGTTATAAAACCCCATGAAAGCCCGCCACCTCATATTATCTGCATCACTTTTGTTTTGCTCTTGCATGCTCGGACCGGACTTCAAACTTCCGGATGACAATGGTGGCGTAAAATGGAAAGCATCCAAATCCACCGCAGAAACCCATCTCCCAGATGACTGGTGGAAACTCTTCAATGACCCCGAACTCAATCGACTCGTCGATCACGCGCTTGCCGCAAACAACGACCTCGCGGCTGGTAGAGCTCGGGTCGATACCGCCCGCGCACTTGTCGGCTTGGACAGGGCGCGGCTTTTTCCTTCTCTCGATCTAACAGGTTCAGCAAACACCACGCGCAGCTCGGCCGGTGCGATGCCTCCGGGGCCGGTTACGAATCTGGAAAATCAAAATTACCGCAGCAACTTCGATCTCGCCTATGATCCAGATCTATGGGGCCGAAACAAACGTGCGATCGAAGCCTCATCCGCAGAAGCTGCTGCCGCACAAGCCTTGTTCGATTCCCAACGTCTCGGCATCGCAACCGAAGTGGCGCGGCAATATTTTTTGCTTCGAGGCTTGGATGCTCAACACAGCGTTTTGAAAAGCACGTTGAAAACGCGCCAGGACTATCTTGAAATTCAGAAATCCAGAGCCGATGCCGGTCTAACCGATGGCATCACCACCAGCCGTGCCATGACCGAAGTAGAGCTTGTAAATAATGACATCGGCAGCGTCGAGCGCCAGCGGGGAGCTGCGGAAAACGCGCTTGCTGTCCTTTCTGGAAAACGTCCCGCAGATTTCGCCATCTCTCACTCGGAATCAAATCGTTCACTGCCTAACATTCGTGCCGGACTTCCCGCGACCGTTTTGTTGCGTCGTCCCGATGTGCGCGCCGCGGAGCAAGAACTCCGCGCGGCGAATGCAAAAATCGGCGTTGCCGAAGCCGCGTTCTATCCGAATTTTTCCCTCTCTGCGGGTGGCGGATTTGAATCCACCGATCTCTCGCAATTCCTAAATTGGCAGAACCGCGTGCTTTCGATTGGTGCCGGCGTCGCCATGCCGCTCATCGATGGAGGTACGAACAAAGCGAACTATCGAGCCGCACAGAGCCGTTACGAAGAAGCGTTGGCAAACTATCGGCAGTCGCTGCTCATCGCCCTCCGCGAAGTCGAAGATGCGATGGTGGATCTCAAAGGATTGGCAAAATCCAGAGCTGCTCTTGAACGTGCCCACACCAGCTCGCAAAAAACTCTAACACTTTCAAAAGATCGATTTGAAAAAGGCCTGACCAACTATTTTGAAGTGGTCGATGCCGAGCGCGGTTCACTCCAAATCCAGCTTTCACTCCGCCAAATCGAGGCCCAGCAACGCATCACGCTCGCCGCCCTTGCCAAGGCGCTTGGTGGAGGATGGAGCGGGAAATGAATCGAGAGTCCCGTGGCCCTTCCAACATCGAGATCGCTGGGGGGACGATCGTTTTTCTCAAGAATGCGACCTCATTGTATCGCGACTCCTACATTGATCGCGGCACCGCCGAACGCGTCTTTTACCGAGTGGGCGAGATACAGTTGACGGGGAAGTAGGTGGGTGATCTCGTTTTTGGCGGGACATTTGGGGAATGTTTGGTTTAGAGTTTGCTCGAACTCAGGTAATTATCAGGAATCATTTATGGCAACCATCACCAAACGCGACCTTGTCTTAAAAATCACTGACCAGTTGGGACAGAAGGGGATGATTTTCACGCAGAAGGATGTGCATGAGATCGTGCAGAGTTTGATTGATGAGATTACGGAAAGTTTGACTCAGGGAGATACCGTAGTGCTGCGGAATTTCGGAGCGTTTCAGGCGAAAGAAGTCGCGGCGAAAATCGGACGCAATCCCAAGCAACCCGGAAGCCAGGTGGTCATTCCTGCTAGGGCATCGGTCAAATTCAAACCGGGCAAAGAGATGAAAGAAAAAGTCGCTACGATCTTGCAGTTGATTCGTGAGCAACAAGCTTCGGAATCCTAACAGCTGATGAAGGAACAGATCGACGAGCTGGAACAATGGGGGGCGGATGTAATTTTCGGCCGCGCCAAAGGTTTCCGCGCAAGCCTTGCTCGCGCGTTGATGCTTGGGCTGTCTGGATTGTTCAGGTTGCTGGTCCAGCTTCGTATCGCGCTTTTTCGCAAGGGTTGGAAACATCAGGAATATCTCGGAGTGCAGGTGGTTTCGGTGGGAAACATCACGGTCGGAGGCACAGGCAAAACTCCTGTGGTGGAGTTGTTGGCAAAATGCCTCCGTGATGAAGGTCGCAAGGTGGCGATTTTATCCCGTGGCTACAAAAGCAAGAAGCTCGATGTAAAACAAAAATGGAAAGATGCCGATAATCGTCCCATTCCATCAAGCCAAATGCCAAAAGTCGTTTCGACCGGCAGCGCCTTGTTGTTAGATTCCAAGTTCGCCGGCGACGAGCCGTTCATGCTCGCGAAAAATTTGGAGGGAGTTTCAGTCATCGTCGATAAAGACCGAGTCAAAGGCGCGCGTTTCGCCATCGGCCAACTCCAAGCAGAAACCCTGATCCTCGATGACGGTATGCAGAATTTCAACTTAGCACATTCGATTGATGTGGTGTTGGTCGATTCTCGTTCGCCCTTTGGAACGGGTGCGTTGTTGCCGCGTGGCACCTTGCGTGAACCACCGAAAAATCTGCGTCGTGCGAGTTTCATTTTGATCACGAAATGCGATGGCACATCCAACGCGGAGTTGATCGAGCGAATTCGCAAATACAACAAAACCGCAGACATCATCGAATGTGCGCATGGTCCGAAATATGTCGAAAACCTGTTCACACGTGAACAGATGCCGTTAGAATTTCTCCAAGACAAATGGGTCGGCGCAATCAGCGCGATCGCTGTTCCAGATAATTTCGAGCGCTTGCTGTCCAAGCTCGGCGCGCGAGTGGAAATCAAACGCCACTTTTCCGATCATCATCGCTTCAACCGCCGCGACGTCGATCAATTCATGCAACGCTGCGTCGAGCGCGATATGGAACTGATTCTGACCACAGAAAAGGATGCAGTGCGTTTCCCTAAACCAACGGAAATCAACGTGCCTATCTATTTCCTGAGGATAGAGGTCGAAATTCTTTCTGGTCAGAAGCATTGGAATAAACTCATTCAACTTCTCTGCAATCCAGAACCCATCGAAGAATCCGTGATCAATCGGGTGGGATGTTATCGGACGTGAAAGCCTGATCTGATAAATTGAACCACGAAAATCACGAATCAGACGAAAGGGTTAAGAGTCGAATCTTGAGATTATCTTAAGACCCCACAATAGAGGAATCTAACCACAGATGGATGCAGATTGAACAGTCATTAAATACTAATGAACCCAACATTTCCGGTCTTTATCTCTATTCTCTATCTGCGTACATCCTGCTCATTTGACGAAAGGATTTAATTTTGTTGTTCGTCCATGTCCGCTGCGCTCCCATTGTGGTTCTATTTTTTAGAATAACGGCTTTAACCTCATTTTTTCGCGAATTTTGTGTTTTTCGTGGTTACCTCCTCGGAAATCGGTTTAAACCAAAGCCATGCTCACTTTAGGAATTCTCGGCTCTGGCTCCGGCTCGAACATGCAGGCGATCCTAGATGCCATTACTGTTGGGACTTTGCAGGCAAAAATTGCCATCGTGCTCTCCGATAATCCTAAAGCGTTGATTTTGAAACGCGCTGCCAGCCATGGGATTCCACATGCGGTGATCGATTGCGAGGGGCACAAAAACAAGTTTCCAGATTACGTCCAAATCGAGACAGCGGAAAAGCTGAAGCAAGCAGGGGTCGATCTCGTTTGCTTGGCGGGATTCATGCGTTTGGTGAAAGCGCCGTTGCTCGATGCGTTTCCGTCAAAAATTCTCAACATTCATCCCTCGCTGTTGCCGGCGTTTCCGGGAGTGGCGGCATGGGCGCAGGCGGTTGAGGCAAAAGCCAAAGAAACTGGAGTCACCGTGCACGTTGTGGATTCCGGAATGGACACCGGGCTGGTAATCCTCCAAGAAAAGCTGGATATTCTGCCCGCTGAAACGGCGGATGCCTTACATAAGCGCATACAAGTGATCGAGCATCGGATTTATCCAATGGCGATCTCTCAATACGCTCACTCGCTCAATCTATGAATGCCGCCATCATCCAACCTCTTCTCAAGCATCTTACCTCCACGGTCATCGGAGCGGAGAAACCTGCGGAGCTCCTTCTCACCGCATTGCTTGCGGACGGTCACGTCCTGATCGAAGGCGCGCCAGGAATTGGAAAAACCACGCTCGCCCACACCCTCGCGAGTTCGATCGGTGGAGTTTTCAAACGCATCCAGTTTACGCCGGATCTGTTGCCATCGGATCTCATTGGATACAATTTATATCGCGCCGATCAGGGAGTTTTCGAGTTCATCCGTGGCCCTGTATTTTCTAACTGTTTGCTCGCAGATGAAATTAACCGAACTTCACCACGTGTGCAATCGGCATTGTTAGAAAGTATGAACGAAGGCCGCGTGACCATCGATGGCGTCAGCCACCGCCTACCGAAACCATTCATGGTCATCGCCACGCAAAACGATACCCATAGCTCGGGAACGTTTCCTCTCCCTGAACCCCAGCTCGATCGTTTCTTGCTTTCCCTCCGCATGTCCCTGCCGGACGCCGGAACGCAGACGGATATTCTTCTCTCCCACGCCTCGAATAACACCGAGTATTTAGAAGCGCCAGACTTCGGGGTGGATGGCGAAACGATCCAACAACTTCAAGCTTCCGTCGGCAGTATTCCCGTTTCCCGACCCATCGCGCAATACATCACCGATCTCTGCGAGAACCTGCGGAAAATGGCTGGCTCCGAACAAAGCGTTTCGATCCGCGCTTCTTTGGCCTTGCTCCGCGCTGCTAGAGCGAACGCATTCCTTGAGTCCGCCACCGCCGTCTATCCCGATCACGTTCAAGCGATTTTCCCTGCAGCCATGCGCCACCGCATCCTTTCCGATCAAGATCTCGATCCGATGGAGCTTATCGAAGCCGTGCTCAGTAGGACGCAGGTGCCTTAGAGGCTGTCTTAAAAAACTAAAATGGGGGAATTGAACCGCAGATGAACATAGATGGACGCAGATTGAAGAGTCAGGGATTATTTGAGAATTCAACATTTTCCGCCTCTATCTGTATTATTTATCTGCGTTCATCTGTGTTCATCTGTGTTCATCTGTGTTCATCTGCGGTTAAAAATACTCTTAGTGTTGTAATTGCCGTATTATTCAGACAGCCTCTTAGCTTGGTATTGAGCTTTCTGGCATCCCTGCTGGGATGGGGAAAATTTTGAATCGCATATCCGGGGTCTTCGACCGCCGGGCTAATTTCTATCACCTCGCTGAGGTGAGGAAAACTGATCACTTGATAGACAAAGATCCCGGTAGGGATCACAGAAATTAGCCCGGAGGTCGAAGACCCCGGGTATCCAGCGCAAAAAATATCCGATCCCAGCAGGGATCGCAGAGTCGTGTTTATAATCAACCCAACCCGCGCTCTTCAATTTCATCCTCGTCCCAACCGAGGTAATGTCCGAGCTCATGTAGGAAAGTCGTGCCGACTTCATCCAAATAATCCTGCTCATCCCTCTCCACGTATTCCCAAATGTTCTCTACGAAAATTCGGATACGCGGCAGGTTATCCGGACTTGCCTCATCTAGCAATGACGCACCTTCAAACACTCCCAACGAATCCTCATCTTCAGTTCCGGCAGTTGGCTTAGTTTCAAAACTCACTTGGCAATTCAACGCATGAGCTCGGATCTCATCCGGCAAGACTTTTATAATCTGGGCAATTTCTTGCTCAGCCATTGAGATCAATTCCGAGCTGCTCATGGGTGATTATGAAATTTTACACGTGCAGGATTATTCAGGAGTGGCAATCGGGGGTGCCGGGTCGGCTGGAGGTAAACCACTAGGATCTACAGCAGGTGCGGCGCTGGGATCAAGCACAGGTAGCGGCACATCACCATCGAGCTTGATGACAGGTACCTGGCCGTCAGCTCCATCCAATGGCATAATGCCAGCATCACCGGTTGAAATCATCACCGTTGGAACAAATCCGACCTCACCGCTATCGAGTTCAACTTTTGTGAAATTACCGGACAGAGCGATAATTTTCATCGGCGTGCCTTGCGCGAGCAATTTGTCGGCTGCTTGATCTTCATTCGGTTTGGAAAGGTAAAACGCCGTGTTATTGATCGCGGCACTTACAAACGCACCAGGCCTGAGTACCGTTCCGAAATCTGCAGGAGCGGTATTGCCTGTAGGCGGACGTAGGGGATCAATGCCAGTCGAATCAAGATTTGCACCCGTTGGATCACATGCGGTTAAAACCAGTGAAAAAGGCGCGGCAAGTAGAAGTTTCGCTTTCATAACTATGAAAGGTTGGCATTTCAGCGTAGTTGGGTCAACGCGTTTCAACCTAAAATCTGCAGTTTCAACTGTGAATTTTAGGTTGAAACATTTCCCGCTTTCATGCGCGCCGATGTCGAGTTAACTCATGGCATGCGCGTTCTTGCCATTGACCCCGCCGTCCGCAACACGGGCTATGCCATCCTTGAAGGCGACCCTCGGAAGCCGACGGTTCTGGGCTATGATGTGATTCATGTTCCGAAAAATATCCTTCAATCCGGCGCTCTCTCCGCCATCCGCACCCACCTCGTTCACATAATCAAACAATACCAGCCAGATGAGATTGCCGTCGAGGGTATCATCTACGTTCAATCCCACCGCACCGCGATTTCCATGGGCGCCGCCCGCGCCGCCGCTCTCATCGCCGCCGCTGATCACGGCATTCCCGTATACGAATACTCTCCGAAAAAAATCAAAATGGCGGTCGTCGGAAAAGGCACCGCCGATAAAGACCAGGTCGCTTTCATGGTTCGCGCCCTGCTTGGTCTCGCAGAAACCCCGCCCTCCGATGCCGCCGATGCGTTAGCCATTGCTCTCGCTCACCTACAAGCCTCCGATCCCATTCGTGCCAAATTGCTAGATAGAAGACTCATTTAAATCATGACCGATTGGAACCAACGCTACGAACTCGGAGACACACCATGGGAAAAAGGCCACGCTGCGCCACCGTTACTGGAGTTGTTAGAAAAAATGGATCCCTCCATCTGGGGCGAAGGCGCTGTGCTCGTTCCCGGTTGTGGCACAGGCCACGATGTCCGTTTGATCAGTGCGCTTGGATTAGAAACCATCGGCCTCGACCTCGCTCCGCTCGCTCTTGCAAAAGCCAACGAATTTTCCAAGACCGGCAAAGAATCGTACGAGCTCGGCGATTTCCTCGATCCCGCTTGGCGAAAAGGAAAAACGTTTTCCGCGATCTGGGAGCACACCTGTTACTGCGCGATCCATCCCTCATGCCGTCCCGACTACGCTGCCGCCTGTATAGATCTCATCGCTCCCGGAGGCCATCTCATCGGCGTGTTTTTCCTCACGCCCAACGATCCTGGCGAAGAAGACGAAGGCCCGCCGTTCAACGCCTCAATCGAAGAGCTCGACGCCCGCTTCGCCCCCGAATTCGAACGCATCGATTCATGGGTTCCGAACCGTTGCTACCCCGGAAGAGAAGGAAAAGAATGGGTGGCGATCTATCGAAGAAATTCTTTCAACCAAACATAAAAAAGAACCACAATGGTAGCGAAGCGGACGTCCGCTTCGCTACCATTGTGGTTCTCTATTTCCATCCAGCCGAATTCACGCCTATAAATTTTCGATCATGTCCCCGCCTCCTCCTGAAATCATCATCTATCCCAAGCCCGTGAGTTACACGGAGGGCTTGGAAATTCAGGAGAAAACCGTGGCGGATATTTTAGCAGGTGAAGCCCATGATCAGATCCTCCTGTTAGAGCACGAGCCGGTTTATACGATTGGCAGACTTCGCGATCAATCTTCACTCGGTTCGGCTTCACTTCCTCATCCGATTTTTGAAACCAACCGCGGTGGCCAAGCCACCTACCACGGCCCCGGTCAGCTCGTCGGTTATCCTTTGTTAGATCTTAATCTTCGCGGCCGCGATCTCCACTTGCATCTCCGCTCCATTGAAGACGCACTCATCGCCGCGTGTGGAGATCTCGGGGTTGCCGCAGACCGACGGGAGAGTCTAACAGGTGTGTGGGTGGAAAACCGGAAGCTAGCCTCTATCGGTGTGGGCGTGCGGAAATGGATTTCCATGCACGGCTTCGCCATCAACATCACCCGCGAATCCCTACCGCCTTTCCTTGCCATCACACCTTGCGGCTTGGATGGCGTTTCGATGACTTGTCTTGCCGCCGAGACGGATCAGGAGATCACCATGAAAGCAGCCATCGAAGCAATCTCCAAGCGGCTGATCGAATCTCTTACTTCGTATCCAGCTCCTTGATCCGCAGATTGAGCAGCCGATGGTCCCCATTGACAGCCAAACGAGTTCGGCATAACAAAATCCATGCAATTCATCCGTCCTCGAAAAGCAGGAGGTTGTTCATCGCTGGCCGCAGGGTTCGTCCTCGTCGTCGCAGGGGTATGTTCGATCTTATTTCTAGGCTCCGATGTCACTCTCACCTGCAAGCGCTCGACGGATACCTGCATTGTTGAAAAAACTAACGTATTTGGTCGGAAAGAGGCGGTTGCAAGCCTTCCGTTGAGTCGGGTGAAATCCGCTGATGTCGAGAGCCATCCAACCATGAGTAAGGCCCAAAAAAGGAATCCCACCTACCAGATCGTTCTGAAAACCGACGACGGCAACATTCCTTTTTCCAATGCCTGGTCTAGGGAAATTCGTGCCCACAGGCAAAACGCCACCAAAATCAACAACTACCTCTCATCGTCTAACGAAAGCCTTGTAGTCGTCCAATTCGCCAAAACCGTCAAATTAGTCGGCTATCTGTTCATGGCGGTCGGCTGCTTTGCTCTCCTCCGTGGATTCTTGGGAGTATTGAATATTTTCAGGCTCTTTATCCCAGGCTGAGATCAGAGTCAAATAGGCAGGGACGCGTATCCTTACACGTCCATATCTCGCGGTGGTTATTACGGAAAGAGTTTGATGGGGTATGGTGCGCCTTTAGATATGGACCTTTAGGGATAAAGGTCCCTGCCTAATTCGCGAAAAACGCCTCTCTTACCCGCCAGCAAAAAGCCATTGCGGCGAGCTCCACGCGGTTGATCGAAAGTCTTACTTCGCAGCCAGCTCCTTGATCCGCAGATTTTTCCAGCGCACGTTGGTTGAGGCACCGGAGTGAACTTGCATTCCGAAAAATCCTTCGGGAGTAAATTCTTTGCCATCATCCACGAAATCGACGCGCTTTTCTCCGTTTAGGAAAATCTGGATGTGGTTTCCCTCGCAGAGGATGCGCACTTCATTCCAATCTTCCCATTTGAAAACGGTTTTGCCCTGCTCAGAAAAAGCTGCGCATTGTTCCTTGTTGGCTTTGTTAGGAAACAACCAACCACGGCGTGCTTCATCGTAAAGCCCTGCAGTCCATGCGCGGTCTTTGCCGTTGTCGTGTTCACACTGATAGCCATTCACGCGGCCGTTGCCGTCAGTGGATTCTTTTTGCAGGCCACGGAACATCATGCCGGAGTTGCCTTTTAAAGTATCGAACTTCATCTCGAAGCGGAAATCGAAGTCTTTGTAGGTTTTCTCTGAGATCAAAAAAGTGTTGGCTTTGATATTTTCGCCCGAACCGATGATTTCGCCGTTCTCAAACTTGAACTGACCGTTTCCTCCAACCGTTTTCCAACCGGTGAGATCTTTGCCATTGGTGAGCGAGACAAATCCTTGTTCCGGTGCAGCGGCTAACAGATAAGGAACGAAGGCGAAAAGGGTGAGGAGTAAATTCTTCATGGGTTTGATCTACATTTATACTTACGAAACGAAAAGCAGCTTTCTTGCTCGTGTTAAAATAAGTTACCGCTTAGCTGCTTGTGGTTCTCCTGTTTTCACATACTGCTTGACCGTATTGCGGGTCATCCTGATGAGTTTGCGCCAACTATTTCTTCATCGTTGGTAATCCTTTCCTGCGAAACTTGCTTTGACGCTCTCTCGCCAAACTGCAAGCGCCTCCAGCATGTCTCGTATCTTTTCCGGATGCTGAGCTGCGAGATCCTTCTCCTGAGTGGGGTCGGCAAAAATGTCGTAGAGTGTCACGGATTCCGCTTTTCGCCGCTTGTTCGGAGGATCGAATATGAGCATGTGGCGACCGTCGATCCATGCAGCGTTGTTGAATTTGCAGAGGGTCGGGTCTTCTTTGCTGGCGTAGCCACCCGAGATGAAACCCATGGGTTTGGGACGACTCTCCATCCCACCATCAATGAGAGGCGATACGCTGATCCCGTCAATCACGGGTTGGTGTTTCATGGTGACGCCAGCGATGTCCAGCACGGTGGGATACATGTCGATGTGGCAAACGGGGATGTCCGATCGCATCGGTTTGGAAATTTTTCGGGGCCATTCGAGTAGTCCGATCGTGCGTGCGCCGATACGGCCTTTTTTCTCAATGCCGGATGTGTCGGAGATGCCGCCATTGTCGCTCACAAACCAGACTAAGGTGTTGTCCGCGATCCCCAGTCGTCTTAATTCTTCGCGTAATTTTCCAACAGCCGCGTCCAGCCCTGAGATCTCGCCCCAGAGGTTTTGTTCCATTTCTGGGAGATCGGGATAAAGTTTCTTGAACTCATCGGCAGCCTGATGGGGAGCGTGCGGTGAGCCGAAACAGATTTGCGCGAAGAAGGGCTGATTACGCTTCGCGCGTTTGCCGATGAAATCGAGCGCGATATCCATGATGGCCACCGAGGTGTCGCCGGTGGTCTTGACTGGCATCTCGTCCCGCTTATCGCTGTCGCCTACAAAGAATACGGCACCAAGGTCATAGAAGTTTTTGCTCCAGATGGCTTCATCGAATCCAACCTTCAGCGGGTGGGTTCCCTCTCGACCCAGTCCCCATTTGCCGAAGAGGCCGGTTTCGTAGCCGGCTGTTTTGAGAGCGGCGGCGACGGTGACTTCTCCTTCTTGCATCGGCCCGACGGTCGTGGTCATGCGCGCGCGCATGGGCGTGCGACCTGTTAGAATCGCCATGCGCCCGGGAGAGCAAGTGCCGCCGGCTGAGTAGAAATTGTCAAAACGGAGTCCCTCTGCCGCCATGCGATCGAGGTGAGGCGTCTTGACGATAGGATTTCCGCTGTAGCCCGTGTCCTTGAAACCCATGTCATCCGCCACCACAAAAATGATGTTAGGTTTTTTTTGCAAGTCGTCAGCAGCGGCGAATAGGTTGGCGGCGGAAAGCGACCAGATGAGGAGGCAGGTCGAATTGAAAACGTAAAATCGGATGAGGTGTTTCATGAAATTGTGGTTTTTTCGATAGCTCGTATTCATTTTCGTTTTCGGCTATTCTATTCTAACTTAGAGGCTGTCTGAATAATACGGCAAGTACAACACTAAGAGTATTTTAACCGCAGAGACACAGAGAGCACAGAGCCGTTCTTTGGATATCGGGGTTTGAAACCAGCACCTCTGTGTTCTCTGAGTCTTTGATTCCATTTCATTACATCCAAGCGATTTGGCTACGCTAGCTGTAAAATTCGCTAACGCTCATTCTGCTTTGTGGTTCAATTTCTTGTAGGCTGATGTTCTATTTCGCGCCGACTGGTTTGAGCGTGAATTCCTTGACGGCAACACCGGATTGAGGTGCTTGATCGCGCCAGAAGTGCAGGGTGTTCTTGCCTTGTTTGAGAGTCAGCGTGACCGGCTCGCTTCGGTTCCATTTACCCAAGGTGAAGGGTAGCTTGATGGTGGTTGGTGTGCTGGCGTCATTGACGGCGAGTTGGAGGGTTTGATGGTAATTCGAGGTGCACACCTTAGCGGTCAGGATGTAATCGCCGGGCTTGGGGACATCGATGGAGAATTCCATATTTGAATAGGTGCCAAGGCTCGGCCCGGCCGGATCGACTTTTGGGCTTTTTGCGTAGTAGTCTTCCTGATGTTCGTCGCGAACGAATTCGGCGATGTTTCCATACATGTCGTAAAGTCCCCAGGAGTTCGGTTTTTTCTGACCCACCGGATGAGATTTTCCTTCGGCGTTGTCTTTGAACCAAGCGTATTCGCCGAGCTTCGATGCGTCGTCTCCGAAAAACCAACGGGTGGAGGTTCCGGCGCGGGCGGCGTATTCCCACTCGGCTTCGGTGGGTAGGCGAACTTCTCTGCCAATCTTGGCTGATAGATTATCACAGACCAAAAGCGCACGGGATGGTTTCACGCCGTCCACCGGATGGTCCGGGCCTTTGGCGGAGTTGCCCTGTTCCTTGCCCATGACCGCCGCATATTGAGACTGGGTCATTTCATATTTTCCCAAATAAAAACCGCGGCTCAGGGTGATCTCGTGCTTCGGGGTGTCGGCTAGGATGTCGCCTTCTTTTTGCGGGCGGTCGCCGCCCATCATGAACTTGCCGGGTGGGATGTAGACGAAATCCATGGTCACGCCGTCGGCCAATTCGATCTTGAATTCCTTGTCCGCCTGATCGCCGTCCGGAGTGATCGCAAGGCGCAGACCGCGCATGGGGAAGGAATTTTTCGGGCGTCGACCTTTCCAATGGCGCGTCGCGGACTCACATAAGGATGCCTCATGCTTCCATGTGCCGCCCCGCACCAAGATGGGTTGTTGTCGATGGAAGGTTGGCAGGAACAACTGCATGCCTCCGCCAAAACTTTTCATGGCAATAACATCATTCGATTTTTCCTCGTCGTCCTCATTGCCTCCCTTCGACTGCGCGTAGGCTGCCGCTGGGATGGTGATGCTGCCGTCCGCGCCAAGAGTGATCTTGCTGTCCTCGGGATTGACGGTCGCAGCAATGACTCCATCCGCAACGTTTGGTCCGTTGGCTTCTCCAAACTCCGCGCCGAGCGCATCGAGTGTGACGGCTTTGGAGTCCTCGATAATACGCCCTTGGGTTGCCAATGCGACAGCATTCCAGAACGATGGGGCGGTACGATTGTTACGCTCGCCCAGAGTGCGAGCTTCCCCCATCACATCGCCAACCCAGTAGGCACGTTTCACTTTGAGGAATTCGCCTCCGCGGGCACGACCTTGGGTGGTGGCCACGAAATTGAGGTCGGTGCCATAGCGAGTGCCGGTAGTGCCATTGCCCCAGCCCGGACCTAACACGACAACCCAGCCCTCAGGCGTCCAGCGGGCGGAAGCGCCGTGGCCGCTGCTCGGACGTGCGGTGGCTGGAATCCCGAACGCCCGGCAGATGTAGCGTGCGAAAAAGGCACGACGACCGCAAATGCCGCCATTCATTAGAATGTTCTGCATTCCCGCTAATTCAGGTCGGTCGTTTCCTACATTGATCGATCCGTATTGGACATCGGTATTGACGAGGTTCGCGTAACGCCATCCCTCATTATCCGTCGTAACATGATCGGGCCTGAAGTTGCGCAGCATCTCACGCCCCCATGCAAGCACTTCATCGCGTTCCTTTGCGCAGACGACAAAACGTAGCTCCCAGACGCTGAGAAGCTCAAAGTTTTTATCCAGTTCTCCGGCTTCATAAGCTTTTTCGAAATGCAAGTAGCGCTTCATTGGATCGATCGCCTTGGAGGTGTCCGGCTTCGGGGCGTCGGCATCTTTTTCTTCTTCTTCGGCTGGTTCAGTCGGCCCACTGAATTCAAGACTAACAGCCAGCGCCAGACGTTGGAGGACTCCCTTTTTCGCCTTCGGGCTGGTTTGCTGGATCGTGGTGTAGATCTCCATCACCTTGCCGTATTGCGGCGGGGCCTTGTCCTTCCCGCCGTGCACCGGTAGCGCGCCGTCGGCAAGGGCGATTTCTAACATCAGCTCCTCGTCGGCAAGCAGGGCATCGATGAGTTTTTTTTGCTCCGCTCCCTTTGCGGCGAAATCCGACAGACCGGCTGGCGTGGCTTCGTTCAGAATGAAGAACTTTGCCAACTTGGCATCGAGCTCGTCCTTGGTCAGAAATGTATCCAATACCGAAATTTTTCTAACCGCCTCCACCCTGGCTTTCGCGTCCTTGGCGTCGACGATGCTTTTACGCGACGCATCATCGATGGTCGGCAGCTTCGCGGTGATTTCAGAACGCAGTTGCTCCAGCATCTCCGCGTTGGACTCTTTGGCTTGGGCCGTGGATAAGCAAAATAGGGAGGCTGTCATCGACAGCATGAGAGTGAGCGGCAAGCTTAGGGCTTTCATAAGTTTGATTTACTAACAGAACGACTTGCCAAAAAGCAACTTTCTTGCTTGCCATTGAAAAACTAGCTCGCTTGAGTTCGTAGTGTTCAAATGATTACTAAATTCTACTCAGCTGCCTTACGCGGCGTGGATGCCTTCGAGGTCGAAGTCGAAGTCTGCGCTCGTGGCTCAGAAACCCCCGGGGTGATCATTGTCGGATTACCAGATGCCGCTGTGCGCGAAAGCTCGCAACGCGTCACTTCCGCCATCACATCCTCGGCCCTCAAACTCAGCCTCGGGATCAAAACCGTCAACCTCGCCCCAGCCGACCTCAAAAAAGAAGGCCCGTCGTTCGATTTACCCATCGCACTCGCGATGATAGGCGCCAGCGGCACGGAGCCTATCGAAACCCATCACTTCTGCGTGGTCGGAGAACTCGGGCTCGATGGCGCGGTGCGTCCGGTGAAAGGCGTGCTATCCATCGCTCTCAAAGCCCGTGCCTGTGGTAGGAAATTTCTCATCGTCCCAGAAGCCAACGCCGCCGAAGCCGCCGTCATCGAAGGCATCAGCATCATCGCCGTGCGCAATCTCCGCCAAGCATGGGAATTCATAAGCGGCGAAAAAAAGATCGCACCATTTGTGTTAGATCGACGCGCTTTTTTCGAAAGTCATCGTAGCTACCACGTCGATTTCAACGAGGTCAAAGGCCAACACCACGTCAAACGCGCTTTAGAAGTCGCTGCAGCAGGCGGCCATAATTTACTTATGGTCGGCCCTCCGGGAACCGGGAAATCCATGCTCGCGAAACGCATCCCCACCATCATGCCAGAAATGACTGAGGACGATGCGATCGAAACCACCAAGATCCATTCCATCGCCGGCACGCTCGATCATAAAAAAGGTTTTCTAACAACCCGACCTTTTCGCGCTCCGCATCACACGATTTCCGATGCAGGCTTATTAGGTGGTGGCTCAAACCCCGGCCCCGGAGAAGTTTCCCTAGCCCACCACGGCGTGTTGTTTCTCGATGAGCTCCCCGAATTCCGCCGATCCACCTTGGAGGTGATGCGCCAGCCTTTGGAGGATTCACACGTCACAATATCCCGCGCTGCCGGATCTCTAACATTTCCCGCGCGCTTCATGCTGGTGGCGGCGATGAATCCGTGTCCGTGTGGGTTCCATTTTGATGCCAAACGTCAATGCCGTTGCTCAGTTAGACAAATCGAAAAATACCGCCAACGGATCTCCGGCCCGTTGTTAGATCGCATCGATATTCATGTCGAAGTTCCTTTGGTTGATTTCCGCGAGCTCACTTCGGATACAATCACGGGTGAGTCATCGGCGGTTATCCGACAAAGGGTCGCCGCCGCGCGTTCCATCCAAGTCGATCGTTTCAAAAAAGCAAAGCTCACCACCAACTCCGCCATGGGTGCCCGCGAAGTCCGCGAACACTGCAAGCTCGATTCAGAAAGCAAAGGCTACCTTGAACATGCGATGGAACAAATGAACTTTTCCGCCCGTGCCCATGATCGCATTTTGAAAGTCGCTAGAACTTTGGCTGACTTAGCAGGTAAACCTGACATCACAAGTAACGAAGTGTTAGAAGCGATTCAATTCCGCTCACTGGATCGGCAGTTGTTTGAGTGAATTTATATAACCGTTTACAGAGAACATAATCACATAGGATCAATTAACAGGATCGAAAGCCACCCTGTTGATGCGCGAAAGTCATCATTTTGGAATACGACCAAAGTAACCCGCTAACTGAGAAATATGGTCAATGATCTCTATTTCCTATTTGTTGATTTTCGATGAACTTACGTGCGGATTCATCATTCATTTCATCTGCCAGTTGTTGATCATGTAGCGCCGACTCTTCGGCGGTGAGTGGCTTGGCTGCTCCAAACAGACTGGGGCGGTGAAATGAAATTTCGATTTCCCTAAGCCGTAGAACTTCTGATTCTGAGAGTCCATATTCGTTTTTCCAATAATTAAGTCGCCGATCTATGGTGTTACGATGACTCATATACATTGATAAAAATGGAGTGCCTGTGAATACGAGTAAGGCTGATCCAAGTGCGCCAAAAACGACTAACTTGTCCTTCAGATTCCATGGCTTTGGCGGAGTTCGAAGTTTTCGTTTTTCTGCTTCGCGAAAGCTCTGCATGCGTTGTCGTTTCTTGCTCATGTCTATTTTGGGCGGGTGAGTAAACGAAGGGAGTTAAGAATCACCAGTAGGGTCGCGCCGGTGTCTGCGAGAATAGCGAGCCATAGACCGGCGATGCCGAGGAACGCGAGGACGAGGAAGACGGCCTTGATCACGAGGGCGAAGGTGACATTGAATCGGATGATACGTAGGACACGGCGGCCAGTTATGATGGTCTCTGCAACTTTTGTTAGATCGTCCTTCATCAGTGCGATGTCCGCCGTTTCGATGGCGGTGTCGCTACCGATGGCTCCCATGGCAAAACCTACGTTGGCAACGGCGAGCGCGGGCGCGTCGTTCACACCGTCTCCGATCATTCCTACGTGAGTATATTGAGCGACGAGTTTTTTTACATGTTCGACCTTTTGTTCCGGCATGAGATCACCGATGGCTTCGTCGATGCCAGCTTGTTTGGCGATGGTGGAGGCGGTGCGCTGATTGTCGCCACTGAGCATGATGATTTTCTGAACTCCAGCGGCGTGGATTTTGCGAAGAGCCTCGACGACTTCCGGGCGCAGCGTATCAGCGATGGCAATGATGCCGAGGACTTCACCCTTGCAGTCGCCGTGCGGCAGATGTCCGAGGACGGCGAGAGATTGGCCTTTGGCTTCGATGTCTGCTAGAATCGCTTCGATTTCCGGCGAGCAGACTCCGGCTTCGTGCGCCATTTTGTGATTGCCGATGAAATGCGGATGTCCGTCCACCGTGGCTTGTGCGCCTTGACCGGTTATGGAGACGTAATCCGCCGCTGAATCGAATGCGATGTTACGCGAACGAGTCGCGGCGACGATGGCGGTGGCCAACGGGTGCTCGGAATGGATGTTGATCGAGGCTGCTCGGCGGAGAATTTCACCATTTGTTAGATCGCCGACAGGAGTGATGCCAACGACCTGCGGTTTGCCTTGGGTGATGGTGCCGGTTTTATCCACGGCCAGGGCACGGAGTTTTCCGACCGCTTCCAGATAGATGCCGCCTTTCACTAGTACACCCCGGCGAGCCAAAGCGGTGAGTCCGGAAACAATACTCACAGGAGTGGCGATCACCAAGGCACATGGACAAGCGATAACGAGTAGAACGAGCGCACGGTAGATCCAGGGATTCCACTCTTGTCCCAACAGTAGCGGAGGGATCACCGCGACGAGGATGGCGGCGACGAAAACGGCGGGTGTGTAAATCGCTGCGAAGCGATCCACCCAGCGCTGGGTCGGCGGTTTTTGTTCTTCCGCTTCGCCGACGAGCTGGATGATGCGGGCGAGTGTGGAGTCTCCAGCGGCTTTGGTCACACGAACGGTTAGAGAGCCTTCTTGATTTACAGTTCCGGCGAAAACAGGATCACCCGGAGCCTTGTCCACGGGCACGGATTCGCCGGTGATGGGTGCTTGATCGACGGATGAATTTCCGGCAATCACCTCACCATCCAGCGGCACACGGCTGCCACTGCGGACGCGGATTTCAGTGCCGATGGCGACATCTGCAACGGCGATTTCACGCTCCGTGCCATCCGCACCGATAACGATGGCGGTGGCGGGCGAGAGTTCCAACAAGGCTTGCACCGCACGTCTGGCGCGGGTGGCAGCCCAGGATTCTAACAACTCGGATAGAGAAAAAAGGAAAACCACGGCGGCGGCTTCGCCGTGTTCGCCGATGATCCATGCGCCCGCTACGGCGACTGTCATGAGGACGTTCATGTCCAGCTTCCACTTGAGGAGTGCTTTCCAAGCGGCTGGGAAAACCAATAAGCCACCGGAAAGCGTCGCAACGGCGAAGGCGGCTGTTTTCAGCCAGCCCGGCCCCATATCCATCCAGCCGAGAACCAATCCTATCCCCGTCAACATGCCGGCGGCGGCGACAAGTAATCCTTGCGGCAAGGGGCTTTCATCATGGCCGTGCTCGCAGCCCGAGCATGACGGCTTCTTGGTTTCGGAATCGTTGTGGGCGGACATGATGGATTTGGTTTGAGTTTAAGATCACTCGTCGCAGGTGCAGGCGTATTCTGGGTTACTGCATCCCTTGCAGATGCTGAGATCGAGCGGTATGCGGAAATTCTTGGATTTTGCTTCGGCGGTGCCTTTCACTTGGACGACGATGGTGTAGTGCTCGCCCTCGGGGAGAGGAGTCTTCGATACGAGCATGTCGCCCTTTTTCTCGAACTCCAGTTTTACCTTGCCGGTGGGTGCCTCGGCGGTGGCGGAGACGATCTGAACGGTGGCGGGCTGGGCTTTCATGGCGGCATCATAAAATGCGATGCTGATGGTGCGGTCCTTCTCAATGAAGAACTCGGCCTGTTGGTTTTCGATATCAAGGATACGTCCTTTGCGAGGTCCTGCTTTAACAGTGACTTCGGCGAGGGCGCTGCCGGTGAAGGCGACGAGTAGGGCGGCGGTGATGAGTTTGCTAATGGTTTTCATGATTCGATTGTTTGTTGGTTTCTTGGTTTGGTTTTTCTCTCCAACCACTCGTAGAGCAGAGGCACGACGAGCAGGGTGAGGAAAGTGGAGGTGATGATACCGCCGATGACGACGGTTGCAATCGGGCGCTGGACTTCGGCTCCGGCTCCGGTGGCGATGGCCATGGGCAGGAAGCCGAGCGAAGCGACGAGCGCGGTCATGAGCTTCGGTCTGAGTCGGGTGAGCGTGCCTTCGACCACGGCGTCGCGCAGGGATTTTCCTTCTTCGCGGAGTTGGTTGATGAAGCTGATGAGCATGATGCCATTGAGCACAGCGATGCCAGACAGAGCGATGAATCCGACGGCGGCGGAAATGGTGAAGGGCATTCCGCGTATCGAGAGCGCAAAGATTCCGCCGGAAACGGCGAGCGGGACACAAACGAAGATCAACACAGCTTGGCGGAGTGATTTGAAGCTCAGGAAAATGAGCACGAAGATGAGGCCGAGGGCGAGTGGCACGACGACAGCGAGGCGCTTCTTCGCTTCCATCAGATTCTTGAACTGGCCACCGAACTCGAAGTAATAGCCATCGGGAAATTTCACTCGCTCGTGAATTTCTCGCGTGGCTTCTGCGACGAAGCTGGCGGTGTCGCGGCCACGAACGTTGATCAAGACGGAGACGCGGCGCTGGGTGTTTTCGCGGGCGATCTGGTTCACCTGATCGACGAGTTTCACTTTTGCGACTTGGCCGAGTGCGAGTAATGCGCCGTCTTCAGTGCGCAGCGGCAGGCGCTCCATGGCGGGGAGATCGGCGCGGCGGTCTTCGGATAGACGGACGATGACGGGAGTGCGTCGGTTACCCTCGATAAGCGTGCCGACATCCGATCCGGCGAGCGCGGTTTCTATCAGGCGGTTCAGATCGTCGGCGTGGACGTTGAACTTCTGCATGGCGTCGCGGTCGGGCTGAATCTCGATCATGGGAACCTTGCCGATGGCGTCAAACTCGGTTTCCGCACCGCCAGGGATGCTGTTGAGGACGAGGCGGACTTCACCGGCCAGCCGCTCTAACTCATCGTAGTTTTCGCCGTAGATTTTGCAGAGCAAGTCGGCGCGGGAGCCAGCCATGATTTCGTTGAAACGCATCTGAATGGGCTGGGAGACGAGGAGGTTTTGGCCGGGGACGAGATCGAGCATGCGCTTCCTCATGAGTTCGCCAAGGGCTTCCTTGGTGATGCGCTGGCCATCGATGTTACGCCATTTCTCACGGGGATGAAGCATGACGTAGGTATCGGAAACGTTCGGCCCCATGGGATCGGACGCTAGTTCGGCGGTGCCGATGCGGGAGAAGACATCGCGGATCTCGGGGAAATCGCGGCGCAGGATGTTCTCGGATTGCTTCTGTAAATCGACTGAGGAAGTGAGTCCTGCGCTGCTGCTGCGGATGAATTGCAGGGTGATGTCGCCCTCGTCGAGCTGCGGGATGAACTCGGAGCCGAGCCGGGAAAACACGACGAGCGAGAAGCCGAAGAGCGCGAACATGGGCAGCACGACCAGCCAACGGAAGCGCAGGCCGAAGGTAAGCAGCGGCGTGTAGAGCTTCTTCACGAGGGTGACGAGCCAGTTGTCTTTTTCTCGGATATTTCCACCTAGCAGGAACGAGCAGAGCACGGGCATGAGCGTCAGGGCGAGTACCAGCGAGCCGCCGAGCGCGAGCATGACGACGACGGCCATCGGGGTGAACATTTTCCCTTCGATGCCTTGAAGCGCGAGGATTGGCAGATAGACGACGGTGATGATGAGCACGCCGAAAAACATCGGGTTTGCGACTTCTTTGGCGGAATGGAGGACTTCGCGGGAGCGTTCCTGGACGGTGAGCTTGCGTCCGAGCGCATGTTGTTTCTCGCCGAGGTGGCGGACGATGTTCTCCACCATGACGACCGCGCCGTCGATGATGAGGCCGAAGTCCACGGCTCCGAGGCTCATGAGATTTCCGGATAGGCCGAGCCTCACCATGCCGGTCATGGCGAAGAGCATGGAAAGCGGAATGACCAGTGCGACGATGAAAGCAGCGCGGAAATTTCCTAGTAGGGCGAAGAGCACGACGACGACGAGCACCGCGCCTTCAAAGAGATTTTTCTCCACGGTGTGGATGGTGCGGTCCACCAACTCGCTGCGGTCATAAACGGTTTTGATCGTCACACCGGCGGGTAGTTTTTCCTGAATCTCCTCCAGCTTGGTGCGGACGGATTGCGCGACAAGGCGGGTATTTTCCCCGGCGAGCATGATGGCGGCACCGATGATGGCTTCTTCTCCTTCGTGTGTGCTGGCTCCGGTGCGGAAGGATGAGCCGATGGCGACGGTAGCCACCTCGCTGAGGAGGATAGGTCTAACGCCCGCACCGAATTTCAACGGCAGCTTAGCGATTTCCTCGGCTGATGTGACGCGGGTCGGCGCGCGGACGATGAGTTGCTCGCCACCGATCTCAACGTAGCCGCCGCCCGCGTTTTTGGTGTTTTGTTCGACGAGTTCGGCGAGGGCATCAAGAGAAAGTCCGGCTGCGGCGAGTTTCGCGGGATCAGGCTGGATGATGAGTTCGCGTTCATAGCCGCCGCTGCGGTTGACTTCGGCAACGCCTTGGGTGCCGCGCAAGAGGGGTTTCACAGTGTATTCCTGGATTTGCCAGAGAGCCATGAGTTGAGCCTCGCGAGTGGCGGGCTTGTCCTTGGCATCCGCCGTGTAATCTAGGGTGTAGTAGAAAATTTCCCCGAGGCCAGTGGCAATGGGTGCGAGCTTGGGAGAGAGGCCGGGAGGGAGGTCGTCGAGCACCCCTTGCAAGCGTTCGGTGACGAGCTGGCGCGTCCGATAGAGATCGACGCCGTCCTTGAAAGTCATGGTAACTTGGGAGAGGCCGAACTTCGAGAGCGAGCGGAGTTCCACCATTTCCGGCAGGCCGGCCATCTCGCTTTCGATGAGGAAGGTGACGAGTTTTTCGACTTCCTCCGGCGCGAGCGCGGGGACGGAGGTGTTGATCTGAACCTGCGGATTGGTGATGTCTGGCACTGCGTCGATGGGCAGCCGCAGCATGGCCCAAATGCCGACACCGATGAGGACGACAGTGCTAAGCAGGACGGCCACGCGCTGCCGCATGACGGCTTCGAGGAGAAAATTAAGCATGATATGTTAGTTGTTAGTGTCCGCAGGTGCAGGCTTTTCCTCCGCGAAGGACTTGGAGCTCGGCCATCCAGAGGGACATGACGGGCGTGGTCACGATTTCATCACCGGAATAAAGGCCGTCGGTGATTTCAACGAACTTGCTGTTGGCAGCGCCGGTTTTGACGGGGCTACGCACGTAGAACGAGCCGTTGACGGTGTAAACGAAGCTGCCTTCGGCGGTTTTTAACAATGCGGAGACAGGCACGGCGGCAACCGCGCCGCTGGCAGGAATTTGCACGTTGCCTCTCAAATGGCTGCCGGGCGTGAGCTGGCCTGCGGTGGTGACGGTGACCTCAAGATCGCCGAGCATGCCGAACGGAATCTTCTCCACGGATTGAACGGTGCCTTTGATGGAGTCGATGGAAATTTCCATGCCTGGCTTGATGGCCGATGTGGATGGGACGGTGCCGCGTGCTTCGTTAGACTGGGTCGCGGTGAGATCCAAGGTGATCGACGAGGTTATTTCTTCCTCGCCGACTTCCGCGATGGTGAAGCCGATAGATTTTTTCATTTCATCGGTGAGGGAAAGGCCTTCGCCTTTTTTGAACTGTGCGCCGTTCTCGGGAGTTTTCTCCGCAGATTTGGCAGCGGATTCGTTGCACGAAGTGCAGAGGATCGCGCAGAGACTTGATAGAATGATGACGATTGATTTTTTCATGACGTTACTTGGTTTGAATTTTGGAATCGGCTGAACCGGTGAGTTGTTCGAGTTCGAGCGAGGCGCGGAGCACTTCAAGGCGGGTAGCGTTGATGGCTTCAGTGGCTTCGAGGTATTTGTCCTGCATCTCAATGTAGGTGCTGATGGGGACTGCTCCGAGTCGGTAGTGGCGATCGGCGAGTTTGGCTGCCTCCGCGAATGATGAGAGGGAATCTGCTTTCCATGAATCGAGCCGTTTTTGTTGAGTGCCAAGCAAGATCCATGATTCGGTGATCTCGCGTTCGACTTCACGCATGGTAGCTTGTAAAGAGGCTTCAGCCTGCATTCGGCGTGCGAGACCTATATCTACTGACGCACGGCCATTATCCCATACAGGCAGAGGGACAGAGAGGGACAGTCCGACGACTGTCTCGCGATCTCCCGCACGTTCCTGTGAGACGCTGGGTCCTACAGTGAAGGTTGGATACCGTTCGTTTTCCGCCAGTGAAACCTTGAGACCCTGCTGTTCTAACTCGGCGCGTCGGACTCGAAGGTCGAAGTTATGAGCGGCTGCTTTATTGAGCAGTAATGCCAACGCGGGGATTTTTGGTGAAGGGAATTCAGTACGTCTTACTTCCAACGGTGAATCCGCTGGACGACCCATGAGTTGGTTGAGTTCTAGTAAGGCTTTTTGCATTTCTACAGCAGCTTCACCTGCCTTGCGCTGTATGATGACTTCGGAAGCTTCGATAATCTTAGTCTCCAGCATTGGAGCTACACCACCGGGTTCGCGCTGGACGATCACGTCTCTAACAGCGGTGAACCGCTCAGCAACTTCAGCGGCGGCGGCGGCGTTTTCCTGTTGGGTGGCCAGCGCGTAGGCTAGAACTTTTACGCGAGCTGCTAGGTGGGCTCGGAAACGATCTAACCCGAGTTCAGCTAATACAATGTCGCGGTCGGCAATTGCTTTGCGAAGACCCAATCGTCCCCTCCACTCGATGGGTTGGGCAAGCGTTACCGAATATGCGATGCCCTCAGCCTTTGCAGCACCGCTGCCCACTCGTTTGTGGCCGAGATCGAGATCAAGTTGTGGATTGGCGAGTTTACCGGCCGTGGTGCGTCCTGCCTTGGCAATGGCTATTTCGGCTTCGTAGAGCTTGATTTCAGGATTCCGTGCCAAGGTCTGAAATACAATGCTATCTATGGAAAGTGGGACTGGAACTGGTTCGGCTTGGATTGCCGAGATGCCGAGTAAGGTGATGCCAAGAGCATTGCGTAAAAGATAAGAGCTAACTGTTAGTTTGGTTGAAGTCATAAAATAAGTGGTGTTGGAGAAATGGAAAGGGATGCCTCCCTGTGGTTGCCGCCGGCTTATTTGCTCGGACTGGTTGCACCCTGCACAAGGGTGCAGATAGCCAACTCCATAAAGGGTGGCCTACTCAGGGAAAATTCCCCTGATCAAATGTTCCAAATCGCCAACATCGCTCTTATTGAGCCGGGCGAGTCCGGCCCTCGAATCGGAGTGGCAGGCACGTGACTAGACTTCATCAATACCACTGGGCAGGGCGGCACCGTTATGCGGACATTCAATTCACCGCAAACTAGTGCTGGCAAAATCAGTGGGCCTGACGGGGACTCCGTATCTGGAAGTTTCTTCAGGTCAAAGCAGCAAGACTCTCCCTGATCTGTCTCTCCACAGTTCGGACAGCATTTGTCCTTGTGTGTATCGGTTTCTCCGTAAGTGGGATACCCTGGTAGGAGTAATGCGCCTTCGAGTGAGCAGACGCGCATATCCGCAGCTACCATTGGGATGTGCATCCCGAGGCAAAATGTGACCAAGACTGCGAGAAACCGAAACATATCAATTGGTTGAGAGCTACGGTCTTTGAGAGCTTTGAGTCAAGGTTTTATTCCCAGCGTTTTATTCCCGACGCTGGTGAGGATGCCGGAAATTGTAACGAGAACGTTTTGGGAAAGCGAACTGTCGTCATGGCCATGCTCGCAGCCGCATTGAGTTGATTTATCTGTGTCGGGGTGATCTTGATGTGTGCTCATCTAGCTGAAATGATTAGGGACAATTCGTATCGGGAGTTTTGGATTTGATGCTGGGTTCGTCACGGAGTCGTCTGGAATCTTTTACGACAATCTGGTCTCTGAGCCGTGAATCACACGGGTGCGGTAATATGCGCTCGGCACGACAGAGACAGTGGCGCGGAGAATTAGATCCGGCGGAATCATTCCGCCGGATCGTTGAGATTTGGGTATTTTTTTCTAATTACTTAGCGACTGTTGGCGCGTGTGAACACGTGACCTTTTCCCGGAGGTCCAATACGTTTCAGAATAGTGTGATTAGGGGCGGTTGTAGTTGATCCTTTAGCTGCTCCGTGGCGATGAGGGATTTTATCAACTGCATGCTTGCCCGGAGGCGATGCCCAGAGCGAACTGGAGGCGGCGATTGACAAGACTGCTGCGATTGCTGCGATTCTATTTATTTTCATGGTTAGTGGTGGTTAGTGTTTTTGTTCCCTGCGTTCCCGCTTAATAGACAGACAGTCCATGTCAGCGAAATGCCGGTTACAATCGTAACACACCGGTCTTGTGCGAAACCCTTGGGGATTTTGAGATTTTCTCCTCAGTCCTTTTTAAATGAATAAATTCTCCGTTAGAAGAAACTGACGGCGGTTCAACGGTGCGAGATGGCGTATTTTTCCGCGGTCGATGATCGTGAAATCACGGTAGTTAACATGCAACTCATCCTATTATTTTAGAATCGGAATCCAAGGCCTCCGCCCCAGCCGTATTCACTGTGCCACTGGCCGATCAGTGAGAACCGCTTGTCCAACACGTATTCGAGGCCGGCGACGGTCTGCCAATCCGTGAGCGTGTCGTATTCAGCTCCACCGTAGATGGATAGCCTAGAGGTGATGGCGATGCTTTGGGAAAGACTGGCGCGGAACTCGCCATCGGTATCCACCCAAGCCTGCGAGCGGATAAGGAAGGGCAGCAGATAGCGCACGCCGAAGACGCCGCGGTCTCCGGATTCGTCGTTAGTTAGATTTGCTCCGGCGAAGATGCTGGTGAAACTGTTGAGGTAACGGTCGTAGGCGAGATCGACTTCGTATCCGGTTTCGTCCACCTCGCCCCAACCCACTTCCCATGCCGCGCTCAGACCGTTCCGGTTGTTTTCAATGGCGACAAAGCCTTCGGTCATGTTGGACAAGGCGGCGACTTCGCCGAAGAAAAAGATCGGGTCGTGCATTTTCGTAATGTCCCATGCCGCGTGCCCGGCCATCAGGTTGGGATTGTGCGGGGCGTCTTCGTAATGGATGATTCGTCCCATGCCGACTTCGGCGTGATAAAGCACGTGGCAGTGCATGAGCCAGTCGCCCGGTTCGTCGGCTGCGAACTCGATGGTCCGGCTTGACATTGGCGGGACATCGACGGTGTGCTTGAGCGGGGAAAGATCTCCCGCCGAGGTGAGCACGCGGAAGAAATGACCGTGAAGGTGCATGGGGTGATGCATCATGGTCTCGTTGATGAAATTGAAGCGGACTCGTTCTCCCTTGCGGATATTGACGAGGTCGGCCTCGGTGAATGTTTTGCCGTTTAGTGTCCAGACGTAGCGAATCATGTCGCCCTGAAGACGGAAGGTGTAAGAGCGTAGGGGTCGTCCTGCGGATAAAGCGGTGGAGCTGATGGCTCGCAGGCTTTCATAGGGGCTGCCGGGGCGCCCAGCGGAATCCATGGAGTGGCCCATCGCCGCATGATCTGTGGTGGGAGCGGGTTTCATTTTGGAATGATCCATTCCTTCCATTGCGGGGGCTGCCTTTCCACCGTCCATGGAATGATCCATTTGGCCGTGGTCCATGGCCGCCATCGCCTCACCATCCATCTTGCCACTCATTGGCATCTTCATGGTGCTGTGGTCCATGCCGGACATCCCCGCCATGCCACCCATCATGGCGTGCCCTTTGTAGGGATTGGCGCGGGGAACGTCGGGGGCTTTGACCTGTTCGCCAGTGCCGATGAATATGCTACTGGAGCCGGTGCCGTCCTGGGAGGTAGCCCGGAGTTCGTAGGCTCCGCCTTTGGGGACTTTTACCTGTAGGTCATAGGTCTCGGCGATGGCCATTAAGAACCGTCCATGGCTGACTGGGCGGACATCCATGCCGTCCGCGCCAATGATTCTCACGGAGCCACCGGCGAACTCGATGAAGTAGTAGGTCATGGCGGATGCATTGATGAGCCGGAGTCGCACCGTTTCACCGGGCTGCGCCGGTATGGTAGCGGAAGGGCTGCCATTCACGAGGAAGCGATCGTAAGCGATGTCGGACAGGTCCATGGGAGGCATCCGCATCATGGAGCGCTTGAAATAATCGCCGAGAGAGCCGTTCTTGATCGCCCCGCTGACACTTTGCGCTGTGCCTTTTTTGATCTGCTGCCATTCGCGCCCAGCACGGAGCTGAGTCAGGGCGTCGTAGGGTTTTTCATCGGTCCAGTCCGATAAAACGGCGACGAAATCCCGATTGGATGAAACTCTTTCGCCGCCTTTGGGTGAAATCACGATGCCGCCGTAGATGCCGAGCTGCTCCTGAAGAACGCTGTGAGAGTGATACCAGTAGGTGCCGGATTGGCGGATGGGAAAGCGGTATTCGCGTGTCTCTCCCGGCTCGATGGGTGCCATATTGACATGGGGAACTCCGTCTTGATCGTTCGGAACAAGCAGCCCGTGCCAATGGATGGAGGTTTCCTCGTGAAGATCGTTTCGGACACTAATGATCGCATAGTCACCTTCCACGAAGCGGAGGACGGGACCGGGAATGCTGCCGTTGATCGCCATGGCTGTCCTAGCTTTTTTCCCCAGATTGACTTCGACTTTAGAAAGGTTGAGATCGTAACGGACTGTTTTCGCGAGTGCTGGCAGACCGGCCAGCAGCAGGATGGAGTAAACCAAGGTTTTCATGAGCGGTGTGAGATGAGGTGTCAAATGGATGCCGCGCGGTGACCATGCTGATCATCGCGCGACAGTAAGAAATTCGGTTAGAATACCTGAATCGATTACATCTTCATGTTAGCGTGATCTTTCTGGCTCATGCCTGGCATGGTATTGTCCTGTGGATCTGCATTGGAACCGCCGGTGGCGCAACTATTCAGAAGGAGCGCGGTGGCAGTGAGAGTGAGGAGTAAAATAGTTTTCATTATAGTGGTATATTGTCGATTGTAGAGAGTGGTTTATCAGGCAAGTCACAGCTTGGACAGGTATTTGGAGGGATTTGCCTCAAACTTGGCGACGCAGGGGCGGCAGCAAAATTTCACTTCCTGCCCGTCATAAACCTTGGTCACGGGATTGCCCATGGAGCCAAGGGCATTGTCGGTCACGAGGCAGACATTCTTGGTGTAGGGTTTGACCCCTGCGGTAGAACCGGAGCCGCCTGTAGCGCAGGAAGCGAGTAGTGCGAAGGTTCCTGCGGCTATTATTTTTAGTGCGTGTTTCATATTGTTTTGTTGGTTAAGGAGAATTTTAGAAGCGGAAGGAAATGCCCGCGCCGAAGCCGTGGTCGGAGTCGTAGGAAGTGACGGCGCCGAAATTCCGCGTGAGGATGTATTCCGCGCCGATAATCGTCTGCCAGTCACTGGCGGTGTCATATTCAATGCCACCGAAGACACTGAGCCTCTCGGTAAGTTGGAATGATTTCATGAGCTCCAGCCTTGCGTCGCCTTCGCTATCGAGAGTGAAGGTGGATCTGACAAATCCGGGCATGCGGTAGCGGAATCCGGCGATGGCGCGATTTTCCAAATCGTCCTCGTTGGTGAATCGCCCGCCCAGCAGGGTGGAGAAGTTCGGATTGAAATAGCGCCCCCACGTCGCATCGATTTCATAGGATGCCGAATGCTCGCCACCCGAGTCATCGTGCCCGATGTCCCATTCAACGCCAAAGTCGTTGCGGTTGTTCATGATCTTGGCCATGCCCATGCTCATGTTGTTTTGCACATAGCCCATCGCCATCCAGTAATAGGGATCAAGGAGGGCGGGGTCCAATCCAGGCTTGTAGGATTCATCCTGATTGTAGGTGATAACCCGAGCCATGCCTGCTTCCATGTGATAGAGTAAATGACAATGGAAGAACCAGTCGCCAGCATCGTTCGCTTCAAACTCGATGGTGCGTTTCCCCATGGGTGGCACATCCACGGTGTGCTTGAGCGGGGAGCGTTCGCCTTGACCATTGATGAGGCGGAAGAAATGACCGTGAAGGTGGATCGGATGGTGCATCATCGTGTCATTCACCAACTGGAAGGTAAGCACCTCGCCTTTTTTCACCCGGATGGTGGATTCCTCTGTCAGGGTTTTGTTATTGAATGACCAAATATACCGTTCCATGTCACCGGTGAGACGGAGCGTCATTTCCCGACGTGGGGCATTTGCTGGCAGAGTGGTGGATTGCGGAGATCTTAACTTGCGGTAGGGAGGCAAGGGCCTGCCATCGGATGGTGCGTCACCGAGGGCTTCAAATGCTCCAGCGAGCATGTAATCCATCTTGTAAAGATTTGCCTTGGGGATCTCCGGTGCTGGGTGAGGTGTGCCGCTGCCAATCCAGACGGAGGCGTGGCCGGAGCCATCCTGTGCGGTGGCACGGATTTCATAGCTTCCAGTAGGCGGCACGGTGACGACCACATCGTAAGTTTCCGCGATGCCCATAAGTAGTTCATTGACTTTCACGGGTTGCACCGGAGGTCCATCGGCGGCGACAATCGTCATCGGCCCGGCGGAGCTGTTCACATAGAAATAGGAAGCGGCAGCGGCATTGATCAGGCGCAGACGGACTTTTTCACCAGGCTTCCCGGCGAGGGTGGACGTGGTTTTTCCGTTAATCAAAAAGGCATCGAAATAGACGTCGGATAGATCCATGGGTGGGATTCGTTCCCATTCCCGCTGGAAGTATTCGCCTAGAGCGCCCGCCTTGGCAGCGCCGAGAATCGACTGTTTGTTGCCCTTCCTGATGGCGTCGTAGTCATAGCCGGACATCAGCGAGCGCATGATGGTGTTTGGGTTCCGGTTGGTCCAATCCGAGAGCACCAGCACATGATCCTGGCTCGTCTTCACTGGTTCGCCACCTTTCGGCAAGACCACGATGGAGCCGAAAATCCCGCGCTGTTCCTGGAGGCCAGTGTGGCTGTGATACCAGTAGGTGCCGGAGTGTTTTAGCGGGAATTTGAACGTGTAGGATTGGCCTGGCTTGATCGGCGGCGTGGTGGTGTATGGCACACCGTCCATGGCGTTTGGCACAAGCAGCCCGTGCCAGTGGGTAGAAGTTTCCTCACGCGAAAGCTGGTTATGAACCCGTATGACCGCTTCATCACCCTCCGTGAAGCGGAGAGTCGGTCCTGGAATGCCGCCATTGATAGCGAGAACCCGGACATTCCTCCCGGCAGGTGCGAGTGTCTGTTCGGAAATGGTTAGATCATACTCCACCGTACGTGCGGATGCCTCCATCCCTACGAGGAGTGTGGAGGCAAGCGCGATGGCGTTAAAATTCAGAAGTTTCTGGAACAGCATAGTCGGGAAAGCAGGCGTTGGGGCAAATTAAGCCTGCCCCAATAATCTGAGGCAGGCGGGTGATGTCTGAGGTTACTTGTCTTTTTTCTCGTCCAGCTTCTTCAAATACTTTGCAGGATCTTTGTCGAAGTCCTTGCGGCAGTCTTTGCAGCAGAGTTTGATTTCCCGTCCTTCGTGCTTAAACACATACGGTTTGCCCATTTCGCCGAGCTTATCGCCGGAGACGATGCAGATGTCGGGTGAGTTGGACTTGGCTTTCTCCTCCTTTTTGCCGTGGTCATGGCTGTCGTCCGCAAATGCGGCAGGCGCAGCGATAGCGGCGAAAGTGACTGCGGCGGCGGTGATGATCGATTTCATTTTTGATTTCATAATTTTGATTCGTTTACACTGAGGCGGATAATACCGCTGTCATCTGTTATTGTTCAGTGCTGGTTAAAACCCTTGAAGATTTTCAGGAAATTTTACGAACTGCCGCTCAATGACTGTGTGGTTCGCGTTCCACATCGGTTTTCTGTGGGCTAGACAGGCCACGCAGCTCGTCGTGGCGGATTTTTCCTCCGGCATCAGAGATCCATCCGGAAAGACCCAGAGTTATTAGACCGAGCATTCCCGCGACCATCGCCGCTGGAATGGCAAGCCGGTGTTGCTTCCAGGCCAGCACCCAAGCAGCAGCCACCCCAGCGCCTGCAGTCCAGAAAACCCAGACCACTTGCTCCGCACGTTCCATGTGAAGGTCCAGCCAGTCCTGCCCGATTTCGTCCGCCAGTCCCCTCACTGGGTTGTAAGCCTGCTGCCCAAACCAAAACGTCAGTATCCCACCGGCGATCCCGAGAAACATCAGGGTCAACGCGACTTGCCTGATCCCTTGGTTTTTACTCCACAACCCCACCGCCATTGCGAACAGCCCGGAGAGGGTGACAAAAATCGGCAGGTGGTTCGTCAGTAGGTGGAGATGGGGCGCGTCCAGACCGAAAGCGATTTTCGGAGCGTAATTGGCGTAGGTTTCTGTTGAGGAAAGGGCTGGCTGTACGAGCGTCGCGATGACCAGCGTTGTGAGGATGATTGGTTTCATGATGAAGGTTTAACCCCACGCTGGATCAAAACCCTTGGGAAAGTTCACGAGTGGCGGTGATTCGCAACTGCAGTCGCTGTTTTTTCTAAGAATAATGAATGCAGGGTCGCACACAAAGCCATCGAATAAAATCAAGATCCTTCACGTCTGGTAAGCTGAAACCAATCCACTTATGAAATCCATTATTGCACTTGCTGCCCTTATCTTTGTGTTGCCTGCCAACGCCCGTGATGAACACGCTTCCACCGACCGCCATCATTCCAATCACGATCAAGCGGATGCCCACGCCCGTGCCCGTCATGCGGATGCCGCCTACGACCGCGCAAACCACGCCGCCCAGCATGGTGACTATCGCCAAGCGGCTCGTGACTATGCCCACGCCGTCGCTGATGCACGTCGTGCGGAGGAAGCTGCCCGGCATGCAGAACGAGCGAGGCATCATGCCCGCCATGCCGAGGAACGCAGCTACTACGACCGTAGTCATTACCACGGTCATTAATCGAAGTTTCGATTTCTGAATGGCGGATGCAAGCTCAAGCCCACGATACAGACGGATCCACTAAATCTGTGGAAATGTCATGAGCGAATGCCTTTGAGCTGTTCCTTCAGAATTTGTCGCGCCCGGTAGATCCTTGTTTCCACGGCCTTGGCGCTGCATCCCATCAGCACTCCGATTTCGGCGTAGCCCATGCCTTCATAGATAAACAGTGACATGGCTTCTCGCAGGTCGGGAGGAAGAACTCGGAACGCTGCAGCCACCGCGGCCATTTGTTCCATCTTTTGCGCTGTCTCACCCGGATCGGACTGTGGATCGACCAACTGGAGGGCGGGACCGGTGCTATCGTCGGGAGATGCATCGAGTGATACGGTGGGATGTCGCATTCTCCATCTGGTGTGGTTCTTTGCGAGGTTGGAAGCTATTGCAAAAAGGTAGGTGGAGAAATTCCCATCCGCTCGGTAGCGGTCGCGCGCCTGATAGAGTTTGACGAAGGTTTCTTGCGCCAGATCGACGGCGGCGTCGTGGCGGCCGGTCATGCGGTAGAGGAAGGAAACGATGCGGTCGCTCCAGCGGCGCATTAGGGCGTTGAGGGCGAGGTCGTCGCCGTTAGCAAGGCAAGCCATGAGTTCATGGTCGCCGGTTTCCGTGGCTATAGTCGGAAGTGCTTCATTCATGGCTCCGGGTCGGGGTGCGTCCGTGAGCAGAATCGAGAGCTAGGGGTATAGTTACCTCTAGGTAGCGCCGCGCTTGCTGCTCGTCCATAAGGGAGGCAGTCTGATAGATGTGTTCGAGCATGCTGCGCTTGCATTCCGCGATTACGTGTCCGTGCATTTGGATGGCTTTGGCGAGATCTTCGCTCATGCCGTCCTGCGCTCCGGCAAGTTCGGCGAGACTAGCCCGACTTTGCTCGATCCGATGGCACATTTCGGCGCATACTGGTCGATAGTCGCGGTGGAGCTGTTCGACCTTTGAGAATTGTTCGTCGGAAAGTTTGAGATCCGTGCGTAGCCAGACGAGTTCGGGCATGGAATCGAGAAAAACCGGATCGGTGTTAGTCACAGATTTGCTGTGAGCAAGAAAGAATGCTAGGATGCCAGCTGCAATGGCTAATGCCAGAATGAGAAGTCCTTTTTTCATTGGTCGGTGTTATGCATGAATGGGCTGACGGACTGAATGTATTGCACTTCGGCGGATAGGGACTCAGGGCGAGAGCCGATACCAATAAGAGAGCCTGCTATCACCAACAACGCGCAGGTGGCGAAGGCACCGGCTGGCTGTGACAAGCGGGAGAAAATTTCCGAGATGAGACTCTTCCAAGTTGTGATCAAACCCGTGGAATCCGGCTCGGCGGCGATGCGGTTCCAGACATCAGCAGAAAAGCCCGGCGGGGCGTGAAATGATCCGAAGTTTTTCAGTAAGTGGTCGAGTTGGGAATCGTTCATGGAGATTAGGAGTGGTTGGTGTCCTCAAAGTTCATACACCGCAACTTCAAAAAACCCTCAAAAATTCTTACGAAGCGTCGGATTCTTAATTTTGGCTGATTGGCGTTGCTGTAAAATGAGTGGATGTTGGGCGTCTCAAGGTTTTTTGATTCTTCTATTTTTTCAGCAGTCGCAACGAATTTAAGATCACCAGCAGGGTCGCGCCGGTGTCCGCAAGAATGGCGAGCCATAGACCGGCGATGCCGAGGAAGGCGAGGATGAGGAAGGCGGCCTTGATCACGAGAGCGAAGGTGACATTGAATCGGATGATACGCAGGACACGGCGGCCAGTTATGATGGTCTCTGCAACTTTTGTTAGATCGTCCTTCATCAGTGCGATGTCCGCCGTTTCGATGGCGGTGTCGCTACCGATGGCTCCCATGGCAAAACCTACGTTGGCAACGGCGAGTGCGGGAGCGTCGTTCACACCGTCTCCGATCATTCCTACGTGAGTATATTGAGCGACGAGTTTTTTTACATGTTCGACCTTTTGTTCCGGCATGAGATCGCCGATGGCTTCGTCAATGCCCGCTTGTTTTGCGATGGCGGAGGCGGTGCGCTGGTTGTCGCCACTGAGCATGATGATTTTCTGAACTCCAGCTGCGTGGATTTGGCGAAGAGCCGCGACGACTTCCGGGCGGAGCGTGTCAGCAATTGCAATGATTCCTAGAATCTCGCCCTTGCAGTCGCCATGCGGAAAGTGCCCAAGTATCGCGAGCGAGTGTCCTTGTGCCTCGATACTAGCCAATAACACCTCGACATCAGGTGTACAAACACCCGCCTCGTGAGCCATTCGATGATTTCCGATGAAGTGAGGATGTCCATCGACGCTGGCCTGAGCTCCTTGGCCGGTAATGGATACGTAGTCCGTGGCTGGCACATACGCCACTTTCCTGATTTGAGCTTCTGTCACGATGGCGGTTGCCAGAGGATGCTCGGAGTGGCAGTTGATCGCTGCTGCACGTCGCAGGATTTCGCCCTTGGAATGACTTGCCACTTCTGTAATGCCCACCACCTTCGGCAGTCCCTGCGTGATCGTGCCGGTTTTGTCCACGGCGAGGGCGCGGAGTTTTTCTACCGCTTCTAGATAGATGCCGCCTTTCACTAACACACCCCGGCGTGCCAAAGCGGTGAGGCCGGAAACGATGCTAACGGGCGTGGCGATGACGAGTGCGCACGGGCAGGCGATAACTAACAGAACTAACGCCCGATAAATCCATGGATTCCATGCTTGTCCCATGAGAAGTGGTGGGATGACGGCGACAAGAATCGCGGCGATGAAAACGGCAGGCGTGTAGATCGCGGCGAAGCGATCCACCCAGCGCTGGGTCGGAGGTTTTTGTTCTTCCGCTTCGCCGACGAGCTGGATGATGCGGGCGAGTGTGGAGTCTCCAGCGGCTTTGGTCACACGAACGGTTAGAGAGCCTTCTTGATTTACAGTTCCAGCGAAAACAGGATCACCCGGAGCCTTGTCCACTGGCACGGATTCGCCGGTGATGGGTGCTTGATCGACGGATGAATTTCCGGCAATCACCTCACCATCCAGCGGCACACGGCTGCCACTGCGGACGCGGATTTCCGCGCCGATGGCCACTTCCGCCACGGCGATTTCACGCTCCGTGCCATCCGCACCGATAACGATGGCGGTGGCGGGCGAGAGTTCCAACAAGGCTTGCACCGCACGTCTGGCACGGGTGGCTGCCCAGGATTCTAACAACTCGGATAGAGAAAAAAGGAAAACCACGGCGGCGGCTTCCCCGTGTTCGCCGATGATCCATGCGCCAACAACCGCAACGGTCATGAGCACGTTCATATCCAGCTTCCACTTGAGGAGTGCTTTCCAAGCGGCTGGGAAAACCAATAAGCCACCGGCAAGCGTCGCAACGGCGAAAGCGCCCATACCGAGCCAGTCCGGGCCGATCTTCATCCAACCGAGAACCAGTCCGATGGTGGTCAGAACGCCGGAGATGGTTACTAACAGCCCTTGGGGAAGCGGACTGTCGTCGTGGCCACAGTGATCGCAGGAAGAGGATTCGTTAGGGTGGCTCATGGTGTAAGTGCGAATTTTTGCGGAGTGATGTCACCATGCTGTTGCATCACATCGAGCAGACGGTTTTCGAGTTTGGCGAGGTGGCGCATGGTGGTGACTGAGGCGTCGGAATCTGAAAGTGTATCACGTAGGTGATTGCGGATGACGCGGATGTCATCGAGAGCGTGGGCAAGGGCGTCGCAGTTGCCGGGTGTGCGCAAGCGCGTTGCGAGGTGGTTGATGCTTTCCACGACAGAGCGGATTTCGTCGCTGCGGCATTCGAGATCGATATTTTCAATGCGACCCATGGCCATGCGGCGGATGTGGATAAAAACGTGACTGACGGGTTTGATGACTAGTTTGTGCATGGTAGCTGAAGCGACGACCGCGACTACGCCGACAACCATCAGGGTATGCATGAGATGGTGGACGAAGAAATCCGCCCAATTTTGGGGACGCTGGATTAGATACTCGACAAGTGTGTAGAGCATCATTCCAAACAGTGATGCGGCTATGACCGCCTTGGCCATGGTAACGAGCAGACTGCGTCCGGATGAATCGTTGGTTGCTTCTGTTTTCATGGGAAATTTATCGTATGGCATGAAACCGCCGCCATGCGTTACATGGCGGCGGTTTATTAGAGTGCGGATCAATGGAGGTGTATCTCGAAGCGCTCGGTGACAGCTTTGCCATCAGCGGTTGTTTTGATCGTTAGCACCATCGGCACGTGGGCACCGGCGGGCAGGGCGACATCGGAGATGAGGACGTTGGCGTCTTTGTCAGCCCCTTTGGCAAACGCGAGTTTCGTCGGCGCGGAACGCTCACCAGCGATACCGGTGATAGATTGTGCCTCAAGCGCGACAGGCTTCATTTCCTTATCGAGAAAGATGATGCGGGCTTTGCGGTCTTTATCCACGGTGACTTCAAGGGTGAAGCCTGCCTTGGATTCGACAACATGGCCGCCATTGGGGCCTTTCTTGCCGTGCTCTTCATGCTCCTCGTGTTCTTCATGCTTCTCATGATCGTGGTCGTGATCTTTTTCAGCGAAGGCCAGAGGGCTGGCGAACAGGGCGAGTAACAGTGTGGTGGTCAATTTCAGTTTTGTTTTCATGGTTGGTAGTTTTGGTCGTTTGTTTTCTGGAGATGGGTTTAGTGGGTGGCAGGTGCATTGAGGGCGAGTGCCTTCGCGGCTGCTTTTCTGCCAAAGAGGCGGAAGACGGCGGGAGTGACGGCGAAGTCGAGGAAGGTAGAGCTAATGAGTCCACCGACGATACAGATGGCGACGGGGCTAAGGATTTCCTTGCCTGGTTCGCCCGCTGCGATGACGAACGGGATGAGCGCGATACCTGCCGATAGCGCGGTCATAGTGACGGGAACGAAGCGTTCTAACGTGCCGCGTTCGATCATGGCGTAGGTGAACCCCTCTCCCTCGTGTTTCATCAAGTGGAGGTAGTGGGAGATCATCATGATGCCATTGCGTGCTGCGACACCACCCACGGCTATGAAACCGACCAGAGTGGCGATGCTGATGTTTCCGACAAGAATGTAGGTGAGAGCGAGGCTACCCATCAGCGCGAGCGGGAGGTTGAGTAACACCTGAAAAGCAAGTATTAGGCTTCGGAAGTACGACCAAAGTAGTAGCACGATGACGAGCATGACACCTGCGAAGAGGATGCCGATTCGTTTGGTTGCCGCTTGCTGTGCTTGGAAGTCGCCTTCGTAGCTGATGAAATATCCCTCGGGAAGGGTTACTTGTGATTGCACCTTTTCCTGAAGCTTGCGGACGAGTTCACCTGCATTGCGCTCGCTAGGCTTGATGGCGACGACGTAGCGGCGCTGGGTGTTTTCACGGAACACGGAGCTGGGACCGGTGGCCTCACGCACGTCTGCAACGAGTTTCAATGGGATGTGATCGCCGGTCTTGGTGTGGATCGGGAGTTCGCGGATGGTTTCAGCATCCATGCGGCGGTCTTCCGGCAGGCGGATTGAGAGGTCGATGGTGCGTTGTTTTTCACGAAGCTGCGCGACGATGGATCCGCCTAACAGGGTGGACAGTTCTTCGTTCAACTCGCCGGGGGAGACTCCGTGGGCAAGAGCGCGGTCGCGGTCGAGTTCAATGCGGAGCTGGGGAATCTGCGCTTGCATGTCGAGTTTGGCGTCTTCGAGACCAGGGATCGATTGGGCAACGTTGCGGACTTTTTCACCGAGAGAGGTGATCGTCTGTAAGTCGGGGCCGAAGATTTTTACCGCTACGGGCGAACTGACACCGCTGAGTAGATGGCTGATCTTGTGAGACAAGGGGCCGGCGACGACGCTGAAGGTGCCGGGAACGGAGCGGATGCGGGTGCGAATGTCTTCGAGTACAACTTTGAGCGGCCGGCCTTTGTCATCCTTTTTGAAGTCGATGTCGAATTCGACGTTGTTGACTGGGACGACGTGGTCGCTGCGTTCGGCGCGGCCAATGCGGCGACCGATGTGGCCGACCTCAGGGATCTGCCGGATTTGATCTTCCACCGCTTTGGCGAGGGTTTCCATTTCCTTCAACGAAGTGCCGGGAGCCGCGCCGGTGGTGACGACGGCAGTCTCCTCGTGGAAAGCCGGGAGGAAATCCTTACCCATTTTCGGGTAAAGCATGAGCGCAGCTGCCAAGAGGATGGAGCCAAGAGCGATCACGATAATGGGTTGGCGCAGGCTAACGCGGAGGATGGTGGATTTGAGTAACCATTTGAGGGAGCGAACGATGCGGCCGTCATTGTGGCCGTGTCCGTCATCGGCAGGTTTGACTTTCAACAACAGCGAACACAGCACGGGGATGCATGTTAGAGAGACCACGAACGATGCGATCATGCTGATGATGGTGGCGATGGCGATGGGGGCGAAGAGTTTGCCCTCTACACCGGAAAGACCGAGCAAGGGAAGGAACACCAGCACGATGAGGACGGTGGCGTAGAGGATGGAATTTCGCACCTCGCCGGAGGCAAGCGCGATGAGTTCCAGCTTCGGCAGCGGTTCCTTGAGGCGGGCGTTTTCGCGCAAGCGGCGAAATACGTTTTCCACATCGACGATGGCATCATCAACCACCATACCAATGGCCACGGCGAGTCCGCCGAGGGTCATGCTGTTTACGCTGAGGCCTAGCCAATTGAAGGTGAGCAAAGTCACCGCGAAGCTAAGCGGCATCGCCATCAAGGTGATAAATGTGGTGCGGAAACTCATGAGGAAAAGCAGCAGTACCAGAGTGACCATGACGGCTCCCTCGATGATGGCTTTTTTCAAATTTCCGATGGCGGAATCAATGAAGTCGCGTTGACGGAAAAGCACGGTGGCCTCCACACCTTTCGGCAGGGCGGGCTTTAGATCTGCAATGGCGGCTTCGATCCTTTCTGTTAGATCAATGGTGTCGAAACCAGGGGATTTAATGACGCTCATGATGACCCCCGGACTGCCATTGACGGCGGCATCACCTCGCTTGGGTTCGGTGCCCCATGCGACGGTGGCGACATCTGAAATCGCGACGGAGCGACCTGCGGATTTTTTGATGATGGTGCGGGCGATGTCTTCGAGTTCGACACTCATGGCGAGGTTACGCACCATGATTTCCTGTGGGCCGCTATCGATGAAACCTCCAGTGGTGTTGGTGGCTGCCTCGCGGGTGGCTTGTTCGAGTTCTTCAATGGTCACGCCATTGGCCTGCATCCGCCATGGGTCTGGCTGGACTTGCATTTGCTTCACGCCGCCACCCATGTTGAGGACTTCGGCGACGCCGGAGATGGCCTGGAGTCGGGTTTTGATGGTCCAGTCGGCGGTGGTGCGCACGTCCATCGGCGCAATTTTTTCATCATTACTTTTTACGCCGATGAGCAGCACCTCGCCCATCAAGGAGGCGACTGGCGTTAAGTAAGGCATAGTGTCTGGAGGTAGTGATTCACGGGCGACTTGCAGGCGTTCTTGAACGAATTGGCGTGCCTGATAGATGTCGGTGCCCCACTCGAATTCGACGAACACGAGGGAGAGCGCGATGTCTGAGGTGGAACGCATCCGGGTGAGCCCGTTGACTCCCATCAGCGCATATTCGATGGGTTGAGTGACCAATGCCTCGACTTCCTCGGGAGCCAGTCCGGGAACTTCTGTTAGGATGGTTACGGTCGGCTTGGTGAGATCTGGCAAAACCTCCACGGGAAGCTCGCTACCGGTTTTCAGTCCGAGAGCAAGGATGAGGAAGGCAAGGCAGAGAATGATGGTGCGGTTTCGCAGCGACCAGCGGATTAGAAAGTTTAACATGGTATCAGGAAAGTTCGGTGGTTTCGCTCATGGACGGGCGGCGGCGCATGGAGACGACGACGAGCAAGATGGTGAGAATGCCGGTGCTGATCATGAAGAGCATCTCGCGCATGGAGATTCCTTCTTCGTCATGGCCGTGGGCATCGCTGCCATTCGCCTTCGCAGCGGCGGCTGCGGCTTTCTGTTCGGGCGTCGGTTCTGAGCCGTCTTCGTTGTGCTCGTGGCCGTGCGCGGCGTCCATGGCATCTTTGAGGGAAACGCCGCCGCCACCACCGGCGAAGCCGAGCGAGTAGGAGCCGCGGGTGACTACCTCATCACCGAGGAAAAGTCCGTCCAGGATCTCGGTGCGGTTGCCGCTGGTGATTCCGGTTGTCACGTTCACGCGATCGAAGGCATTGGGAATCTTTGTGTGTTTTACATAGACATGGCGGTTGGATGGGGTGCCTTGGATGGCATCGCGTGGCACGCTAAGAACACCATCGCGTTTTTCCATGATGATGGAGCATTCTGCGTTCATATTGGGGAGGATCTCTCTATCGGGGTTATCGATGGTGAAAATAACGCCAACATTATTCAGATCTGCATCACGATCTTCTGAGTCTGAGCTATTGCTGATTTGGTAGGTGTCGAATTTCAGAAATTTGGCCGTGAGATCCACGTTTGGGAGAATTGGGATATGGATCTTTGCTGTGGTGTTTTTATCTATTTTCCCTGCTGTTGCCTGAGGGACTCTGGCTATGAGATACATGGTGCTGAGATCGGCGATTTCTGCGAGTGCTTCGCTAGGCTCGACGGGTGAGCCAAGCGCGGTTCCAAGGGAAATGATCGTGCCGCTGGCTGGTGCGGTGAGTTCGACAGTGGGCGGTGGATCGCCGGGCTGGCGGCTCTCTAACAGAACGAGCTTTTCGCCTTTCTCGACGTATTCACCAATCCTAAGCTGAGTTTCGGTTACTCGCCCCGAGATGCGGCTACTGAGGATCGCGCGATTCTCCGGGATGGTTTCCGTGCGACCGAGCGCGAAGGTGGTAAGTTCGAAGTCGGCTTCCTCGACGACGGCGGTTTCGATGCCGAGGTTTTTGACACCTTGTTCGGTGAGGATGACCGGCTCAATGACCGGAGCTGCTGAGAAGGCGATAGAAGGCAGCAGGGCTGCGATGAGTGTGTAGATGATTGGTTTCATGTTTTGATAGAAAGTTAAGGGTTACCGAGCGCGGTTTCGTGACGGACACGGGCGAGGTGGAATTCGCGCAGAGCATCAATTTTTGCGCCGGCGAGTTGCAGGCGCTTTTCCCGGGCGCGGAGGACGGATTGGATTTCGCCCTGGCCTGTGCGATAGGTTTTTTCTGCTAGAGTTGTTTGTTCTTCTGCAAGAGGCAGGAGGGTATCATTGATTTCACTGATCAGTTTCGCCCATTGGACCATTTCTGCGCGGGCACCTTCCGCTTCGAGGCGGATGTTGCGGCCTAGCGCGACGGCTTCCTTTTCTTTGCGCTCCCGTTTTGCTTGGGCTTCTTGGATGTTACCTTCATTCTTGTTCCAGAATGGTAGCGCGATCTTGAACCGCAGACCGATGATCGCTTCGTTTTCATACCCGTTAGGCGCGTCTTCCGAGCGCTCCGCTGCGGCGAAAAATCCGCCCTCTACATCATCGTAGCGGCGTGCCTGTTCAAGTGCCACACCTTGGGTCGCGGCATCGGCCTCCAGCTTCGCTACTTGGAAATCGGGGCGACGTTCTGGGTTAGCTTCCGCAGTCGGTAACTTCGTCTCGGGTAGCTTACCGCTCACGGTGAGTGACTCGCCGGGTCTCATTCCAAGCAGTGGCTTCAAGCCGCCAACTAAGGCAGTTTGCTCTGCATCAAGCTGGCGAATTTCCATGGCGATGCTGGTGGCTTCGAGTTTTGCTTGTCCGGCATCGATCGCGGAGCCTTCGCCCTTCGCCACGGATTCGGAGAGGAAATCCGCAAATTGTTTGGAGATGGCTACTTGTTCATCAAGCAGCGCCCGTCGTTGGCGATTTGCCAGAACCTTGACCACGGACTCCTTGGCACCGGCAGCGATCAAGCGTTCCACCTCGCGCACTTCGGCTTCGGCGGCTCTCAATTCGGTAGCAGTAACTCCTTTTTCCAAACGGAGTCTGTCGGTGACAGGGAATCGTTGGGATAGGCCGACTTCGAATCTGCCCTCACGGAAAGCAGAGTTATGTTCGAATGAGGTTTCCAAATCAGGATTGGAAAGTCGTCCGGATTGGTTCATGCGTCCGACCGCCTCTTGGATGCGCAAGCGCGCGGCGGCAAGGTCGGGGTTTTGTGCGCGTATTCGACCGCCGACACTTTCCAGTGTGACGATCACCGAAGGCTCGGCTAAGAGCGGATGTGCCATGAGGACACAGGCTGACAAGGTAATTAAGTGAAATTTGGACATGGTATTATGGTGTTTGAAGGTGAAATGTCTCCTCCAAGACGGGAGAAGCAGCGGTAATTCAATCGAATTCATCGAACCCTCTATCCGCGAACATGCGGAGATTTGGGGAATAACGCCGCACCATAAGGGCGCGACGGAGCGTCAAAATAGGACGCTCAGATGATCGGGGGCTTTTCCGAGGACAAATACGGATCCTCGGGCATCAATTCAGATTCTTGCCGTGGTCGGAGATTGTCGGACAAGCGCCAAGGAGCGCCGCACTTTATCTCATTCTCAGAAATGAGCGGAACTACCTGACAAACCGTTCCACAATGATGATGGTGGTGAGACGGGCAATCTTCATCGTGTGAAGGATCACAAGGCGTGTGGTCTTCGTGATGGTGATCAGGATGATCGTTCAGATACTGGGATGCGAGCACCTGACAAGGATCTTGAGCCATGACGCGTGCGTACTGTCCAAAGAAGACAGCAACTACCAGCACCAATGAAGCAAAAATTCGCATTACCAAGGGAACCTCTAAGCGAAAATTCGACGCTGGCAAGTTTTTTAACTGATACCCCAACCTCACGCATGCCTCATGCCAATGCTCAGGTGGGCCCCCGATAAGGAGTGAGGGGTTACGTTTTCCGTGAGTCGCCGCGATGGGTTTTAATTTATGGATTTTTGATTTTTCGGCGGAGGTAAGCTTGGCGTTGGAGTTCACGTGAGCACGGGTTACAGGCATAGTATGGCCATGACCTGCCTTTGTGCGTAAGTAGTCGGAATTCGGCGAGGTTTTTGGCTTCCTTGCAAATTCGGCAGCGTTTGGTACCATTGGGCAAGCGGTCAATAGCCGCCAAATCCCTTATAGAATATGGTTTTTCGAGTTTCATGCTGGTTGCACCTAAAATGGAATCCGCACCCGTGTGGTTTTTACGGAGACGTGAAAAGGCAGTGCCGCTGTTCCGTCAAACAAATCGAAAAATACCGCCAGCGTATTTCGGGGCCTCTGTTAGATCGCATCAACATCCACGTTGAAGTCCCACTCGTCGATTTCAAAGACCTAACCTCTGATGTTGCGACTGGTGAATCTTCCGAAACCATCCGCCAACGCGTCTCGACAGCAAGGTCGATCCAGGTCGGGCGTTTCAAAGCCGATAAGCTCACCACCAACTCCGCGATGGGCGCTCGCCAAGTCCGCGACCACTGCAAGCTCGATGCCGAAGGCAGAGGCTACCTCGAACACGCCATGGCAGAAATGAACTTCTCTGCCCGCGCCCATGATCGCATTTTGAAAGTTGCTAGAACCTTGGCTGACTTAGCAGGTAAACCTGACATCAGCGGCAACGAAATTTTAGAAGCCATCCAATTCCGCTCGCTCGACCGCAATTTATTTTTCTAATCTACCACCATGTCCCAAATCTCCCTCTTTGAAGAAAAGCAAGTCCGCCGCGCTTGGAACGCCCAACAGGAAAAATGGATGTTTGCCATCGTCGATGTTATCGCCATTTTAACGGGTAGCGTAGATCCCGGTGCCTATTGGCGTAAGCTCAAAGAACGGCTCAAGAAGGAAGGAAATGAAACCGTGACGAATTGTCACGGTTTGAAAATGACCGCTGCGGATGGCAAGCAGCGCATGACCGACGTCGCCGATACGGAACAGCTTCTGCGCCTGATCCAGTCCATCCCATCTCCCAAAGCCGAGCCCTTTAAGCTGTGGCTTGCCCAAGTCGGTTACGAGCGGCTCGAAGAAATCGAAAACCCCGAGCTCGCCGCCAAACGCATGCGTGTGATCTACGAGCAAAAAGGGTATTCCGAGGAATGGATCGAAAAACGCCTGCGCGGTATCGCCGTCCGAGACGAACTCACCGACGAATGGAAAAAGCGTGGCGTCAAACAAGGCAAAGAATTCGCCATCCTCACGGCCGAAATCAGCAAAGCTACCTTCGGCATGACCCCATCCGAATACAAAGAGTTCAAGGCGCTCACTAACCCCAAGGAAAACCTCCGCGACCACATGACCGATCTGGAGCTTATCTTCACGATGTTGGGAGAAGCCTCCACCACCGAGATCGCCAAGAAACGCAACGCACTTGGATTCCCGGCAAACAAAAAAGCCGCGAAAGACGGCGGTTCCGTCGCAGGCAAAGCCCGCAAAGACCTAGAAAAGCAAAGCGGTAAGAGGATTTCTACAAGAGAGAATTTTAAGGAGCTACCTGAATCCCGAGATCGCATCCCAAAAAAATAAGAAACTCACCACCAACTCCGCCATGGGCGCTCGCCAAGTCCGCGACCACTGCAAGCTCGATGCGGAAGGCAAAGCCTACCTCGAATACGCCATGGCCGAAATGAACTTCTCCGCCCGCGCTCATGATCGCATTTTGAAAGTCGCTAGAACCTTGGCCGACTTAGCAGGCAAAGAAAACATCACTGGTAACGAAGTGTTAGAAGCCATCCAGTTTCGCTCACTAGATAGGCAGTTGTTTGTTTAATTAGAATATGTGCGACTGCTTCACCGGATCACCGGCTTGTCCTTGGCTCTTGGTTGGCGTCGTTCCGTAAATAAGACCTGCTTCGCCTCAAGACTTAATCCGTCGTAGATGACTCCGGTAAGATCCCGCAGACGTGATGCGACTCTGGACTTGGGATTCCAGCTATACACGAGCGTTCGGCCCTGCCGCTTGCAAACAATCGCTCCCGATCGTTCAAAGCGATCAAGTTGCTTCTGGACTCCATCCAATGACACCCCAAAATCTCTGGCAACCGCTCGGCCATATGCCTCCCCATGATGAAACAGGGACAAAAGAACCGCTTCAGCTGCTTTCCCCCCAAACAAATCTTGTAGCGCAGTTGAAATCATGACCGATAAATAAGGTTGTATGACCGATAAAGCAAGTCAATAATCGCAGCCATGCAAGCACCCAACTGGAAAGAATGCACCGAGGAAGAGGCCTGGCAATTTGTGGCATGGCATCTTGAGGGCGAAGGCATTCACTCCGTGCTCGTTGGAGGAGCGGTCGTCGCGATCTACACCGCAGGACTTTATCGCTCTGGCGATTTGGACATGGTGCCTGACGAGTTGGGTAGGAATCGGCTGACTGAGGTTTTGTCAAAAATCGGGTTTACTCCCACAAAATCTCGGTATTACAGACATCCGGACTGTTCGCATCTGTTTTTAGAGTTTCCACGAGGGCCGGTTGAAATCGGCGAGCAGTATCCGGTGGTTCCCGATGAAATCATGGTTGAGGGAAGGAAGCTTCGGCTCCTGTCTCCGACCGACAGCGTCAAGGATCGCCTTGCTGGCTATATCCACTGGAAGTCACGGGCCAACTTCGATCAGGCCTTGCTTATTTGCCGCCAACAAATGCAAAGGGTAAAGCTCGAAGTCGTCAGAGACTGGTGCATGAAGGAGGGTGGTCTTCACGCTTTTGATGAACTGATCAGCAACTTGTCTGACAATGGTCCGACTGGCGGTATACTATAACACGGTTTCATGCTGGTATCCGTTAAAATCTAACACACACCCATGTGGTTTTTACAGAGATGTCAAAATGCAATGTCGCTGCTCGGTGAAACAAATCGAAAAATACCGCCAGCGCATTTCGGGTCCGTTGTTGATGTCATTGGCCTGACTCCAAAAAACAGGACAATCGATAAGTAGAGTTTTGTGGATATGCAAAAGGCCTCGTATCAGGAACAGACGCAATTGGAAATTCTGCCATATTGGTGCCTAAAATCTGAACCCCTTCAGTAGGTTCCATTTCATTCGCGATTGGATTTCCGGCGATAAGCCTGACGTGATTTTATCTATCGTTCAGGTTGGGGGCATGCTTGGGTTTCCCAGGAAGGTTTGTTCCAGATAGCTCTGTAGGATTTTCAGTTTCGACTTTCGAATTCGAGCGATTGGGATGGCGTCATAGAGCTTCACCTGAGCGAGCTTCATTCCCTTTTGGAAGTTGGTCTTTTTTGAGGCGGCATGGATGCTTTTGAGGAAGCGCATAATGTCGCGTTGTTCGCTTTTTGACTCGGGATCGCAATTAAGAACTAGTTTCTGGAGGTAGTTGTGAACGATAGGAATGAGGAGCTGCAGGTGTTTGATGTCGTTGCGTTTTTCTGTGGGTGAGTCCTGTTCAAGAGTCGCGCAGTTTTCGGCCTTCGCGATGAGAAGCGTGGTTGGGTTGATGACGAGGTATGGACTGTTGTCCAAATCGATGGCGTCTTCGAATACTCGGTCTTTTTCAGTGTGAATTCCATTGATGCTTCGCATGACATCGATACGGGTATCGGGCATGTCGTTAGGCATGATGGCGAACTGGATGGGTTGGCGGCAGTCCGCGAATGTTTTCAGTGAAAACCCTTGTGATTTGTTCGCCAGATTGACGATTTGCCGTTGGAGTGCCTTGGTGATCACGAGGTCCATGTCGGCAGACATTACGTTGCCCCTTCCAAGTAATTTTTCCAATTGACCTTCAGTGAGGAATACGGCCGCGAGCAAATTGACTGCCTGCCCTCCGCAGATGACTACCTCTCCTACGGCTTGCGGTAGTTTTTCGAGAACCGGAAAAAACTCGTGGGGTTCGTATTTTGGGCTGTCACTCATCTTGTGTGGGTTACTGCGTCGATCCATTTTTCCCTGCCATGCAGCCGCCATTTACGGATGGGGGCAGTTGTGACGACAAACGCATTGCGCTTGCGGATTTCCATGGGGGTGGCTTCTTTTCGTTTCACCGCCAGTTCATCCTGCAGCCGCGATATGGTTTTCTCCTTTTGGATTTTCTGGAAGGTCATGGGTTCCTCGCCTCGTGCCAGTGCCAGGAAAGGATCGAGCGTGTGTAGCTCGGTCGCGATCCGGAGAAAATTCTGGAGGCTGGTCCGGCCAGTTTGTTCGAAATATCGGATGGTTCCCAGAGGAATTCCGGCACGTTCGGCCAATTCCTTTTGGGTCAGATTCAAGCTGTTTTTGCGCAGGGCTTTGAACCAGCTCGCGAGCTCCTTTTCGGGCTCGGAAGGCTTGGTTTTGTGCGTCTGCGGTTGTTGGCGTTTTTTCATCGGATTTAAAACTAAGAACATTTTATTACTTTTTTTGAGGATGTCAAGTTGGAGACTGCCATCCTCTTGTGTTTTTTCTTTTATGGGTTTCTTGATCTCTTCCTCAGGTAGGCTTGGCGTTGGTACTCCTTGGAGCAGGGGTTACAGGCATAGTTCGGCCAAGACTTGCCTTTGCTGTTGATCATGCGTAATTCCGCGAGGTTTTTGACTTCTTTGCAAATTTGGCAGCGTTTGGCAGCGTTTGGCACCATCTGGCAAGCGGTCGATAGCCGCCAAATCCTTTATAGAATATGGCTTTTCTAGTTTCGTGAAATTGTCACCGAAAATGGAATCCATATCCGTGTGGTTTTTACGGAGACGTGAAAAGGCAGTGCCGCTGTTCCGTCAAACAAATCGAAAAATACCGCCAGCGTATTTCGGGGCCTCTGTTAGATCGCATCGACATTCACGTCGAAGTTCCTTTGGTCAATTTTCGGGATCTTACTTCTGAGGCCATCACCGGTGAGTCTTCGGCGGTGATCAGGGAAAGGGTTGCCGCTGCGCGCAACATCCAAGTCGCCCGTTTGAAGACGACCAAGCTCACGACCAACGCTGCGATGGGCGCGAAACAAGTCCGCGATCACTGCAAGCTCGACGCCGATGGCAAAGGCTACCTTGAACATGCGATGGAGCAGATGAACTTTTCAGCCCGTGCTCATGATCGGATTTTGAAAGTTGCTAGAACCTTGGCCGACTTAGCAGGTAAACCCGACATCACAAGTAACGAAGTGTTAGAGGCGATTCAATTTCGCTCTCTGGATCGGCAGTTGTTCGAGTGAGAGTTAGGTAGTTTCCACTTTCCTTATAACCTCTATTTTCAATCTGTTCCGGATAGTGGACTCTTACAAACCTAATCCGGTTGAGTGAAATCATCCGCTTCTTTTATCTTTGATCGAGGATAATCACGACTATACGAGACGGAGGGAATACTTTCTCTCTCAACCGCAGGTTTACAGGAATGAGTATCCAACGGTTTTGAAGTCGCAACACAACTTGCTAAAATAAACGATAGAAACAGCAATGATGTTTTCTTAATTTGGACATGCGTCATAGTGTCTACAGTTTGCCTTAGAAAGACGGCCCAACGGCGCTTTTCTGAAATATTACTTAGCGTGCGGATCCGCTGAAAAGAAAGCAATTTTGGGCGGTTCACCCGAAAAGCTCGGAATGGTTGCCCATCCTGATAAGGATCATCTCCGTATCGGTGGTTTGGTAAATGAGCAGCAAATCCCCCGCTAGGTGACATTCCCTATAGCTCTTCAAGTTTCCAATCAACGAATGATCGCGGAAGTGGGCGGGCAAGCTTGCGCCCTGCTGGAGCATGGTGACAGCTTCGGAGAACCGTTCGAGATTGCGCCCTGTCTTTGCGATGGCCTGAAAGTCCTTCTTAAACTGCTTTTTGTAAATGATTTCGCGCATTTTAGGCGTTGAGGTCGGCCATCAAATCCGCAACTGAGCCAAAGCGCGGCAAGCTTTCGGTGGCTTCGTTCATGGCAGCACGTGTGGTTTCGTTCGGTTGTTGTTCGCTGATCAGCTCCTGCAACTCAACGAACACTTCCCAAGGGATAAGCGCAGCTGCGGGTTTGCCGTTTTCACCGACTACCGTTTGATGTGCAATGTTTGTCATATAGGGACTTTATCGTAATTTAGCTGATTTGTCGTGTGTAAATTTTCGACCGTTCGGCTTACGGAGCCTGAATTACGTTTTCTGCCTACTTAAAGTATGCGTCCTACCAAGCCCCGGAGTCAGTTGACAGCGTGATCCACACTTCTACTGGATTCATTTATGCTTTCCGCCAGAGATCTCTTGAGCAGGGGATACAGGCGTAGTTCGGCCATGATTTGCCTTTGCTGTTGATCATGCGGAATTCGGCGAGGTTTTTGACTTCCTTGCAAATTCGGCAGCGTTTGGTACCATCTGGCAAGCGGTCGATAGTCGCTAAATCCCTTATAGAATATGGTTTTTCGAGTTTCATGCTGGTTGCACCTAAAATGGAATCCGCACCCTTGCGGCTACTGGGGAAATTCTGGGGAAATTGGTGCGCGCATGTGCCGTTGTTCTGTTAGACAAATTGAAAACTATCGCAAACGCATCAGCGGTCCGTTGTTAGATCGCATCGACATTCACGTTGGCCTGACTCCAAAAAACAGGACACTCGATGAGCAGAGTTTTTGTGATTATGTAAGAGTCTTCTTATTCGGATCAGACGGAATTGGAAATTCTGCTATATTGGCTCCTAAAATCTGAAACCTTCCAGCGGATTCCATTTCACACACAGAGCTGTTGCCGTGTATTAGCCAGAAAAACCGGCATTCCCACCGGAGCGATCTCAGCGATCGATTTGGAGTGGAGTAAATCCTTTGATAGGAGTTTTTTCTGGTTGGTGAAGCTTGAGTATGACTTGTCCGGCACGGGCTTGGAGCGACTTCCAGATGGGGTATTGGTAGCTCATGTTTGCCTTCACTCCACCGCGGAGATGGGTCACTTCGATATATTCGATGACATTCCTGATGGCATCCAGAGCCACTTTGGTTTCTTCCTCTGTGAGGTTTTCCATTTTTTCGGCGTTTCGCACCAGGCTTTCGGCAGCATCGGTGTAGCCGCGCTCGAGGCAATTCATTAGGGCGCGCAAGGCACGCGCATCGCGGATGTTGCCGAGGTATTTGATCAGGTTGCCATCCATTTCCAACTTGAGCATTGGCTCCGCAAAATCCATTCGCTCGGCATCGGTGAGGTCGCCAAAGCCTTTTGGACCCAGCACCATGCGGCGCACCGATTGGGCACCAACGATTTCAGCCTGCTTTTTCCCATTGCCTGCAATTTTCAGTAAGATCTGGTCGGCTTCACGACTCGTCGAGTAGGATAGAGCCAACACGATATCTTTGAGTTCTGTGGCACTGTTTGTTTCTGCTGCTTTGCTGAGAGTGGAGAGGCTCTTGGCATCGCCTAGGCGGCCGAGAACGTGGTATGCTGCTGCTTTTGCCGCGGGGTCTGCGGTTGGTAGGAGTTTAATCAACCCATCTCTAACTGCTACTGCGGATTTGGATTCTGTGGAAACCAATAACAAGGCTTCTTCGCAAGCCGCTAATTCCTCGCGTTCACGTAAGGTGGCGAAATAACTTAGTGCCTCCGAGAGCGTGCTTTCTCCACCTAAGAGTATGAGCGCTTCGAACGCTGCGACTCGAACGATAGGGGAATCATCTTTGAGGTGCGATCGAGCTTGCGCGAGGCCGGATTTTTTTCCGCTAACGGCGATTACGGAAAGGATGCCGGCTTTCGTTTCAGGATCTGTGGTGTTCTTGATAATATCCATTAGAGCATCAGCGCCACCGGACTTCACAAGATTGCTTGCAAGCTGCCGGCTGGGATCGCGCAAACGCCAGTATTCGTGACCGAGATAAGGTGCTAGATCGGGTAAGGCCTTGGCTCCGAGCATGCTGACGAGGGATTCCATGGCTGCGATCTTTCGAAAGGTGTTTTTTCGTTTCGGGTCCGCGAGCTCCGCGCGGCAGGCCTCGATACGTAAGTCGTCATCGCCGAGTTTGCCGAGTTCGTTGCGGAAGCGCGTAGCGACCTCGTCACCGATCCTAGACACCCCTCCTTCACTTTTCGAAGATTCAATTTTATCTAACAATTCAATCGTGTTGCCTCATTGAAGCGGACACCGAAAAGATTTTCCGGATGGCAGTTGAGAACTCCGTTGCCTCATAAAAGAGGACACCGTGGCGCCAGCCATGGAAATGAGTGAGAAAAGCATCGAAGAATACA
>Ga0315902_10000636_pt1 | contig 59249 bp, 46 predicted proteins | sample LakEriMetagenome_9_FD_203523 | JGI IMG/M metagenome (GOLD analysis project Ga0315902, IMG submission 203523) | Freshwater fungal communities from buoy surface, Lake Erie, Ohio, United States - Buoy 12 MA117 | ecosystem: Environmental > Aquatic > Freshwater > Lake > Lake biofilm | place: USA... | reverse complement strand
AATGTGCCCGCAACCGAGCACCCCCCCCGCAAGGGCCCAGCACCCGGGTGGCGGGGGGGCGGACCTCTGTGTCCGCTCCACTGGACAAACATCCGAAAATCCCCGTTCCAACGGGCAGAGAAAAAACCTGGATCGGTCAACCCCCATGTGCGCGCCACCGCGAACACCATCCGGCCAAGCCATGTCCTGAAGGGACATTCTTCGATAGCCCAGGGTTCGTGCGCAGCACTACCCTGGGTTGCGGGCCAGTGAAAACAATCAGCCCTGAAGGGGCTGGCTTGATCGGTGCCCGCAGGGAGTGATCGCGCGGGGACTTCCACCTGTTTCGGATGTGTCCGCAGGTCGATGACGCGGCTCGTCCAAGCGACCGTTGCGAGAGGCGAACCCTTTCCGGGTTCCGGGGGAGTTGCATGTCCCCTACCTGGGGTAGCCGCTGCGCGGTAACCCTAGGCTATGGAAGATTTCCCCTTCAGGTAATGACTTTGGCGGAGGTTGGACTTTGCTATTCCCGAGGTGGTTTGCAATCGAATGCGGATGGGTTTCCGATCCAGGTCTTTAGGCTGCCCGTTGGAACAATTCTCTTTCGATCCCAACCCAGCGGAGCGGACACGGAGGTCCGCCCCCCCGCCGGCTGTGGCGGGGCTGCAATCCCGAGCGGGGCCTGCCGGTATTTGGTGGTCTGCCGAGCGGTCCATCAAAGGCCAGTCGGACGACGTCGGTGGGAACCCGGGAGGGGGCAAAGTCGCTGCGGAGCCGGACCACGTGGGGAGCGGGAGAAGACTGGTCGCTGAGGGCCGCTTCACATGTTCGTCTTGGCGTCCACCACATCGCCCAGCACGGCGTTGAGCGCCTGCTGGATCTGGTCGTCGTGGGTGTGGTCGCGGGTGTAGATGCGGCAGATCGAGAAGCTGAGGGGCAGTTCGCGGAACAACTCGTAGTCGCTCAGCGAGCGGGGTGTGCCGTCGGCCGGGTCGTAGACGAAGTTCTGCCCCGCGGTCGGCTGCCGGGTGCTGGGGCGGTGGTAGTGCCGGGCGATGTCGACCCGCATCTCGACCGAGCGGATCTCCTTGGGCAGTTTCTTCCGCACCCGCTGCGCCACCACCTCGGGCTCGGAGAAGATCGAGGTCTGCTCGCTTTGCCCCGAGTGGAAGTACATGGCCCGCTCGGCGGCCATTTTCCACAGCACATTGCGGCTGAGCAGATCGTGCCACTTCTGGCCGAGTTCCCGCACCGCCGGGTCAGCGTGGAAGGGCATCCGCTGCACATCGACCAGGAAGGAGGACTCGGTGAAGCCCCGGTACTGCGTCAGGTGTTCGAGCGGATTCCCCGGAAACAAGTGGGGCATGGTCTCGCCGAAGAGTTCGGCCAGGGCCACGTCGAGCGCCCGGACCGTGCGATGGAAGTAAATCGTGCGGAACAGGTTGGCCCGCACCTCGATGAAGGTGATCAGCGCCTGCAGCCCGCGCGAGTGAATCGTCAGCCCCTGGGGGGTGAAGAAGCTGTAATGCAGCAGCCGGAACAGATCGAACGCTTTGACGCTGTATCCCGACATGTAGGCGTCGCGCATCACGAAATCGAGGTTGTCGACCGTGTAGATGCCGCTGAAGAGGGCCCGCAGCTTGACGAGCCAGTCGGGTTGTCCCTGGGTGTCGCCCCCCCGGGCGGGACGGCGGATCAGCCAGCCGATCTGGGCCGGGTCCAGTTCCTCCAGCGGGGCGAGCCTGCCATGCGGATTGCGCCGCACCCGCCGCAGCAGGTCGGCCAGCTCGGTCTGGATGATCTTGGCGCCCAGATCTTCGTGGGTGACTCCAAACTGGTCGAGATAGTGGTCATCGAAGAAATGCCCGAACGGGCCATGTCCCACATCGTGCAGCAGCCCGGCCATCCGCACCAGGCTCTCGACATAGGCCCGCGAGGGAACGTTCCGGCAGGCGTCGCAGAGCGAGTCGTACCAATGCTCGACCGCCTGCGAGGCCAGGTGCATCACCCCCAGAATGTGCTGGAAACGGGTGTGCTCGGCTGAGGGAAAGACCCACCAGGCGGTCTGCAGCTGGTGGATCTGGCGCATGCGCTGGACCCACGGATGGTCGATGATCTCCTGTTCGGAAACCTCCCCCGCCGGGAGTCCCGACCGTGAGATGAAGGGGATGTAGCCGTGGATGGGATCGTGCGAGAGGCTCTCGCTGCTGTATTCGCGGATCATGGTGTGTCGATCAGTGGGCGGCGTGCAGTGCTTCGCAGATGCGTCCCAGGGCCTTCCCGGCGATCGCCGTGTCGCCGGCTTTCTCGATGTGCGCCCGGTTGAGGAACAGGGCGAACGCGAGCGGGCGGCCCGACGCCCCCTGCAGGTACCCCGCCAGCGATTTGCTGGTCAGCAGGTACCGCTGGTTGAGGGTGTTCTCCCAGAAGTACGTTCCGGTCTTGGCCTGCACGCGCCCCCGGGCCGGGCTGTCGGCGGAGACCGCTTCGGCCAGCGTGCCGTCGACCCCCAAGACGGGGAGCGCCCGGCGGAAGGCCTCGGCCGCCCGGTGTTTGTGCATCGCCCGCAGCAGTTCGACAGTGGCCTGTGGGGTCACGCAATCGGCCTGGGAGCCCCCGGCACCGCCGCCGAAGGAGATGGTCTCGACATCCACTCCCAGTCCCTGCAGCAGGTCGTGTTGCCGATGCAGCCCCTGGGCCAGAGTTCGTTTGCCTTGGCGGGACGCCAGCAAGAGCGGCAGCGTGCTGGCGTGCAGGTTGTGGCTGACCTTCAGGATCAGTCGGGCGTTCTCGGTGAACGGGGGAGACTCCAGCCGGGCCACCACCGGCAGTTTCGCCAGTTCGCTCCGCGGTCCGTCGAGATCGGCGTCGTCTTGCCGCACCAGTGCCGAGGCGGTCACTCGGACTCCCGCCCGATCCAGCGCTTCGATGAACAGCGAACGGGCGAAAGAGGCGGGCTGGGGCATCTCGGCCACCCGCAGGACCGACCGCGAGTCGGCGGCAATGCGCCCTGTCACCACCAGTTCATGCGGCGAAATCAATTGCAATGTCACTGACAGAGGCGATCCCGCCGGGCCGGTTTCAAGGCGGTTGTCGATCCGCAGAAACCGGCATTCGGGCCGGGTTTCCAGGCGGGCCCCTTGACCGGCCAGGGATGGCGAAATGGTCAGATCGACCAGGCTGTCGTTGACCAGAACAGGGCTGACGCGGGTGGGGCCGCTGCCAGTGCTTGGTTCTTCGTCGAACAGCCGGTTGTCGACGAGGATTCGCCCGGTCACCTGCCGGATTCCCCGATCGGCGATCTGGCGGGCGAGTTCGTTGAGACCGGCCAAGGGATTGGGGCTGGTGAGTGCTCCCTTTTCACTCCCATTCGCGTAGGTGTGGTCATTGTTGGTGAAGGCGATGCTGCCGTCGGCGAGAGTTCGGCCTCCCAGAGTGGGGTCCCCGGAGCCCAGCAGAATCAGGTCGCCCCGCAAGACCCCTTGGGAATCGACCTCACCGCGACGAACCACCGGCGTTTCGAACCGAAAGTCAGGGCCGAGGGCGTCGAGGGCGGCTGCCACCGAGAAGAGCTTGGTCACCGAGGCGGGGGTGAACAACTTGTCGGCATTCAGTGAATGCAGCGGCTCACCCGTTTCCAGATCCACCACCAGCACTCCCCACAGCGAGTGGCGGTATTCGGGAGCCTCGATGACTGTCAGAGCGTCGGCGGGCAGGGGAGCCTGCGCTCTGGCCGTGGGGGCAATCCCCACACAGGCTGCCGCCAGCAAAACCAGCATCAGGCTGCGCAACGGTCTGGTCCAGACGCGGCGGCAGGCACAGGAAATCACTGACAGCGAAGGGAGCATCGTGGGGGCGAACCGTGCGGTGGCGGAATGGAAGGAGGAACAAGCAACCGCCAGAGGGTCAAAAGTTGAGCAGTTGCGGGTGGCAAGTCGATCCGACGCCCCCCGTCTGGTCCCAGAATAGCGGACGGAAGGATCAATCGAAACTGGGGCCAACCGAAGTGCCAGGGGAACCGCGGACGGGAAATCAGGGTCGTACCCTCATCTTCCCGCTCCTCACTGGGGAACGCACGGTGGGGTTGGCCCGATGAGTCCCGCTGCGCCGTCCGGCAGGGGATGAGACGCGGGGGGAGCCCCCCCTGTCGGCCCTGTTTGCCCGGGAAACTGGCACGTTCCTCACTCCGACGCCACAATCGGGAGAGGAATTCGTCCAACCTGCCGCACACGGGAAACCCGGGCCGCAGCGTGTGTCCGGAGTTCTTCGTTTCGCTCGCCACGTTTTCTGGATTGAGTCTTCCATGTCGGTTCAACAACTGCTGCGGATTCTCTGGCTGATGGCGGGGATCGGATGGGTGTTCCCTCTGGTCCAGCCGGTCCGCGCTCAGACGCTGGAACGGCGGTTGATGACCTTCATCGAAGATCACGATGGAGAGGTGGCGGTGGCGGTTGAGCATTTGTCGACCCGCGAACGGTTTGCCCACCGCTCGACCGTTCCGATGCCCGCTGCCAGTCTCATCAAGTTTCCGGTGATGGTCGAGGTGTATCGCCAGAGCGAAAAAGGGGAACTGGACCTGCGGCAGTTTCTCGAACTCAGGGAAGAAGACAAGGTTCCCGGGGCGGGGATATTGACGCCGCACTTCAGTCCGGGGGCCCGGCTGGCGGTGGGGGACGCGGTGCGGCTGATGATTGCCTTTTCCGACAACACCGCCACCAACCTGCTGCTCGACCGGATTGGTCTGGGATCGACCACCGAGACCATGCGTGAGCTGGGGTTTCCAAATACCCGCCTGCATGCCAAGGTCTATCGTCGCGAGACCTCCCTTGATCCCGAACGGAGCCGGGAGTTCGGCCTGTCGAGCACGACGGCCGATGAGATGGTGGGGCTGTTGCGGTTGTTGCACGAGCGGAAGCTGGTCAGCCCGAGTGCCAGCGATGCAATGCACGCCCACCTGCTGACCTGCGATGACCGCGCGAAATTTCCGCGTTTTCTGCCGGAGGGAGCCAAGATGGCCTTCAAGACGGGGTCGACCGAGGCGGTCCGGACGGCGGCCGGCATTCTCGAGACCCCCAAAGGACCGGTCGCCCTCTGTGTGCTGACCACCGAAAACGCTGACCGGCGGTGGTCGGAAGACAACGAGGGAGACCTTCTGTGTGCCCGGATCGCCCGGGAAGTCTGGGATCACTACACCCCGGCTGAGAAAGAAGATCCCGAGGCCGACGGAAACTGTGCACTCCGGAATGCGGATTTGCCCAATCAGACGTTGCCGGTGGTCGCCCAACGAGACGTGGCAGCCGAGGGAGGTGGGGCCGAGGATGGATCCGAACCGTCATTCGACGAGTTCGAGTTGAATGAGGCAGGTCTCCCCGAAGCGAAGGAGCCAACCGTCCATGAGGACACTGGCGCGGTTCGTGATGTCGTGCCCGCAGCGGCCAGCACGCTGAAGCCGTTGCCGAAGCGTCAGCCGGCCGACAGTCTGCAGGGGCCTCCTTTCACGTCGTGCGCCGTCTGGGCGATTGCCGACCCCCGCACGGGTGAGCTGCTATGGGACCATGGGGGGGCGGCCACGCCTCGCGATATCGCCAGCACCACCAAGATCATGACGGCACGGGTCGCCTTGCAGAAGGTGGCGGAAGACCGGCGGCTGCTCGATTCGCGCGTGACCTTCGACCAGCAGTCCGATCAGACCTCGGGATCGAGCAGCCAGTTGGTGGCGGGGGAAACACTCGCGTTTCGCGACCTGTTGTACGCGATGCTGCTGCCGTCGGGGAACGATGCGGCAACCGCCGTGGGGCGTCACCTGGGCCAGCGTCTGTCGGGGGAGGGCGACCCCCTGGTCCGGTTTGTGGCCGAGATGAACCGCGAGGCGGCCCGGCTGGGAATGAAAGGGACCCGCTACCTCAATCCTCACGGCCTTCCGCAGAAGAAACATGTTTCGACAGCGCGAGATCTGGCCCGGCTGACTGCCGCGACACTGCAGGATCCGTTGTTTCGCCAGATTGTCTCCACTCGCGAACATCGGGCCATGGTGACCCAGGCCGATGGTCGGTCCCGCGAAGCGGTCTGGCGCAACACGAACCGCTTGCTGGGCATTGAGGGATACCAGGGGGTGAAGACCGGTTTCACGTCGGCGGCGGGATCTTGCCTCGTCTCGACCGGGGAACGCGGCAAAGACGAACTGATTGTCGTGGTTTTGGGAGCCCCCTCGGCCGCGGCTGCCGTGAGCGATTCGCGGAACCTCTATCGATTTGCATGGTTATCGCGGGGACGCCGATAGGAGGCAGGCAGCTGGGCCGGAAGGGGCCTGTCGGAGGGGGCCTCGGCCGGGTTGAAACCGCTGTGTAGACTGGCTGAGCCCTCGGGCGTTTGTACTGTCTGGGAAGGTCCTCACGGCTTCCAACGAACTTCGGTGGACTGGCGTAGAGAGGCTGCCCGCGGGAGAGAGGTTTCGATCCTCTGGGCCGATTGGAACCGTCTTCCTCCCCTTCCCTCAGGTTGGACTTTTGCCGGCAGATTGACTTTCGTTCACGTTGTGATCGCGAGTCGGGCCTCAGGAACCGCACTGCATGTCGACATCCCCCGAAAATGTGATTGTCACCCGGAATCTGACGAAGACCTATCGGGACTTCTGGGGCCGTCCCAAGGTGAAGGCTCTCAACTCTCTGTCGATCGATGTCAAGCGCGGCGAAGTGTTTGGCTTGCTGGGCCCGAACGGGTCGGGCAAGACCACCACCCTGAAGCTGCTGTTGGGTTTGCTGTTCCCGACCGACGGCGAGGTGTCGATTCTGGGGCGTCCGGCCACCGACGTCAGCAAGAACGAGAAGATTGGTTATCTTCCGGAAGAGTCGTACCTCTATCGGTTCCTCAATGCCGAGGAAACGCTCGACTTCTACGGGCGCTTGTTCGACATGCCTGCGGCAGTGCGGAAGGAGCGGACCCGCGAGCTGATTAAAATGGTGCAACTGGACCACGCCAAGCGGCGTCAGTTGAAGGAGTATTCGAAGGGGATGACCCGGCGCATCGGGCTGGCCCAGGCTTTGATCAACGATCCTGAACTCATTCTGCTCGACGAGCCCACCAGCGGTCTGGATCCGATCGGGTCGCGCGACATGAAGGATCTGATCATCGGTCTGAAGGAGCGGGGCAAGACCGTGGTGATGTGCAGCCACCTGTTGGCCGACGTGCAGGATGTGTGCGACCGCATCGCGATTCTGGATGGCGGCGAGTTGAAGGTCTTCGGCCGGGTTCAGGATCTGCTCAAGGATCAGGGAGTGACCCAGATCAAGACCTCGAAGCTGCCTCCCGAAGCGATGAAAGAGGTCGAAGCGGTGCTGCAAAAGCACGGGTCGAAGGTCGTGGAGGTCGACAGCCCCACCGCCACGCTCGAAGAGCTGTTCATCAAGACGGTGCGGGAAAGTGCCGCCCGGCCGGGGCAGCGGTATATCCCCCCCTCGAATTGAGGGGGGCTTGGGGATTCGGGGGATTGGGTTTCACCTCGAGCCGTCCCCTTCGACCTCTCTGGAGTGGTCTGGAGAGGGGCCTTCCGGATGAGTGTTTTCCCGGGCAGGAAGTACTTCGGAGAGTTCCATGCAGTTGTCTTTTGATCCCCGTCCGTTTGACCTGCTGAGCGGGTTGAAGGTCTGGGGTGTCGTGTGCCTGGTGGTGGTGGCGCTGGGTTGGGGTATCGCCGGACTGCTGATGTTTCTGCAGTCCGGGGCACCCGGTCTGGCCCGCCTGGTTGACCTCACGACCGGGATGATCCGAGACTTTCTTCAGACCTCACCCCGGCGGGTGTGGGCCCTGGCGGTGCATACCTTCCGTGAGGCGGCCCGCAAGCGGGCGCTCTGGGTCTTCGCCGTATTCGCCGTGCTGTTTCTGTTCGCCGGCTGGTTCATGCCTGAACTTCGCCAAAGTCCCGATATGGCGATCCGCAATTATGTGAGCTTCGTGCTGCGGACCATCACCTGGCTGACGATTCCTGTGGTTGGCTTGCTGGCCTGCTGGGGACTTCCCGAAGACATCCGGCTGCGGTCGCTGCACACGGTGGTGACCAAGCCGGTCCGCCGGCAGGAGATCGTCCTCGGCCGGATTGTCGGATTTCTCGGGATCGGCCTGCTGGTGCTGCTGATCGTGGGATCGGTGGGTTATGTCTGGATTGTGCGGCAAGTCCCCGAGAATTTCCGCAGCCAGGTGACCGCCCGCGTCCCCATTTATGGCGAACTGCGGTTCCTGACCCGCGAAGGCAAGTCGGAAGACGAGCAGGGAATGGAGGCCTCGGGGGTCAACGTGGGTGATGAGGTGATCTTCCGGCAGTTTGTCGAGGGGAACACCCAGGCCCGCGCGATCTGGCGCTTCGAGGGGGTCGACATGAATCGGCTCCAGAATGGACAACTGATTCTCGAGTCGACCTTCCAGTCGTTCCGGACTCACAAGGGAAAGGTCGATCAGGAGTTGTTGGGACAGTTCACGCTGGTGAATGCGAAGAATGGCGTCCGCGTGCCGCTACAGCCTTTCTTCAACCGGGAATTCCGCCGTAACAGCTACAACGTCACCGAGCGCAACTCGCGCGGCGAGGGAGGGAAGCTCGAGTTGAAAGATGAGCAGGGTCGTCCGGTCGATCTCGCGAAAGATGTGTTCGACGGCGGCCAGCTTGACGTCGAAGTCGCCTGTCTCTCCCCCGGCCAGTTCATGGGGATGGCCCGTCCCGATCTCTTCATCCGCCTGCCCGATCGTCCATTTCTCGCGGCGTATGGCAAGGGACTGTTTTCGATCTTCCTGATGCTGACGATGATCGTCGTGCTGGGGGTGATGTCGGGCTGCTTCCTCAAGGGACCGGTGGCCACGATGCTGACCGGGTTCATCTTTCTCGTGGGGCGTCTGGCTCACGATTTCCTCCAGCAATTGACCAGCGACAAACTGCTGGACAATCCGAAGCTGCAGATGCGCGGCCGGGGCTTGCTCGAATCTCTCTACCGGCTGCCCACCCACCTTGGGCCCCAGATTGAGGTCGAAGACAACACCACCCAGCGGGTGATCAAGGCGATCGACAATGTCGAGCTCAATGCCCTGTGGGGAGTCAAGCACCTGTTCCCCGATTTCACCCAATTCGACGCGACGGCTTTCGTCGCCAACTCGTTTGATGTTCCCTGGGATGCCGCTCTGTTGCCCAATCTGGCAACGACGATCGGATTCTGCGTACCGTGGATCATCGTCGGCTATTTCGCCCTGAAGTGCCGGGAACTGGAGGCCAAATGAGCAACCTGACCGCTTTCCAACGCAAGCTGGTGTATGTGGGGGGCATTCTGCTGCTGCTGGTGCCCATCGTGCTGTTGGGCTCGCCCCCCGACGCCAACCAGGAGCCGTCTCGCAAGCGCCCCGGAGAAACCGAGGTGCGGGTCAAGGCGGGCTCGGGTGGTTTGCTCTCCCGATTGCGCCAGCAGCACGAACTGGGTGAGGTTTCGCTGGGGGATGTCGATCCCACCAGCTCGACCATGAACCTGCTCTTGCTGGGTTTCCGGGGGATCGCCACGAGCCGTCTTTGGATGGATGCGCAGGACCAGCAGAAACGAAAAGAGTGGGCGGAACTGGATTCGACCATCAAGTCGATCGTGCTGTTGCAGCCCCACTTTCTGAAGGTCTGGCACTTCCAGGGATGGAACCTTGCCTACAACGTCTCGGCCGAATGGGATGCGGTCGCCGACCGCTACTATTGGGTGAAGCATGGTGTGAAGTTCTACATGGAGGGGAAGGACCGGAATGAGAAGTTCCCTGATCTCTACTGGTACACCGGCGATACTCTGGGAAAGAAAATCGGTCGGTCGGACGAGTGGAAGCAGTTCCGTGAGTTCTTCCGGAACGAGCCCGACAAGGAGCAGTTCCCCAACGGATTCGATCCCGAAGTCAATCCCGACAAGAAAGACAACTACCTCGCCGCCCGCGACTGGTTCATTCGGGCCAATGATGCGGCCGACAGTTACAAGAACCGCCAGCGGATCATGGCGGAGCCCTTGTTCCGCTTCTATCCTGCCCGCGCCCTCATCGACTATGCACTCGCCCTGCAGCGGGAAGGGAACTTTGGCGAAGAGTCCCGGGCGGCCTGGGAAGAGGCGTTCGAAGAGTGGGCCAACAAGTACGGCCGCGAAGAGTTCGACTGTCCGATCGGCCGGGTCTACATGGAGGTGACCGAGGAAGAAGCCCAGCAGTTCCAGGCGGCTGACCAGGACAAGCCGGAAGAGAACATGAAGACCCTGCACTGGGTCTCACGCTACCAGGACATGTGCAACTACCGGTACTGGCGGACCCGCTGCAAGATCGAGGGGGAAGCCGACATGGCAGCCGCCCACCGGGCCTTGTACGAAGCCGAGGAATTGTACCGCTCGGCCGACTTCGACACTGCAATCTCGACCTATGTCGACGGGATGAAGAAGTACGAGGCGATGCTCGAGAAGTACCCCGACCTCAAGGATGACGACAACACCATCGAAGAGGTGATGATCGCCCAACTCTTCTGGCGGGACGCTCTGCGGATCGTGGAAGGGGCCGAGCCGTCCGACGAGGAAGACTTCCCCCTCAAGGACATGTGGATCAAACACCAGAACCGCAAGCCGATGCTGCTGGAAGAATTCCAGCGTCGGCAGCGGACCGGTGGCCGAACCATCTGATCTGCAGTCTGTCTGCACCGCTCATCCCCCGCCGTGCCTCGCGACTTTGGCACGGCGGGGGGGGAGAGCCAGTCAGTCGCGAACGTTTTTCGACAAGTTGCGGTAAATCTCCAGGGCGTGTTCGTACTCGGCCAGTTCGGCCGGTTCGAGCACGCCCTGGTTGCGTTGAATCTCGTGCTCCATCCGCTCGATGAAGTGCTGCACCTCACGCCGTCGGGGACGAACGCGGCCGTCGATTTCCACATGGATCGGAGCGGTGTGGGCGAAGCGTTCCCGCCCATCGGCCCCCTTGTCGAAACAGCGGACCGCCACCCACGCCGAGTGGGGCAGGGTGAGGGTCTCGTCGTACGGGCTGACGAAACTCTGCTGCGGACCGGGCTGATTCGCGGGGTTCACGCGGCGGACCACATCGCCATTCACCACAATTTCGATGCGGTCGAGGGGACGCAGGTTCTCGGCTGTCCCCCGCACCCGCAGGGGGTGCCCCGGTTGGGCGTCGCGGACGATGGTTCCCGCCGGCTGGTTGTTGAACCGGGTGAACAGCATTGGTCCGGTGGTCACGAAGCTGCGGCCGGCGTCGAGGCCGCGGATCCATTCTTCGTAGGTGAACTCGCCCGGCACCTCGACGTAGACCCGGCCGAAACCCAGGGGAACCGGATGCACCCCGCTGCCGGTTCCCGCGGTGGGCCGCATTCGGAACCCGCAATTGAGAAACGCGTAGTAGGTCTGAAATCCCCAGTCGATCCAGCCCGCCTCGTCGACCCCTTCGGGACCGATCTCCAGCCCCCAGTTGGTGGGGGTCATCTCGATGGTCCATTTGCGGAACAGGAAGTTGGTCCGCCAGACATGGTTGTTGGAGAGTTCAAACAAATCGACCTGCATGCGCGGGACGATCATCACCGTCCAGTTCCACGAGTGCTTGTCGAGGTCGAGCAGCCCACCCGTCTGATGGGCCCAATCGGCGATCGGGGCGACCGGAGGGGCGCCGAGCCGGGGGGGCTCGCGATGATTCAGCACGAACACCGCTCCCTGCGTGTGGGGTTTCCCTCCGACGGTGAACAGCTCGTACTCGGTGTTCACCGGCCAGAGGCAGCGCCGGGGACCGCACCAGATCACGGCGGGGGCGGGCTGCCCGGCGACCGGTCCCTGTTCACCCGGCTGCCGCGCCTCGCGCACCCAGTAGGCCAGCGGAAAGGCGACATTCAGATCCTCGGCCTCGATCAGGTGCGGACAGTCGGTCAGCCGGCGATGCACATGAGTGTCTCCCGAGTACCAGCCCCGGGCCGCCATGTCGATCCACCGCCGCAGAGGGACCCGCACTTTCTGCCGTGCCCCCGCCTGGCTGGGAGGGGCGATCGCCTGCGTGAGCGGGTGATACTCCTTTCCCCGCTCGACCGACAGCGTGAGCGTGGCATCGGCGGGGACGGTGAACTCGAAAGGATGGGGCGAAACCGTCGTGTGCTTTTCGAGCGACTGCGGACTGCGCTCGACGTTGTAGACCAGCGCCTGGCCCTCGGGCGCCACCGAGCGGGCGAAATAGTGCCGCCGCTCCTGATCCACGAGATACACTCGCCCCGCCAGGGTCTCTTCCGTCTGGGAATCCCGCAGTTCGACCTGCACCACCCGCTCGGCAGGGGGATCGGCAGCGAAAACCAGCCCCGGTGCGGGCAGCCACGCGGTCCCGGCCAGGCTTGCGACGAAAACCACATTTCTGGCAATAACACGGGCGGCACGCGCCCCAAGCCAAACGTTCCAGCACCGCATGCAAGACCTCGCGGAATGGCGAATCCAGGGAAGGGAAGTGGCAGCCCTTGAGAGCCGGGAGTGAACAGTCCGGACCTCAGTCTGGGAAACCGTTGGCAGCCAGGCAAGTCACGGATTGACTCCGGTTCCGACCCCCGGTAGTTTGCTCTGAGAGTGAAGGTTCCGGACAAGTCGCCGTAACAGGCCAGACGGCTGAAGATTCAGACCGTCGGAAACTCCCAGGCCGGCGGTGGCTGAGGAGCCGGCGGTGGAGCGGCGACGGGTGGAACGGTAACCCGGTCGATTCTGTGACGGGACAAGTCAGAGAGCGGCTGGGAGGATGGCGGAACTTGAGGCGCGTGGTGGCCGCAGGAGAATGCGCCATCTCAGCGATGAGTGATTGCATGTCAAAGGGCCATTCCCAGCAGACTGGGCACGAGCGGACGGCAGCAGCTGTGACCGGAGGAGGTCTCCAGCGCACACCGGGTGGCCGGCCCAATTCGCTGATGGCGTCGATGCTGCAATGGCAGCGTAGGGCGGGAAATCGGGCGACGGGAGAGTGGTTACGAAGCCTGTCGCAGGTGGGAACGGCCGAGGCCGAGATGGTGGCCCTGGGGACGCGGGGCGGGGGGCAGCCACTGGATGGGCCGACCCGCGCGACGATGGAATCTCGTCTGGGGCACGACTTCAGTGGAGTGCGGATCCACACCGATGCGTCTGCCGCACTAGCGGCCAAGGCGCTGGGGGCACGGGCGTTTACGGTGGGGAAAGACATCGTCTTCAGCGGCAGCCGATATTCTCCGGCCACTCCGTCTGGCCAGAGACTGCTGGGGCATGAATTGGCGCACGTGGTGCAGCAGTCCCGGGGGGGTGGCCAGGCGGCGGCGGGAGCGACGGCGAGTGAAGCCGAGGCCCGGTCGGCCGGAGACGCGGTCGCCTCGGGAGGTGCCGCAGCCATCACAACCGCGGTGGCACCAGGGGTACAGAAGGCGACGGAGGAGGAGGAACAGAAGCAGCAATCGCTGGCAGAGATCCAATCGAAAATACCCAGCAGCTCGCAGAGCGAAACGTGCACATCGATTGCTTCTGCGACGTCGCCGGGCCCTCAGGGGGTGTGGGACGAAAACGCCAAAATGTGCCGGACGGAAGAGGCGTCGAACGCTTCTTTTGGTGTGGAGCGGCGCGAGACTCAGAAGATTGCCGATAACCAATCCCTTACGCAAAACAGCTCTCCGAAATTCTCTGCGGAAGCTTCTGAGACAGAGTTGAATTCCGGTTTGGCGAAGGTCACAGATTCAAGTCTGAGTGTGCGGTCGGAAATGGTTGGGGAAAACGTCTCGCAATTTTCCGAGATCGCGTCACCGGCACCCGGCACTCCGACTGCAGACGCCACTGTCGGAAGTAATTTGGCCGAAGGGGAAACGCAAACTTCGAAAACCGGAAATGGTACTGACCAACCGAGACAGCCACAGGATTTCTGGAAAGACGCGGCAGCCGCGTTTGTCCAACAGACACTGTGGGGAATCTATGGAGATTTGGCCGCGGGGTCACCATTTCTGCCGGGCAGAAATCGGTTGGAAGCGTTTCGCAAGGCGGAGGGGGTTTTGGATGGCGTCAAGGCAATCTTCAATTCCAGCGAAGATGTTCAGGCCGTAGAAAAGGCCAATAAACTTTTAGGACCATATGCGAGTAAAGCCGAAAAATATAAGTTCGCCATGAATTACCGATTTAATCCGCTCTTTCGCTCGGCGATTACGGTGCTTGAGGACCGCGGGACAGATCTGAAAAAGACAGACCTTGCGTTGATGACAGTTAATGAACTGAATCCTTTGTACAACGCCGCGATTGCTGCAATCGAATCCAAGGACGCTTATGATGCCGAGGACCCTCAAAAATTCGGAGAAAATGCGGCAGATGCTGTCAAGGGAGTAGTTGATACAATCAAAATTGTATTGGAACCAATTGTATTGGAACAATCAGTGATAAATGCGACATCCAAACTGAAGAATCCAAAGCCGCCTGCGGATGCATTTCATCATCAAGGTGGAAACAATCGTATGCAACCAAGAGGGAAGCCACCGCAGCCCTCAGCGTCTCTTGGAAGACAGTCGGGCGGAAATGTGCCCAAATCACCAGTCGAAGAGCCAATGGTTCACAATGGTGATACTTCGCCAGGGAATGCGCGTGCCAAATCGGCACCGACGCCTGTGGAAACCGCTGGGCCAGAGTCCGGCGTACAGCCACGCGGTAACCTCGCTCATCCTGAGATAGTTGATACAGAGTTGCATCCTGCAACTGCGAACGCCAGAGTGGCGAATGACAACGCGGTTCCTCCCAGCGAACCACAGCTGCAAAAGCTGCCGGCCACGGGAACGGATGATTTCCATCCGAATGCTGCTGAAAGAGACAGCCAGGTCCCCGCATCTACCTCCAAAGCGGCTCCAGTTACAAAAGATGCTGGCGATGGATTCAGCAATTCAAAGCCTAAAGCAGCATCCACAACAAAAAATGGCCGTTCAGGGCAACCGAATGAGTCGAACGCTTCAGCAAATGACTCAGAGGCGAGAGCCCAGAGACGAGGTGGTAAAGTCTCAAGGCCCAGCAGTAGTACAGCGTCCGAAGCGGTTGGAATGGAATTTCCAATGCGAACACTTCGAGGAAAAACACTCCAGTGGCTTAGTAGAAATAAGCCAAAAGGATGGACAAAAACTCCCACCCGCAATAATGAAGGCTTCATTTGGAAGGATTTGAATGGCACAGAGCGCCTTCGTTTTATGAGGCCCAAAGGTGAAAACGCGTCAAAACTGCAATGGAGTCGACAGGAAGTCGGATACTTTCGCTGGTGTAATGAAGCGGGCGAGTTTATGGATATTGCAGGAAACGTGATTAAGAAGAGTGATCCCGAGTATGAATTCAAGACACACATCGCTTACACGGGACCACTTTAGTATGCCGCGTTCAACCTCGTTGATTCGTCGAAAGAAACTTGTCGACGCAGGTCGACAGGTAATGTGACTGGTCCAGATTGGCGACGAATTCCGTGTTAAAAGTCGAAATATCTGGACCGACGCGTGTAACGGACTGCGTCGTGTGGTCGGTTCTGGGTGGAATCCAGCCCGTATCCGCGAGTGGCTGCAAACTGTCGTGCAGTGAGCAGGCCGACTCCGACGCCAAGGCGCCGGCGGAGGACTCTCGGGGTACGACCAACCCTGGGGCCTACAGCGTGCGGATGATCATCGAATTCAAGACCCGCCTCGAGAAGGCCAGCGACGTCCCAAAGTGTGACATGCTCGTCGGCCGAGCTTTGCGTTGCGGGAATAACACCGCGTTCTACTAGCACCATAACAGGCTGCTTCGCAGCAGTGGCGGCGCCGCCGCATTTGGATTCCCGGAGGACTTTGGGTTCACGAACGATGTGTCATCCGGAGATCGAGATCGCAGGACGACATCAAGGGGCGTTGCCATTCGACGGCGTTAGCTGGTGGGAAAGCAGAAGGCGCAATCAATCCCTATGGCAGGTGTGTGGAGTCGTGGGCGACACAAAGATGTTGTCGGGATCGGAGGAATATGGTCGATATCCAAAGCTTAATTCGGGTTGTTAGTAAGCTGAATCTTATCTGATTGTATCATGTCATTCAGCATTCCCATGACCTCCAGCTCACCGAATTCCGGACGCAGAGGAAAATGAATACGGCGTTCTCCTTTGGGAAGCGTGAGTGGGGTATCAACTCCGGGAAAGTTAGTTCCGTTGTTCGTCGCCAGTAGTGGCATGGGTTTTTGATAGGGGGCTGGAGCGGACAATTCGGCGAAGAAGTTAATTGTGGATGGTAAATTATTTCCGGACCAGTTGCGAAAACCCTCTTGCGAGAGTTTTACCTTCGCTAGTACCACTCGCTCAATTGACTGCGAGACTGTGTTGCCATCTTCAACCGCTACCGTAACTTTCAGAGGAGTCCGATCTTTAGGTGGGGTTCGTAGATCGAATGTCTCACTCCGCTGCCCGGCCTTTATCGTCACCTTTTGAGGTCCTGACACCGTGTTGTCATCGTAGGCGATGTTCACGTCGACTCCTCCACTTGGAGCAGGGGCCACCAGTGTGACGGTTCCCTTCGTCTGGTCACCTGCAAACACGCGTGGTGGATTGAATTCGAGTTTCAAAAGGCTTGGTTTCGCCGGTGGGCAGAGGTGGTAGAAGTCGGCGAAGGAGGCGACGAGGCGGCGGTTGTTGAAGCAGTCGACGAAGATCACCTTGCCGTCCTGGATGAAGAGGTCGGCCAGGATGACCCAGGGGTCCTCCGGACAGGGGGGGCAGGGGCTGCCGCAGCGGCGTGCGGCGGGTGGATCCGCGTGTTGGGTATCGCGCCCGTGGTCAGCGGTCGGCTGCTGCAGAAACGAGGGGGTGGCCGGGGCGGGACGGAGGTTGGCGTAGCTGGCCGGCAGCTCATGCAGAATCTTGACTGCGAAGCTGTCTTTGATGCGGCTGTATTCGCACGCCGTGGTGTCTCCCCCGCAGCCCCCCGCGGGAACCCGCACGGGACGGGTGGGACATTGGTCGTACCGGATCGCGAGGTACAACGGCCGGCCATCGGGGCGATCTACACGGACATTGGTGCACCACGGGTCGACCTGGGCGGCACAGGGATCGAGCGATTCGCCATTCAACCCCGCCTGGCAGGCATCGATGGTCACCTCCCGGTCAATCACAATCTCGTCCCCCTGGGGGCCGAGAATGTAGCCGGGTTCGACCACCAACTGGCACGTTCCCGGCACGGCCCGCACCCGGGCCCCACAGACCACTCCCCAGCCATGCAACAGCCGGTTGTGACGGCGCAGCGAATCGCGGAAGTATTCCTGATCCCGGGTCAAATCGGCGGCGGTCACCACCTGCCGGGAGAAATACCGAACCCGTTCGAGGGACGAGGCTCCGATCCCTCCGCAGCCTCCCGAGCAGTTCCCCGCGCAGTTCCCGCCGCATCCGCAGCCGTTGTTGTGATGTCCAGACATGGTGTCGATCCTGTGAAGGGGGGCGAAGGTATGGGCAGAGAAAAGTCGAACCGAAAGGGGGGACGTTCCAAATGGCGACCTTGCAGAAACGCCGTGATGGTTCGAGACGTGAGATCACCCCGGGTTGGCCGGGAGAAAAAAGCAGCTTTCAAACTGACTGCCTCGCACGCCGCAGCCGGTGGGAAACGGATCAGGTTTCCAGGGAAAATATGTGCCGTCGACGTAGGGCTTTTCATTCGGCCCTTGCAGGCATGAACAATTGATCGTGACACGACATAGCACTGGGTGATCTTTTTTGAGCTTCAGTTGCTGGCAGACCTGTTGGAAGGTTGATGAGAATTCGTTGTGGGGCAAAAAACGAACCCTCCTTCCAGTTACATCCACATCGATACTCTTCGCAAGAATCCTCTGGCAAAAAACTGTCGTAGGCCAAATGCTGTTGATCCGGGAAAAAACGGGAGCTACAGGATACTCCAAATCTACGCGAAACCAGACGTTATGGTCTGGGCCCGTCGGTTGGATTGGGTTGGAGAAATCCACTTCAAGCCCACGCAGAAGGGAATCAAGAGTGAATGTGTTTTGGTATTCCCAGTTAACGCTTTCGATTGTTGTAAACTCGCTTGCGTCGACCGGCGATGGTGTTGGTGTCGGTTGCGGTGTCGGCTGCGGCGTCGGTTGCAGGGGGGCAGGCGGTGCTTGCTGTAATGCGCCGTGATTTCCAATGCACGTCAGCAGTTCCGCCAACAGCGGATTGCCATACACCAGCGATGCCACGGTGGTGTCGATCGTCATCGGGCCCGAGGAGCCGTCTGCTGGTAAGGTGATGACCGCCAGAGGGATGGCCCCGTCGCCTTGCACCTCAGCGGTTGTCTCGGCCAGACGTGTCGCCACTTCCTGTGAAAGCGTGTTTGGATCCAGCGGCGTCTTCTGGAATGTCGTGAGACCGCATTTCAAGGCCGCCGACTCGGGAATCTGTTCACGGACCAGCAGGGCGAACCGTTCGCAAATGAGTGCCGGTTCGCAGTCATGACTGTCTCCGCACGGTCCGACCAGTACGGGAGTCGGTTCCGACAGGCACTCCCGGTAGGCCAGCCACAGGGAGACCTGCTTGGATCCAGTCAAGCGATCACCATCCGGCCGCCCGCAGTCGTCCGTCGGTTGCCGGGGATCGATCGCCGGGCTGGGGCCCGGTACAACAACCTCCCGTCCATACTGGTCAATCGCCACGCCCGGTCCGACGACAATACCGGCTCCGTCGGCGGTGGGGGCGATCTTCAGTCCGCGCACCACGCCCGCCCCCAAGGTCAGTCGATTGAGCAGCCACCGCTGGCGGATCCCGTATTCCTGTTCAAGATCCAGGTGATCGACATCCAGCAGTTTGCCATAGAAGTGCCGGTTGCGCGACGGGCTGGCCAATTGACCAAGCCGTGCGGTTTTGGGGTCACTCAGGTTGCTCATGATCTGTTCCCTTCAAAAATGGGTCAACACAGGAACTACTGGACAACGCGGGCCTGCCCCACCGCGGCTCGGCCCAGCCGACCGGCGGGAGACGCCCCCAGGACCACCGGGCCATCGAGTGCCGGGGCTGTATCCAGACGCCAGGGAGCCGGGGGCCCGGCGACGATGGCATCCACCCCCAGCCGCGCCTGCACCCCCACCCGCAGTGCGGCGCGGATGACACACAGGGTCCAGAGGGTATGGGCCGGCTTCTCACGCTCAATCACCTCTTCGATTTGCCGGAGAGCGTTGGGATCACGCAGATCGGCCTCGTAGACTTCCACCTGAAAGCGATGCGCGGTGTCTGTGAAGAGCGAGGCTCCCCAGCCGAGCCCCCCGTCCAGATCCGCCTCACCCAGCACGGCGGTGGTCCCCAGGATGGCGGCGTCGGGCTGGGCCGCGGCCAATTGGGTTTCCAGCCCCAGCGCCCCCTCGCCCAACAGCCAGGGCTGGATGGCCGTGGCCAGCTCGGTGATTCGTACCGTCACCCCAACCTCCCGCTGGACGGCCGCCCGAACTCCCGCGGCGGTTCCCCGGTGGGCATGCCGCTGTACGGCGGTCGCGATGGCCTCTCGTCGCGTCGCGGCGCTCCAGGTCTCGCGCAGGGGCGAGTCGACCCACCCGGCGAGCCAGTCGAGCCAGGGGGCGGGACGATCGGGGGCGGCTGAGGGGTCGAACAGTCGCGGCAGGTCGGCGATGAGCTCCTCCAGTGGACCCAGGCCCCCCTGAAACAGGGCCAGAACCTGGGCGAGCGCACGGCTCTGGTCGGCGTCACGTCGATAGAGGGCGGGAAGCTGGTCGATCCACCCGGCGGGATCGGTCTCCACGCGCACCTGGTGCAGCCTCGGGGTGCTGCGGCCGTCACCCGTGAAGACTCCCGCCACCCACAACCAGTGGGAGGTGTCTGCCGGAGTGAACACCAGGAATTCAGTGGCATCGAGCGGTGCCGCGTGCCAGCCGTTGGCAGAGTCTGCATTCCAGGTGGGTGGGGTGGCCTGTGGATTGGCGCTGGACCAGGTGTGCAGTTGCAGTCGGCCCGACTCATTCGGCGGAAGGGTGGCGTGGACCCGCACCCGCCGCACCCCGGTGCTGGTCTGGGGGAGAAAGATGGGACCGGCGATGAAGTGACCGGTGGCGTACAGACCGCCGGCGGGGAGGGAGGCGAGAGAGAGCGCTCCCTCGCAAAGCTCGAGATCCGTGAGGCGGCTGGCCAGTCTCCACTCGCCATCGCTGTTCAGGTACATGTCCGCGAGAGGTCGAATCATGCGTCAGGCCTCGATTCCAATCCACGAGACATGCCACTGGAGTTGCTTTCTCAAGAGGGGCATCAGCGCCGTGTTGCCATGAAGGATGCCATTGAGGCTGGCGTTCTTCCCCACGGGCAGGCCGCTGGGCATGACGACCTGCAGATCAAACGAGTTGCGGGTGGCGTTGGAAACATGGACGAATCCATCGAACACCGTGACCCTTCCTTGCGAGGAGTACACCCGTGTGCCTCCCAGTTGGGCGAGATAGTGGGGAGTCTGCTGAAACCTTCCAGCGGAGGTATCGACCGTCGTGGCGACGCCGATGGGCGACCCGGAGTTGTCTGGGTAAAGAAACCGCCACGAGGTGTCTTGCGGCAGTGTCTTGCCGGCGGCGAGATATGGTTGTTGAGCAGGCCGTGCCGCGCGCCGGCCCGTCGGCGACGCAGGTCGGCTCAATTGACAGTTCCGGATGAACAATTGCCCGAGAACGAGCTCCCGTCCGGAGGTCAGATTCGGATTGGCGGTCCAGGCGAAGACCGGCTCGGCCCCCAGGCGGACGACCCCTTCGGCGGCACACAGCCCCTCCCGTGTCTCGCGGGGAACGATGTCTTCCCGATCGGGGAAGGCGATCGTCAGGAAGAAATCGGTTTCGGAATCCCCCCGGCCTGCGATGGGGGGGATCGGCAAGCGGGCCATGTCGCGCAGAATGATCTCGCGTCCCAGGCTGTCGAGAGCGTAGCCCGGGTGAATGGTCACTTCGCGGTCCCCCTTCTCGGCGTGAACCGACAGGCCGACGACAAGGCCCCAGTCATGTAGGGTGCGGTTGTGCAGCCAGCGGAGCGCTTGATGTTCGGCTTGGGCGGCCGAGAGATCGGCGGCGGTCAACCGTTGGCCGTCGAAAAACCCGACGGAGTCTCCCAGGCCTTGCAGCAGCTCTTGGTCCATCATGATGCTCTCGATGTGGTGAACGTCATTCCAGCCCCCGAACTTCCACTCCAGTCCAGAGCAGGGAGCCTGACCGGAGTGCTGACAGAATCTGATTCCAAGGCCAGTCGGCTGGATCGCGGGTGGCGAAACAGACGCGCAGCGTGAATTGTGTGGGGGACGGTTCATCGATCGAGGTGAAGGGACCGATCAGACCGGTGGTTGAACCAGAAACGGGTGATTGGCCATTCGCCAGCCACTGCACGCAATACACCGGCTGGGCGCCGAACTCAGCAGAGCGGCAATCGACCTTGGCTGCAAAACCAAGAGGGACGTTCGATGAGGTTGACCAAGGCCACCAATTGAGGGCATCTCCCCGGCACAGAGCACTGGCCAGCCGGGGGCGTCGGAAGGGACGGGCCTGTTGTCGCTCGTGTAGGTCGAAGCGGCGAAGGTCGGCCTGCAGCGCTCCCAGCACCACCTGTTCGCCGTGGCGAACTCGGTGGGGTTCCCGCCATTCAAGGCGCGGCCGCATTCCGCGGGAAACGGGTTCGCCGTCGAGGCAGGCTCCCTGCGTGACCAACGGGCGATCTTCATCGGCCATGATCACCAGTCGGAGATCGGCGGACTGAAAGGCGGGGGCAGGCAACCGCACCGGCCGAGTCAGCCGCAGTTCGCGACCCAGCAAGTCGTAGGCGAGACCGGATGAGACCACGACGGACTGGAGTTGTGGGTCGAGAGTCACGTCCAAACCGGTCGCGACGCCCCACGCCTGGTGCATCAACCGCACATGCAGCGCGCGATGGCGATGTTCCGCCGCATGGGCGGTACCAAGATCGGCCGCTGTGAGCCGGGCTCCGTCGCGAAACGTCACCACTTCGGGGAATGAAGGAATCTGCGCCATGGTGGGGGTGTGCTCAGAGCACCTCGAGTTCGTGGGGGGCGGGACAGGCCAGCCAGCCGGGAGGGACGCAGACATTGCCGCACTGCGCCTCTCCCGCATCGGGCACCAGGCGCAGGTGGGTGACGGCATCGACCCCGGCCACCGCGTCGATGACCTGGAGGATTTCGGAGCGATAGACATCGTGTCCGAAAGGCCAGCCTCGCCCACAGGGCCCCCCCACGAGCGGGTCGAGAAACCGGTCGAGAGACTGACGCACCTCACTCTGAACCCGGGCTTTGTCGATCCCGGGACGCGTGGTGACGCGCGCCTGGATCCCGACCGCCACATAGCGGGGGGCGGCCACCACCACCTGTGTGCCCAGCAGGGCACGCCTTTGCAGGTATTGCTGCACGGCCCGGCAGAGACCCGGTGAGGGGGTGGGACAGCCCTGCGGCAACTCGGGGAGAATCACCACCGTCACGGTGCCAGGCCGGTGAAAGCCGGGATAGCGGGAATCGATTCCCGACGTGGCGGCGGCCCGGCGGATGGTCGTTCCGGGAGTCTCGAGAGCCAACCGCTCGAAGTCGGCCAGGGTCACCGCCCGAGGGGGAGCGGCGAGTTGGAGCACCGCCCGGGGATGGGCCTGATCCAGAGACTCGCTTCCCGCGGGCAACGCTTCCACCAGACGTTCATGCGCCCACAGGAACTCGACAGCCCGTCCCTGCGCCTGAGACAACGTTTCGGCCTCGGTTCCCTCGCGAACCAGAATCGGACCGCCGTTGCTGACTTTGTCTGCGAGGTTCGCCAGATTGGCAGCGAGGGGATTGTGCAGGGGGGTGTTGGCCAGCGTCCAAGGCTGGGAGGTGGTGGTGTTCGCCGCCGCCCCCCGCGTGCTGTGGTAGCGGGCGAAAACGTGGGCCTCTCGGGGAACAACACGGCCCCGTTCTCCATCGCCGAAAGTGAGCCGTCCCGAAGTGAAATCGCAGGCGACCCAACGATCGGCCCGGCGGGCGGCGTCGAGGTCTGGGACGACGGTCCACTCATCCCAAATCTGGTTGTGCAGAGTCCAGATGCGGACCGAGTCGGCGACTGCAGGGGTCTCGGGAAGCCAGAGCTCCTGATGGGGCAACCCTGTGCCGATCCCAACCGCCACCGCATCCAACGTGATGCGGGCGGGGAGAGTCGCCGTCGGGGCCGGTCTGACCTCCAGGATCTGCAACGGGGGCTGACCCGGACGGATGGTGGTGTCGAGTGAGGTGATCGTGCCTGAGGAATCCCATGTGGCAAGAAAACCGGAGGGTTGGCCCGGCTGGGGAATGGGTGCGGGAATCGTGGCCGACGGTGCCAGTGAGAACGTCTGGCAGACCGGCACCGCCTGCTCGGCCTCGATGCCGTTCAGAGAGATCGAGGCGATTTGTGGTGGTGCGTCGAATTGCCCGGCGATGACCCGACACCGGATCCGGACGCATTGTTGGCCCTTGTCCCGTGTCTCCTTGTGCATGTCGGGAGGGATGGGGAGGCTGACGTGTCCGCTGAGAGTCAGGCTGCGGGTCTCATCGACCAGGCCAGGTGAGTCGTCCGAAAACGCTTTCCAGGCCGGCCCCTGGGGTGTGGTGGAGAGATACTCCCAGGCGGTACGGACCGAATGGTGCTGCAAGGGGGCGGAGGCGAACAATTCCGCGGCGGCAGGCGACGGTGTTGACTCGGTTGAATTGCAAGACTTCGCGGGGCGCAAGGGTTGGCAGTCGTCCCACTGGGCGGTGCGTTCGGCCAACAGTCGCTGGCGCTCTTCCGGGCCGCGGCGGGATCCGGCGATCTGGAACCAGATGCGCAGGGACTGTCCGGTGGGCCAGGGCTGTGTTCCCCCGGTGTCGATCAACGGAAGCTGCAGTGCAGTGACGCAGGGAATGCTCAATCGGCGTCCCACGGGAAGCGTGGTGCTGGCGAGCCGATTCGCGGCGAGAATGTCGAGTTGGGTCAGGCCGTAGTGTCGCGTCAGGCTGTCATAAGTCTCTCCGGGAGCGACAACGTGCTGCCGCTCGGGACAGGCGGCGTCTCTGCCAAAGGGCCAAAGCGGCCCACTGGCCGGGAGGGACTGGGTGACGCCGGCGCCATCAACAGTCTCGACCTGTTCCAATTCGAACGGCAGGATGGTGAGGGAAGAGACGGTACGCACCCAGACGGGGGGCTTCGTCGTGGCGTTGGCGAAGAAGGTTCCCTCGGGAATTTGGGTGGGGGTGGGGGCCGTGCGGCATTGCAACGGGAGCAGCCACCGGGCGGGACGTGCCGGCCTGGGGGCGAATCCAACCAGTGCCAGGAACTTGCGACGGTGCCGCTCGGGGATCCGATTGACCCGGTAGATGTCCTGTTCGACCAGCGCGGCCAGCAGTTCAATGAGAGTGATTCCCGGATCGTGCACATTGTGGTCGTTCCAGGGGGGGGCATACCGGGGAATCTGCGCACGGCCTTCCTCGACGAGGTCGGACCAGCGGCGCGTATCGAGATTGGGGAGTGGCAGGGGCATGGCAGGCTCAGGAATTGGTTCCCGGTGAAAGTCGAATCTGGACCGGGCCGGCGACCACGAACCGGTCATCCGCCACCACCACGGACTCTCCCTGGGGAACCCCCCGGGAGAGCAGCATCAATTCGTCGAGATGATCGACACCGGGGACCGCCTCGAGGAGGGCGGCCAGATCGGACAGGTACACATCCCGTCCGGCGGGCCAACCCGTTCCCTCGGGGCCCCCGGTGAGGGGATGGAGAAACCGCATGACCTGTCGCTGGACGCGCTCGGCCGTGGGCCCGGCCTCGGAAGGATCGACTGGCGAAACGGTGGCCGACACTCCAATCGGGTGATAGGACGGTCCGTCAATCACAAGCCCGCCGGCCAGACCGGCCGGCATTCGGGCCCGCAGAAACGCTCCGACGATCTGACGCAGTTGAAACGAAGGCCAGGGCTGCGGATCGGTGGAATGGGGAACAATCATGATGCGCAGACGCGCCGCGGCAGCGTCCGCGCGGGAGTTTCGGGGTCCGATCGCGCGGGCCACCGCGACCGCGGGGGAGGCTTCGACCGCGAGGTCTTCGTAATCGGCGAGGGTGACCGCCTGTCGGCGGTGACGCACGAAGCGGGGACCCCGGCGGCTGACGGCCGCGAGGGTCTCGGTGTCTGCTCCCCCTTCGGCCGCACGCGGATTGGTGACACTTTTGGCGGGGACCCCCGACAGCATCTGCTTCAACGCGCCGGCTGGCACGTTTCCCGAGAGCCCTCCTCCCGAACGGTAGTGGGTTGCCCGCACATTGTCGCGGCCGATTGGAAGGGGGCGTCCCCGCACGCCGTCTCCAAACAGGATGCGGCCCGTCGCGCGTTCTACCACGTAGTGTCGGTCGAAAGGACCCGAGAACAGCAGGTGCGGTTGCGACTGCCAGCGAACCCAGGCTTCAACGACCCGGCCCGTCTTGCGATGCAAGACCGTCCGCACGGCGCTGGCATCGAGGCCGTGCGACCGCAGGTCATCGAGCAGCATGGGAAGCTCGATCTCGGCCCGAAGTCCATCAAGCTCGCGCACTTCGATGACTTCTCCTTCCAGCACGGGAGTCGTGCGGAAGGCAAGCGCCTGACCAGGCTGACCGTCACCCGATCCGAGGATCTCATTGAGAGCGGTCTGGACCTGGGATCCCCAGACGGCATTGGACCGGACCACGTCGATCGTGGCGGGTTCCGGCTGCCCTGCCTCGCGCCAGCGTGCCCGGACCCAGGTTCGGGGGGATCCGAACCGGGCCAATGGTGCGGGGGCCAGTGTGCCACCCACGCACGAGCCCGAGAGCGGTTCGCGCAGTTGCAAACGACGGCCATCGATCTGGGCGATGGTCACCAATTCACTGCGGTCGGGATGGATAAGTTGGATGGTCTGCCCGGGACGAAAGGACTGGGCGTCGCGGGGGTCGCTCACCGTGATCGTGGTGCCGTCGGCCGAGAGAATCGGGGTGGGTTCGGGCAGTTCCAGTCCCGGCCAGGTGAGCGACACGATTCCCGGCAGAGCGAACCCGTGGGTCTCATCATCGACGGCGAGTTCGCGCCACTGCTCACCGTTCCAGTATTCCCAGCGCAGCGGTATTCCCATGCCGCGGCCGGTTGCCTCGCGCACCCCCAGGTAGAGACCGACCCGATCGACCGGAAGCGGTTGATCAAATCCGAAGTAGACCGTCGGACTCGCGTCTTCAACCGGGACGAAAGGAGAGCTGGAGACGCCCGCGGCCAGGGTCGAAGTGAGATCGCTCCAGCGGAAATCATTCCAGGCGAGGCAGGCCCGGGGAGGTTGTTCTCCCGGTTCATAACGGTAGCCGATGCTGAGGCTGGAGATTTCTGGACGGGCGGGAACCTCGGTGGTGATGGGAACTTGCCGGGTCGTTGGCTCGCCGTTGGGTTTGTCTGGGGGCGGAGGGATGATCACCGTGGTCTGGAACGTCTGTGACCGGGTGTAGCCCCCCGAGACGAGCAGGGCCCGAATCCAGAATCCCTTCCGTCCGTGGAGTTCAACTGGGGCGATGGTCGAGGGAACTGGGAAGCTGAGACTTCCGGTGGCTGAGAGCGTGCTGACTCCAGCCTGATTATTGGACAGACTCAGTTCGGTCCAACGGTTGCCATTCCAATACTGCCACTTCACGGTCGGGAGGGGATCCAGCAACTGGGCCGAATTGAGCGAGGCCTCCAACGCCACCGTGACTGTGGCGCCCGGCTTGGAGAGAGGTTCGTCGCACAGGAGGTAGAACACATCGCCGGCGGCTGGAGTGGCGCTGAACGGGCGGAAAGGTTTGCTGGTGTCGAGACGGACCGTGTTTTCAAAAGCCAGATCGGGGGCCAGGTCGGCCGCGTCCCGATCGAGAATGGCCCGCAGGGTCACCCTCCGCAGGGTGGGGAGCGTCAGGGATGCCGGGGGAATGAGGGGAGTCTTCAGTCGGCAGCGAATCCAACTCGTCTCAATTCCCCCGAGAGTGCGCGGTTTCGACTCGGCACACGGAGAGCGGAGCCGGACGCGGCCAGAGCGGGTGAATCCCGCCGTGCCGTCGATGCTCTGTGAGGACTCTGGTTCGTTGGTCGAGGGCTTGGCAAACGGAACGAAGCCGCGCCAGGCGGTGCCATCCCAATAGTCCCAGGACGTTGCCAGTGGTACGGCCGAGGCCTGCTCCAGCTCGAACCGGATTTCGACGACGACGTCGCCGGCGAGCGCGAGGTGTGAGTCATGTCCCAGGTAGAACTCATGAGGAATGGGTTGGCCGTCGGCGAAGAGCGTGAAAGGTTGATCGGCCAGCGCGGCCTGTTGGTGGAAGGTGCATTGGTCGCGGCCAGGCCAGACGGAAACGATCTCGGCGACACTCGCCGAGGCGAGCGCGATGGCCGATTCGGTTTCGAAGAGGATGGTCTCTCCCTGGAGACCGGCGGCTCCGACACGGGACCCGGCTGGAATGCGGCCTTGGGCGATTCCGGGAAGCGGAGTGAACGCGAGGGGGGCCCGGGCCGCCTGGGCGGGGAGCAGGTTGATTCCGAGGCCATCCAGGAAGGCCAGTTGGTTTTTCGCGGGGGCCTGGTTGACCCGCTCGGCCAGTGCGCGCAGGTAGCGGGCATGAATCTGAACCAGGGCGAAACCGGGCTCCCCCTGGGCGGGCTTCCAGTCTGGCAGATGCGCCGGGATCCGGGCCAACAGGTCCTGAGCGAATTCGGGCGTCGAGCCGGGGACCAGCGAGGGGGAATCGAAAGGGGTCATGTCGTGCGCCCCTCGACGAGGTAGAGCGGATAGACCAGATTGTAGAACGTATTGGATGCGCGGATCCGATAGCGGATTTCGAGGGTGAGTTGGGCCCGCCGATGATCGGGGTGGGCAGTGACCTGGACCTGGTCGATTCGCGGTTCCCACCGGGTGAGGGCTTCTTCGACCCGATGGCGGGCGAGCGCGATTGTGGCGGCGGTCATGGGCTCGAAGACCAACGCGTTGAGACCGGCTCCGAAATCGGGGCGCATGACGCGCTCGCCGCGGTCGGTTCCCAAAATGATGCCGATCGCCTGACGGACATCCTCCTCAAGCGAGGCGGTTGCAACATGACCCCGGCCATCCAGGGCTGGGGGAAACGCCCAGCCTTGTCCCAGGAATGCTTTGTCAAACGCGGTGGACATCGATGAATTCCCGGATCAACCGAGGGAGATGTTGGCCCCGGAGAGGGAGAGATTGCCCGCTCCCCGGACGGTGACGGTTGGACCGGAGATGTTGACCCCCTCGGCCGACAGCGTGATTTCACTGGCCCCGAAGCGCAGGGTGATGCCCAGGGGGGTGACCTGGATCGAGGTGGTGCCCGACTGCAGTGTCACATTGACCGGGGAGAGGGCCTGGACCCCCGTGGGGCCCAGCTCGAGTGTCTGGTATGGAACTCCCACCGAGAGGGCCGGCGCGGGGACCGCGGCCGGGGGGGTGACCCCTCCCTGGATGGTGGTGGTTCCCTTCAACTCATCAAACACCAACTGGTTGCCCAGGGGCGAACGGAGAGCGCGCACCTGCGGGAGGGGGCTGTACAGGGGGGGCGGCGCATCGGCGCTCCAGAGACTGCCAATCACGATGGGGCAGCGGGGATCGCCCGATTCGAATGACACCAGCACCGTATCCCCGATGTTGGGGAGAAAATAGGCCCCATGCGCGATGCCCGCCATCAGGGTGGCGACCCGCGCCATGGGCATGGGGTCGAGGCTGTCGATGACACCAACCTGGATCTGCACCCGACCGAGCCCGAGTTCATCGAGCTGGCTGATCACCCGTCCGAGGTAGACACCGAACAGCTTCTTGCCGCAGTCTTCATGGTCCGTCATGGAATGAGCTCCCGGCGGGACTGGAAGTCGGTGAAATAGCCGCCGCTGTCGAACGAGTGGGTCGCGGAGATGATGCGGTAGTCGCCGCTGAAATCCGGCCCGACTCCCTCGATCCGCACAAGCGAGCCGGCGCGCAGCTGGGGATTGCCGACAGCCCGTCCTCCCGCCGTGACGCGGGAGTTCACCACGGAACGCAACATGCGCGTCAGGGCCAGCGCGCTCGAGGTGATGTCGACGGGATTGGTCAGCTTATTGTCGATGAGTGATTTGACAGTACCAACGACAGATCCCAAGAGGGATGGAGTGGCCGCCGCGGCGACCCCTGGAATCACATTGATCCGAACAGCCTCGCGGTCGAAATCCCAACCGACAGTCACGAAGAAGTCGAGCTTGGGCAGCATGGGCAGAGTGAATTTCGCTCCCACCGCGGCGACCTGCCCGATGGTGGTCACCTCGGGAGAGAGTGAGATCAGTGACTCGCCCCAGCGCAGGTGGGTCGATGGACTCTGTTCCTTGCCGATCAGTCGGGAGAGAACGAGGGTGTTGCCATCGACCCAAAAGTCGGCATCGTAGGTGTCGGCAATTTCCTTGAGCAACTCGTAATTGGTTTGGCCCGTTTGCTTTTTTCCAGCCCGATTGAAGAGGGTGTTCAACACCGCCATGGCCGTGGAGGCACCCATGACCACCGGGTCAATCAGGGGCAGAAGAAGATTTTCGGCCGACAGGATGGCGGCAATCAGCGCGTCGGGCAGGGGACCAAATCCCCGGGCGTACGATCCCTGGGTCAGCCGGTTGAGGTAGCTGTGCGCGATCAGACGCAGTACCGGCATTCCCCGACCGGGGAACGAGGCCTTCACACCGGTCACTTCCCCTTCGAAGACATCCACCATCCGGGCGGGTTGGTAACCGAGCGACAGTTCGAGTTTGTTGTCGAGATCGAACAGCCCTTCCGACAAGGCGGCCGCCCGCACGGGACCGACCTTGATTGCCGTCGGGAACGGCTTGAAGCCCAGTCCCTTGATATGCTGTTCGACCCAACGCAGACCGTCATTGGCGATTTCGATCTCCACGCGGTCGGCGGCGTTCGAGCCCTTGCAATCCTGATTCGTCATGGAAGGAATGCCTTCTTCCAGACGCACACTGATGATGCTGGCCCTCAGGGCTTCGGGAATGACCCGTCCATTCAGACGCAAGGAGAAATCGGGAACGTAGGTGGCCTGGGAAATCATGTCAGAGCACCACCTCGCCGGTGAGGGGATCGCGGTAGGGCAACTGCGGGACAACCAGGCGCTGGCCCGTGGCGAGTTCGCGCGGGTTGTCGATGCCGTTCGCCAGGGCGATGGGTCTCCAGAGCTGCGGATCTTCGTAGAGTCTCGCCGCGATGGTGGACAACGTCTCTCCGTCGCAGACCGTGTGAAGTTTGCTGTAGTCGGCGGTCTCGTGCTTGTTCGCCTTGGACTGCAGGTCGGGATCGGCGAATTCGCGAAACTGGACCTGCAGCCGCGCCCGGACCGGTACGCCATCGGGCCGGAACAGGATGAACTTTTGGGTCACCCGGGCGACCACGCAGACAAATCGCAGCGAGCCCCAGACGAACAGCACCACTGGCGGCGCGTGGGTCGAGGGAATGGTCGTCATGAGATCGGTGATGGCGGTGGTCCATTCCCGGACGTCGGTTCCCTGCTCTTCGTAGGTATCGAGGAACAGTTCCATGTCGAGCGTTTGTGTCTGTCCATTCACAAACTGCAGCACCGGACTGTTCAGTCCCGGGATGGTCGCTTCTGCGTAATTGACCTCTTTGGTGAGCGTGTATTCCTCGGGGTTGAACTGCACCGGAATGTGAGTTGCGGATTCCGGATACAGTGGGACGAGAAAGGCCTTTTCGAATTGGGTTGCCCGCTGCCCGGCGACGGGCGCGCCCGCCTGCGATGATCGTCTAACGCCGGCCATGGAATTCTCCTGCTGCGAGGCGTTCCTGGATGGCGGTCGTGCGGCGGTTCAGCAATTCCATCACCCTGTCGGCAATCTCTCCAACCTCGGGCATCGTCAGCGCGGGCCGGGGGAGCGAGACCTCGGGGAATGGGCTCTGACGTGGGTTGGCCGCCGGCCATGGAGGAGCCGCCGGCGGAATCGGGGTTGTGTCGGGAGATTCCGAATTCGACGGCGCAGACCGCGGAATGACACGCGTGACGAAGGGATCCGGTTCGCGGGGCGAGAGGCTCCCGTGACCCGCCGCCGGCGGCGGGCCAATTCGGGACTCCGCCGGGGAAAATGGAGCCAGAGGAGGGGGACTGGGGGGGGCCGGCGGCGTCACAGCGCCGGGTGTGATTTCGTTCCGCCGCACCTGCCTCACGATGCGCTCGACGACCGGACTGACCTGGTGCAGCCGGGCCGCCATTTCCGGTTGCGTGGCGGGAAACGCCCGGGGGGTGGCATGGAGGCGAGGGGGTTTCGCACCGGCATCGACCGGCGACCGCCCCGCGATGGTGAAGTGGGAATGCGTGTGGGAGTGCGGCTGGGGCAGCACCCGCACGACTCGGTCAACGTGGGGGTTCAGCACCGTCATGTCGGGAACGTTGATCATGGCCGTGCAGCGGGCCAGGCGCGCACAGACTCGTTCCGCCAGGGAGCGGGTCTGCTGACCGATTCCTCCCGCGGAAGAGAGGAGGGAGCGTGGCTGGTGGGGACTGGTCATGGAAAAGAGGCTGCTGACTGCTCGTTCATGCGGTGATTGATTTCCGAGATCTCCGCCACCCACTGCCGGCGCTCGGCATGTTCCAGGGCCATCACGTCATCGTGCGCCCAATGAAAGTGGTAGGCCACAAAGGCTACCTCCCGGCGGAGACGGTCCAGGGGGTAGCCGACAATCCCCCCGGGCCGTCGGTCTCCGGCTGGAATTCGGCCCGGCATTGGGGACAGGTCACCGGATCGGGGGGAGCGAGGCGATTGATGTCGTTGTAGAGTGCCTGGAGGTAGGCGAGATCGGTTGCGAACAGGTTCTCGATCACCCGGGGGTTGATCGATTCGACCCCTCCGAGCCGGATGACGACGCGGGACAACAGGATCACGACGAGATAGGCGGGATTCTTGGTGACCCGGGGGTCTTTGAGAGGCAGGATCTCGTCGGCGGCGGTGGCGCGGCGCATGACCCCGTCACGATGCACGGTCCCTTCCTCATCGAGGTATCCACAGGGGAGCTGGAATTCAAACTCGGTCTGCAGCATGGCGGTGCCTTGGTGAACAGCGGGATCGGTGCGGTGTGTTCGGTCGCGCGGTCGGGTGAAGCCGGAGATGTGATTTCGCGAGGATCAGGAACCGACGCGTTCCAGGCCTTCATGAGCCAGTTCGAGACTCTCGATGGCGACATCGCCTCCTTCCGCGGTGAGTTCGGAAGCGGTGTATCTGGAGGGCCAGGCCCGGACAAAATTCCAACGGGCGACCTCCTCTCCTTTCCGGTTGAGCAGCACAATCGAGCCATTCTTGCGCTGCAGGTCTCCCTGCACCGCCTGGCGGTGCCACTCGAAGAGTTGGAGATCATCGGTGATGCCCCACTTGAGTTGGATGTTGGAGTACTTGGTCATCCCGGGCAGTTTGCGGGTGGTGGTGTTTTGACCCCCTTCGCGATGCTCGATGACATCGATCGCGGAGTCGAAACCGCTGACCTGGTGGAACGCCGCGCGGGTGATGCCGTCGATTTCGACCAGGAAGTTGAAATTGACGTAGGGATCCTTGAGGACGCCGGTGGGCATGGGGGGACTCCGGGAATGAGAACAGGTGAATCAGCCTTCGTTGACTTCCGAGCCGCCGTCCCAGATGCCGATGCTGACGACGACGAATTCGGCGGGATAGGTCGGGCGCACTCCGATCTCCAGGTGCAGACGCCCGAGCTGCTGTTCAGCAAAGGGGTTGAGCGCCTCGTCGATGCGCACGTAAAAGGCCTCTTCCCGCTTGGAACCGAACAGGGCGCCATCCCTCCAGGCCCGCGTGAGAAAGTCGGTGATGGTCCGCTTCATTTTCTGCCAGAGCTGCAGATTGTTGGGTTCGAAGACCGACCAGCGCAAGCCCACCTCGAGCGAACCTTCGAGGTAGATGAAGAGACGGCGGGTGTTGATGAATCTCCAGTTGGTGTCCGTCGCGGTGGTGCGGGCCCCTCCGACCATGGGACGTCCACCGGGTTTGTAGACCCGCAGCACGTTGATTCCCTGTTCATTCAAGATGCCGTGCTCTTTGTCGGATAGCGGGCGCTCGACCCCCAGTGCTCCCATCACCACCGCCTCTTCACCGGCGGGGGCCTTGTGGACACCGCGGCGCTCATCGGTGCGGGCGTAGATGCCGGCGACGGCCCCGGAGGGCGGGATTAGGGTTGTTCCCGTTCCGACGGCGGCCGGAACTGTGATCCACGGATAGTACAGTGCGGCGAAACCCTTGAGCGAATCCAGTTCGCCCCGATGTTTGTCGACGCCTCCTTGGTTGTCGGGAGGGGCGCCCCTGCGGGAATCGAAGATGGCGAAGCGGGTCTGCAATAGCTCGCAATGCTCGAGAACCTTACGCTGAATTGCCGGGTCCGTCTCGCCCGGGATGACAACCAGGCTAATGTCTTTGAGCTTCGCAATCTGTGCGAGAGCGCTCTCATAGTCAATTGAACTCAGCGCTGCGGGGTTGTCAGGGGTGCCTCCGTCCAAGGAAGCTGCTGACGTCAATTGTCTTGGCCAAGACTCCGGTGTGGTGGTCGATCTGGGTGGTGGAATCAGCGAGGTTGTGAGTAGCCCTTTGTCATCGAAGTTGATCTTGCTCTCGAAATAGTTCGGGTGTTCTGGGTCCATGCTGAGGTTTGAATATTTAAGGGTGTGTGCCTGCAGCGCTGAAGCGGACGTCAAGGTAATTGTGAATTCCCAAGATTCCACGGTGACGGGAGCACTCAGATCAATCTCTTTTGAAAGTCCTGAGGAATCTGAGAGGAAGACTTTCAAGGGCTTCACGGTTGGCGAGATATACTCCTGTTCGATTCGGGCGACACGGATTACTTCTTGATTGGGGCCTGGGTTCAATATGAGAATTGAGCCCGGGAAGACGTTTTCGCCGGATTGCAGTCGGAAACTCGTGTCTCCGATAGCAGGATTCGCCAAACGGATATTGGTATTCGCCGAGATAATCGCCGACAGCGGCGTGGTAAGGTGCAATGTGTCGCCAGCGACGGCTTTGATCCCCACTGTCACTGGGGTGGGCGCCTCCAGCAGGACGTTGTCCCCGGGGCGAAAGCTCGCGGCCTCGGCAGCACTCTGAAGACTCACTTTTTGATCTCCCGACGTTGTGGCTTTACTCAAAGTTCCAGTCGGAACAAAAAGTGAAGTGTTGACGGCAGGGTCCCGGTCCACGCTGACTGAAATGTTGCCCGCGGGGTTAGAAGCACGTGCTTCCAACCTGAGCAATGGCTGGCCAGGGGCGGTGCTCGAATCGTTGAGAATCAGAAAATCTGGTTTCGCAGTGGAGACCCGCACGACATAGCAGAGGGAGCCGCCGTTGGTGAAGAACGATCGCACCGCATACCAGAGATACGGGGCTTCCTGGGATGGGGTCTTGCCGAAGATGCTGAGAAACAAATCCCAACTCGTGATGAAGATCGGAGTATTCAACGGACCGATGGCAGTCGGACCGAGGAACGCCGGAGTACTGGTGCCGATTCCCTGAATTGGCGCACCCGGAGTGAATTCGTCGAAGTAGACTCCAGGGGCCTTGTTTTTCAGAGAGATCATCGTGCGACTCCTCGGGAGTTAGGGGAACTGGATGTCGTAGTTGCCAGTGGGAGAAGGAACGGAAATGGGAGTGGTGAGCGGTCCCAAATCGGTGGCCTGTACGGTGATGGTGTGCTGTCCCTCCCGCAGACCTCCGAAGACAAACCGACCCTGCCCGTCGGTTGTGGTTGTTTGGGAACCGAATCCCGGAGCGAGCGGAGTGAGGGAGACCCGTGCCTTCGCCACCGGCTGACCAAGAGGGGCTCGCACTGTCCCGCCAATGTCGATCCAGGTCTCGGCCGTCTCGGGCCGTCCCGCCTGGCGGTATTCGGTGATGCGGGTGGTGACAAGCGTGCCGAACTGACGTTTCGCCTGGAAGAACGGGGTGGTCACAACCAGGTACACCGCCGGCTTCCAGGGATGGGTTTGCCCCATGGTGCCCCAGAATTCGGCATACTTCGGGAAGCCGTCGCTGGGAAGCACCGCCACAGGAAGTTCGCAATCGGCCAAGTCCACCGGAAATCCGCCGGGGAGGGGCGTGGGAGCGTAGACCTCGCGGGGGATCAGTGACGGCAGGTTGAACAACGTCTGGACCACGCCGGACAAGAGATCATGCTCATCGATTGTCGGTTCGATCGCGGGAGTGTACCGGGCGGGACTCCAGGCGGTGATGAGGTAGTGGCAATCGACGCGGAGGGGAGACCGTTGTTCGAAACTCTGGCCGTTCGACTCGGTCCGCGTCACGGCATTTGAACGCAGTTTCAAATTCTCCCGCAGATCGATGAGGTAGATGTTCAGTGCCAAACGATCCTGCAGAGAGGAGACGTGGTTTCGCCAATCCTGATCGGGTGGCTGGAACCCGACCTGCTCTTCCGTCGTAAGCCCCAGCTGGGCCTTCAGGAAGAGATGACGCAGAAGATTGTCGAGAGGACTGAGCATGGTGGGGATCTAATCCCGAAGCCGATGGACGAACGCGTGAAGTGGCGATATCGGACCGTGTGCTGACAATGGAGAATGGTGGAGGCTTCCACGATCGTCCGCCTCAGCTGTGCCGGACCAGACACAGTGGCGAGGCGGTGAAATGACAGTGGCGTTGGGATCGAGGCTGCGGATCATCCGGCTGCTCCCGACGACACAGGCTGGGTTGATGCCGATGGAGCGGTGGCGATGGTCTTGCCGAGTTTCTGGAACTCACGCCGGGCGGCATGGCGGAAGTCGGCCTGGGTAACAGGCCGCCCGGACCCGGCGGCGAGATAGGCGGCGGCCAGTGCCACGTTGCGGATGTTTCCGCCACTGAGCGTGTACTCATTCGCCAGCCAACCGAAATCGACATCGTCCGCCGTTGGCGCGATGCTCGGCCACACCGCCGACCAGATTCTGCGCCGGTACGTCGCATCGGGGAAAGGAAAGGGAATGCAGAACGCAAGCCGGCGGAGAAAGGCTTCATCGAGGTGATGCCGAAGATTGGTCGCCAAAATCGCGATGCCGTCGTAGTCCTCCATTTTCTGCAGCAGGTAGCTGACCTCGAGGTTGGCATAACGATCGTGCGAGTCGCGTACTTCGGACCGCTTGCCAAACAGCGCGTCAGCCTCGTCGAACAGCAGGACAGCGTTGGCTCCTTCGGCGGCCGTGAACAACCGGTCAAGGTTTTTCTCGGTTTCTCCGAGCCACTTGCTGATCAGCCGGGACAGGTCGATGCGGTACAGGTCCAATTCCAGAGCGTTGGCAATCACCTCCGCGGCGAGGGTTTTGCCCGTTCCCGAAGGCCCGGCAAACAGCGCCGCGGTACCCCGACCGCGTGTCTGCATGTGGCCGAATCTCCAGGTCTCAAGCACCAGATTGCGATGGGCGGCGCGGTCGCAGAGCTCGTGCAATTGCGTGAGTGAATCGGGAGGCAGAACCAGATCGTCCCAGTCGCAGCGGACTTCGATACGGCTGGCGAGGCCCGCGAGATCGTGCCCCGACTGGGCCCGGGCGGCCGCGAAGACATCGCGCGAGGACAGTGGCTGGTCGGTTGGGGACCCCGTCAGAACCCTGAGATGGCCAACATTCCGGCAAGCCGCCGCGATTTGACCGGGGTTCAACTTGAACCGATCGGCGAGGGTGTTGAGGTCGGACTCGCCCAGGGTGTGGCCGGAAAGTCGCAGACTGTGATGCCAACAATCCCGCCGATGGGAAACCGAGGGGACATCAAATCGGATGGGCAGCATGTCGTTCAGAGGGGGAACGGTGGAGTTTCCCGAGACGAACCCCATGGACTTCGCCGATCGTAGCTGCCGGCGCAGGAGCGACTGTGCACTGGGAGAGAGCTGGTCGTACTCGTTCAGATAGAGCAGGGCACCCCACAGTTCTGCCTCGCGCCACAGCACGGGCAGAAGGGCCTCCAGAGAGACTTCGGGAATTTGGGCGATCTCGGCGTGGAGCACCGGCCGAAGGGACTGGCCAGCCACGGCATGGGCGAAGGTTTGTCTGCCTGCGCCGGATGGCCCCTGAAGATAAATCCAGAGAGATGGCGAGTCGTTTCGGGATTCCTGGAAGACATGAGCAAGCTGTGCCACGCGTCGAAGATCGGTCCCGGGTGCTGCGGTCTCGTCGGGAGTGATCAGTCGGCAGAACGGGGAGAGACGCGTGTCGACGGAAGACGACCCCAGCAGCAGGCAGACGACCTGTTCATCCGGCCGGACTCGGCATGCCAGCCAAGTGGCATCGGGAGCATGCGGATCGACATCGAGGTGAATCAGGCGATCGCGCACCAGGGGGGAATCGACGCCAAACCGTATACGAAACGAGTGTCGGTGTGCTCCGCCAAACAGGCTCAACAGCAGATCAATCGAAGGACGGCGAGCGGTGATATCATCCTGGAGAAATCCATAGAGACGCTCGTACCTGCGGTCGAATTCCGGTGCCAGCGCGGCGACCAACGCTGCCAGGTCGAACAGCGTGAGGCGATGGGTGCCGGCCAGGGATGAGAGAGGGGATTCTTCAATCCAGGTTTGAAGAGCGTCGTAGTCGGGAGGAGGCAGATTCCAGGGGTCACCACCAAGGGGGTGTTGCATCAAACTGTGCGCTTCTTCCAGGGACACGTGCAGCCCGGGAAGAGCCGTGGTGGAGCGGCTTGCGGAAGACTTCAGACTTGTTGCACCGAGTGCCATTTCAAGGCGTGCGTCAAGCCAGGCGAAGATTGCCCAGACGTCGGAGTGTGGGAGTGAGCCAGCCGGATAGGACATGACAGCCGCGAGCGGTCGAGCGCCAGACAGAGTGGAAGGATCCGTCTAACAAGAGTCTGTTTTGTGATACCAGAAGTCGAAGCGCTGTCAATCAGAGAATCCGCATAGTTTTCGTGAACTGCCCCAAATGTCTGGAGCAGTCGACCGGGAATCCTGGAAAAACCGTTGAGACCGGCACAATCGGACATGGGAAACGAGGAATGGATCGCGCGGTCGGTGAGAGCGGAATGGGACGGCGATGGCTGGGCGGGGATCACCCGGCGGGCGGTCTGGCGGACACCAGCTCCGGGTTGTTGCGGGGGGCTGCGGCAGCATCGAGCGAGGTCTGACCGGGGCCGAGGCTTGCGCTGCGAATATGGGACAGCCTCGTTCAGGTGTCAGCGGGATGCTCGTGAGAGCGATGTTCAGGTCTTCCCTGGAACTCCCTGAGCCAATCCTGCCGCACTTGGTTCTCTTAGGGTTTCACGGCCGGGGGGACAGTTTCCTGCGACGGACGGTGTCGGGTCAGGGGCTTGTCGCCAGAATCTGGCCCGGCTCCAGGATGCTGACGATCCCGCCCCAGACGCACGCGCATCGACACATAAGATTGAGAGCTGGCAGTGTGGCGACGAGTGTTTTTGGAGATCCCGGAGTCCAAGGGGTTGGTAAGGCGGGGATGCAGGGTATGGGGGTCAATGTTCCCAGGGCGGCTGTCGTCGCAGCAGCGACTGCAGGGTTGGCCAGTGACCAACAGAGTCCGAACGGGGGGACATTTGCGATGGGGCTATGGTCACCAATGTTCGCCGTTGGTAGGCCCAGAACAGTCGGCCGATTTCCGGGGGGGACGAGAAGAGAGGAGGTGGCGGTGCCAAAGCTGCAACTTAAAGTGGCTCCCTGGACAACCAGCATGGGAATTGCCTGTTGGAGAGAAAATGCGGAGGAATGTGGTTGGTGAGATGCTCGTCGATGGCAGCATTTACGGCACTCAACCGGTATTTTCTATTGGAAACCGCACCAGAGACCCCGGTCAAGGATTTTTCTGTTAGGAATTCAGACATCCTGGCGACCTGAGAGCCGTGGGGCATTCCTCAACCTCCGGGTATCATGCGGCGGGCGTCACCATCGATTTGAACCTTGAATTGTTGGTTTGCGACTGAATTACTGTCTTGGCGGTAGTTTGAATTTTTACAGCGTGCTGACATCGGCGTCGAATAGAGGAGGGGACCGTCAGTCCCGATAATTGAGTTGAAGGGGTCCTGCGGACCGGCCGAGATTACGGGAGACTGCCGGTCAGAAATACACCGCAGTGGAATGCTGAAGTCGTCGAAACAGGCGTTGCTGAAAGGCTAATGAAGGTTTCCTCCTCAAATCGCCCGTCTTCATACCGGCAGATAAGCCTTGCCACTCCGCGTTTTCGAATCCGGTGCCAAGACGTCTCTGTCCCACGGGAAGCCTTGTTTTTAAAGAACGCAGTCTCTCCAGGTTTCCCAGTTCCTCAGTTCCCAATTGCGACGATGCGCTGTTTACCCATTCCGCATCCCTCCGGTATAGTTCCACCCCCTCGCGTCCCCGCACCGCAATCCGTGGTTTGTCATCCCCCCCCCTGTGCCGAGTTCAACATGCCCGAAATGCGTCACGAGTTGGCGGTTGGTGAATCGATTGTCATCGACGACTACCTGTTGACGGTGGAGGACATTCGGGGCGAAGACGTGGTGTTTCGGATCGAGCCGATTCCCGCCGGGTCGTTCCCGGGGGACAATACGCTGTCGGGCGATGGCGGGTGGACACCGGAGGCGAGTGTGAGTCTGGCCGACACACTCACTGGGGAATGCTTCGCGGAGGTCAACTTCGACGAGACGAACCCACGCCCCGGCAAATCGTCACCACGCGCGCGTCCCCGCTGAGGGATCCATCGCCGGACGGAACGGGAAAATCACCCGCTCCTCCACCCACTGCGTTCTTTAATGGATGATTTGTTCCGGGAGGGCGAGGCTCCGTGCGAGCCGTCCGCTGGGAGTGGGCTGTTCGAGCATCAACCCGCCGGGACGATCGGTCGTTTGCATCGTGATTTGCTGTATTTCGAACCATGGCAAGGAGATGTGGATCGAATCTTGATCTACGCGTCTGACCGACCCCTGCGGACGGCTTTCGGTTGATGCCTGCACATGGGAACGGCTCGGACGGAGCCTCGCCCTCCCGGGAGGGTGTGTGCCGTAAGGGGGGCGGGGGGCGGGTGCGGCTCGGACGAACCTTATTCGACCGACAGGACGGCCAGGCGGACTTTCAGGTCGAGTTCCCGGCCTTCGCGCAGCACGCGCAGGGAGAGTTCATCGCCGGCCTGCAGTTGATCGATCACCCGGTAGAGATCGGCCGAGTTGTTCACGGGGCGTCCGTTGGCGGCCACAATGAGGTCGCCGGGAACGATCTGTCCGGTGGGCAGACGTGTGCTGGGGCGCAGGCCGGCTTCGGCCGCCGGTCCCTTGGAATCCAATTCGCGGATCATCACCCCCTGCAGACCCAGACGCGCGATGGTCTGGTCGGGAATGATCCGGATCCCAATCCCAATCCGCTCGATTTTGCCGGTGCGGATCAGTTGCGGAACAATCCGGCGGACTGTGTCGATCGGGATGGCGAAACCGATCCCCGCGCTCGCTCCGGTCGGACTGCGGATCTGCGAATTGACTCCAATCACCAGCCCGGCACTGTCGAGCAGCGGTCCGCCGGAATTGCCCGGATTGATCGCCGCGTCGGTCTGGATGGCTCCCTGGATGGGACGGTTGGTGAGCGCGGTGATCTCGCGCCCCAGTCCGCTGATGACTCCCGTTGTGAGGGTCTGGTCGAGTTCGAACGGGCTGCCGATCGCCAGGACCTTCTGCCCGGGCAAGAGACCTGCCGAGGTCCCCAGGGGGGCCGGCATGAGTTGCTCGGCGGGAGCGTCGATCTTCAGAACCGCCAGGTCCTGATCGGGGGCGATGCCCACCACCTTGGCGGAGAGGGGACGGGTCCAGTCGGACAGGGTGACCCGGAATTCATCCCCCCGCGAAAGGACATGGTAGTTGGTGACGATGTAGCCTTGATCGTCCCACAGGAAACCCGACCCAGTCCCCTGGGGGATGGCCGTCTCGTCGAGTCCCAACCGGTCACGCTGCGCGGCCAGGCTGGTGATGTTCACCACCGACGGGGCCACCCGGCGATAGATGTCGATGTTTTCCAGTTCTTCCGGACGCAGATCTCCCCGGGGCACCACCGGGGGGGGGACGGCCAGCGGATTGTGCAACGGGCCGAAGCCTCCCGCGCGGCCGCGCCAGACCAGCAGGATCATCAACAGCAGCAGGATGTGCACCAGCCAATGCAGGCTGGCACCGCGCTGGTCGGTGGCGGCGGGGGACTCACGCGTCATGGAGTGCCCACGACAAAAGGCTAGGGAAGTTTGGCCAGCGCGGCGTTGAGATCGTCGACGGCCCGTTGAAACCGCGCCTGGATCTTCTCGGGCAGTTCGGGAAACTCCTTCACGAACTGCCGGTCGATCGCCTGGGCGAATTTCTCCAGTGCCGTGGTCATCTTGCGGGCCAGTTGCTCGGTACTGGGACGTTCGGCCGGGGCCTTGCCGGGGGCGGCCGTCGCCCCCGTCTTGAATGGAGTATATTCCCCTTCCTGTCCGGTTTCACGCGCTTGTCCGGCCACTGTGGCCTGGCGTTCACCCGCCCATTCCGGGGCTTCACCAGCACCCGTCTCGAGAGAGCCCCCCTCCGACGGCATCGCCACCACATGGGCTGCGGTGGGGTGCAGTTGCAGCACGTCGTCGAACGACTCCAGTGTCAGATCTTCCCCCCGCCGGGCCCGCCGCCAAGCCCGCATTTCCGCTACGGTGCTGTGGGTTTCGACGGCCCACTCGAGGCATTCGCGGGCATCGTCCCAGGTGACTGCACAGTAGAAATGCGACCACTTCAGGTCCGGGAAATCGTCACGCAGGGTGTGGAAGGTCTCCCAGACCCGACGCCGCTGATAGACCTGATCGGGAGAGAGCCCCACCAGATTGGCGAAATCGGCGTCCGTCCGACCACGGGCATACCGCTCGGTCCACTTGGCGGCGCATTCCCCCACGATCCAGTTCGACTGGAAGACAGCCTCCTGAGCCGTGGTGATCAGTTGTTCTTCGGTTTCGTGAACTTCGAGCGGCTGGGGTGTGTCCGTCATGCTGCCGATGCGTGGATGAGTTCGGAGAGTCAATTCACAAATGGTACTGCTGGAGAAGGGGATTCTCTACGTTTCAGACGGGGTGGGGACAGGTTGTGGGCAACCTTGGGAGCCAAGAAAAGCTCAACTTCGCCAGGCCGAAAGGCCGAAATAAATGGCGTCTCGGGGAAAACGGTTCAACCGCTTCAAACCCCTTGACCGTCAAACTCGCGTCGGCTAGAATACCCGTTCGTTAGTTCAGGACATTGTTCTGATCTGAGTTCTGTTCGGCCCCGTAGCCAAGTGGCTAAGGCAGCGGATTGCAAATCCGCCATCATCGGTTCGACTCCGATCGGGGCCTCTGCAAATGGCGACAGTCAATTCCAGTTGGACTGTCGGACTGATCAAAGTACCCCGGCTGCTCATCATGAGCTGTCGGGGTATTTTTTTTCGAGGATTCGCCAAGCCCCCACACTCGATGTCCCTGCTCACTCCGGGGGGCCGGGGGTATCTGCTCTCCGCGGCGACTTCCAGCGGTGGGAAGCTGCATTCGAGTTGCCGGGACCTGAGTCCCTGTGTCGGGACTGGTCAGACTGCGGACAATTCTGTTCCACGCCGCCCCGTGAGCCGTCGGGGCGCGTGACCACTACCACTGATTGGCCAGATCCCACATGGTCTGGACCGACTCGGTTGCCACCGCCAGCAGCTCCTCCACCGGTTCGGGCCAGGGAACTTCAGTGCGCTTCACGAGCGCCAATTGAGCCTGAAGAGCGGGAGCGGTTCCCGGAAGCGTCACCGTCTGAGCGGTCTCGGTCTCGAGATAATGCGGGATTCCCACCGAGTCGTTGAAGACCGAGGGCCAGCCCGGCAGGATAAGACTGGTCAGGTTGTGCACCATTCCGACCAACGGCTTCACAATCGGTGGCCGAGAGTTTGCGCGAGGGCTCTCTGTAGCCGTCGCTGCTGTCGCTCCGGAACCCCCCGCCAGGCTTCCGGGGAACGTCTTTTCCGCTGCCACCACCCTGCGCGAAGGCTGATTGGCCTGCTGAATTGGGTCACTCAGATCGACAATCCCGACCAGGGGGGCTGCCTCCGCTGACCCTGTCAAAGCGACTTGCTGCGTCCCGGTCGAGGAGGGGCGAAAGAACCTGGCACTTCCCCATACGAAACAGACAGCGGCCAGGCATGCCGTGACCACGTAGGTCGGACGGACAGGCCGCCCGAGGTCCGATCGACGGTCGGAGGCTCTCCCGATTTCCTGAGACCTTGTGATCGGATTGTCCCGAAGCCGCCGGGGTACCACCCGCGAGGGTCGGATCTGCAACTCGGCAACCACCCGATCGGCCAGAGTCTGGTGGGATCGGACGGTGTCTTGTGTCCTGGGGACGGGAGAACCTGCGTCGATCGCCCGTTCCAGGGTTTCCCAGGCACGCTGCCAGGCCTGGCACCGAGGACACTGGGCCAGATGGGCCAACAGGTGGGCAGGATCGATCCCGGCTCCCAAATCGAAGCGCCGTTGCCAATGCTGATCAAACTCGGTGCAGTTCATCGGAGTTGGCCAGAGGTTGGTTTTGCCGCGTCTTGCGCAGGGGGGGACTCTTCGAGATCTACGGTCGAGACCGAGTGCGACTCTGGGACCGATCTCAGACTGGGAACTGTTTGGGAAGGACGGAATTCCCTGGGGCCCAAACCGCGTTCGGCAAGTCGGACCGCGAGTTGACGCCGGGCCCGGTGCAACCAGGTTTTCACAGTTCCCACGGGGCAGTTGCAGATCTGGGCAATCTCCGGCAGGCTGAGTTGCTGGTGGTGGTACAGCACAAAGCTGATGCGGTATTGTTCCCGCAGATGACCCAAGGCGAGTTCGAGTTCTTCCGCCAACTCCTGATCGCTGGACGGAGGGCGGTCGGCCACGTGGTGGACCAATTCCGTTCCCAATTCGCGATTTCGGCGGAGAGAGAGTGCGGTCCGGCAGCGATTCACCGCAATCCGCAGGATCCACGGCTGCAGTGGACGCTGTTGATCGAACCTGGACAGGCTTCGCAGCGCCCGCACCAGAGTTTCCTGGGCCACATCCTCAGCATCCTGACGATGGGCCAGAATTCTCTGGGAGACGCCGAGGATGAGCCCCTGAAACCTCGCGACAAATTCGCGGACAGCCCCGCTGTCTCCCGCCAGACAGCGTTCGATCAGCAGGGCTTCACTCCACTCGGAACAGTGTGTGAAATCGGGGACGAAATCCATCAACCGGTCCGGCGAGGGATGTGAGGAGCCGAGTCAATCATGATCCGCTGCACCTGGTTGCAAACCAGTCTGCGGAGGCGGCAATTGGGTCAACTCGCCCGGATGCACTCGCGAACCAGAGTCCGGGCGGCTTTGAACGCGTGCTTGATGGTGAAGACCCGGGCAGCAATCTGGTCTTCGGTGAAGTAGACCCCCGCAGGACTGTGGGGGAGTCCAGCCAGATTCATCGTCAGCGGCAGCAGATCGATGAATTCCCGGTAGTTGCGTTGCAGATCGGTTGGTTCGGCCACAGGTTCACCCGCGTTGCGGAAGGAGAAACAGCGCCGCACGGGGGCCAACTCGCCCCCGGCTTGTTCAGCGCTTCAGTCGCTGATTACGGATGATATCCGCTGCGGCCTCAGAAGGCTTCCGTGCCGGGGGGGCGTTGGGATCGGCGGGGGCCGCTGGCGGGGGAGGGGGAGGAGCCTTGGCCCCCGTGCTCTCCGGATCGGGCAGCACCATGGGAGGGGATTCGGCCGTCATTTTTTTGCGTTTCTCAGCGGCGGATTCGCTCTCCGCGGCAGGAGGCTCTGGGGCTGTCGCCACACCTGGCATCGGATAACCTGGCATCATCCCTGGCACAGCATAGCCGGCAGGGTATCCCGGCATGGGATATTGCGGGGGATACATCGGCGGATAGGCCGGCATCCCATATCCCGGTGGATAGCCCGGCAGGCCATAACCTTGAGAGGGCATCCCATAGCCGGGAGGAGGATAGCCAGGGGGAGTCGGAAACATCCCCGGGGCGGTGGTGGCCAGATCGGCAGGGAGGGAGGTATCCGTATCGGATGCCGCGAAGACAACCGTGTCCGCGGTGGGAGCAATCGCCGGCATTTCGCTGGTCTGATCCCCCGCCGATTCCGTGGGATCAAGAGTCGGAATCAAATCCGACAATTCCGCCGAGGCTGGGACATTCGGAATCGCTTCCGAAGACCTGGAGGCACCTTGGCGAATCAGAATCTCGAAGGAGAGTTTCCCGACCGAAATCCGATCGCCCGATTTCAGCGTGACCGGAGACTCAATTCGGGTACCATTGACGTATGTTCCGTTGGTGCTTCCCAAGTCTCGGAGGCGAACCGAGAATTCGTCGATGGAAAAGACGCAATGATGGCGGGAAATCAAATCACTGTTTGGACGCAGGTGACAATCCTGCTCGCGACCGATCAGAAATTGCTTGACTGGCACCGGAATTGTTTTACCGGCCTGTCTCCCCTCCAAAACCTTCAAATCAACCTTCAGCATGTCGCTGAAACTCCTCGAAGAGAGACCTCAATTAATTCAGAATCGCGGGTCGGGAGAAAATCTCTCGATCTCAACCTCAGTGACACATCGCCGGGAATCTGAACCCGCCACGGTTCGAGAAACCCAACTATTGACCTGAAACGAGCGTAAAAAGCCCACCGCATGAACCGGCCCAAGCAGATCTGTTCGCGTGGGCGAGGGCAAACCCACCGTACAGCCGAACCACATCCACTGCCAGGGCCTCACACCGCCTGCACGAAGAGACAACCAAGACACGCGATCAGGACCCAGCGGAAACCCGCAATCCAGATCGAGAAACCAACACGTTGCTCAGAGCAATTGAAGTCGACTGGCAATCCATTTTCCACCCCAGGCGTAAATCATCTGCCGTCAGGAGCATCGCACTTCGTCCATCACTTCTGGGTGAACATTGTGCACCATCCAATGGTGATTAGATGTTCATTCTGCGACGGACTGGAGACGTTGTGTTTACGAGGCCGAGCGAGCGCCAAGAACTCGGATTTTCTCGTAAAACCTCGTATTTCTCTGCTTAGGAGAGTACCACCCACTCAGAGACCTGTCAAATCGTCTCTTTTTGGGTAGCATGCACTGTTATGTCGTACCGGACATTCAAACGCCTCTTGGGAGAGACCAGCCTCGAACGGAAATGCCGGTTTCTGTTCGGGGGGGGATTGTTGTTGCTTGTTTCGGGAAGCTTTTATCTCTACTACCGGATGACCTCAGGTCTTGTGCTCGATCAGAATCTGCTGACGGGCCGGATGATGATTCAGCCGATTGTCCAACGGCATCATTGGACCCATATCAGCCTCCCCACCAAGGACTTCCGGGAAACCGACGACGCCCTTTGGGACGCTTTGCTCCCCCCCGAACTGCATATCGAAGCCAACGACCGCTTCCTCTGGACCCTCTACCGGGCCGATACGGTCAATTCCCAGAAGATCCCCAGCGACCAGACCGACTTTACCCAGCTCGATCTGTTGGAGGCCAATCCGGATCTCCGGGAGACCTATCGCATCGTCCGCAACCAGGCGGGGCGCCGGGAAATGCGGTACTACGGGGCCGTCCGGGCCAGCCAGGTCTGCCTGCAGTGCCACTATCACAGCACCATCGGCACCAAGGAGGTCGAGGAGGGGACCTTGTTGGGGATGGCGGCCATCGTACTGCCCCTCTCCAAGAATGACCGCTCGCTGGCCTGGAACAACGCCGTTCTGCTGTCGACGGCAATCGTCACCGTCTTCCTGGCGATGACCGCCTCCTGGGCCATCGTTCGTTATGTGATCGTCAAGCCGGTGGAACATCTGCGGGATGTGAGCGAGTCGATTTCCCGCGGCCAACTGGACAGGCGGGCCGAGATTCGTACGGGAGATGAGTTTGAAGAGCTCAGCCAGGCGTTCAATCGCATGCTCCGGCATCTGGTGACCGTGCAGGAGGAATTGCGTCAGGTGAACACCGAGCTCGACTCGAAGGTCGACCAGCTGGCCCGCGCCAACCTGCAGCTCTATGAGCTCAACAATCTCAAGAATGACTTCATGGCCACCATGACGCATGAGCTGCGCACCCCGCTCAACAGCATTCTGGGGTTCAGCGACGTGCTGGCCGGGGCCGACAATCTGACCGAGCGACAACAGCGCTACGTCCGCAATATCCAGACCTCCGGCAAGGACCTGTTGACGCTGATCAACGACATTCTCGATCTCGCCAAGATCGAGGCGGGCAAGATGGATCTGCACATTGTCGAATTCACCGTGGGGGACCTGCTGGAACGGCTGGCCTCGATGATGCGCCCCCTGGCCGAACGCAAGAACATCGAGCTGACCACCGAATCCGATCCGGCCATCCCCGTGCTGTCACAAGATCCCGGAAAGCTCCAGCAGATCGTCTACAACCTGCTGTCCAATGCTGTGAAATTCACTCCCGAGGGGGGCCGGGTGCAGGTGCTGGCGCTGCTGGCGGCCGATCCCGAGCAGATCGAGCTGGTGGTGGAAGACACGGGGGTGGGGATTCCGTTGGAGGATCAGGATTCGATCTTCGAGAAGTTCCGGCAAGGGAACACCACGCCGGGGGGCCAGTCGACCTCACTGACCCGGGAATATGCCGGGACCGGGCTGGGGCTCTCGATTGTGAAGGAACTGAGCAAGCTGCTGGGAGGCGAGGTGACCCTGCGGAGTGAATTGGGGAAGGGGAGCCGGTTCAGCGTGATTCTGCCCATCCTGCTGAAGTCTCAGCCGCGGCCGCTGTCGGAAGTGATTGCCCGCCCCCCTGAGCCTGGGCGGGGCGCTCTGACCGAGCGGGTCACCCCACGCCCCCCGACCAACCCCTCCTGAACGACAACCTTGCGGTTGGCCGGTGGGGTTCACAGTCGCTGGGGACTGACCTGCTCAAAACGTCGAGCCGCCGGTTTCAGGGTCAGTTCCGTTTGCCGGGGGCGTATTTCGACACATTGAAAATTCGTCGTACGGACGGCGGCCGGCTTCCCTGATCGTCCTCTACTCTCCACCGCTCAACGGCACTCGCCTCTCGGCCGCAGCCCGCCCGATAAATTCGAGCGGCAGGGAATGCGTTCGCAACCAGAGGTCAAGCTCGTCCCGTCGGAACACTCCCGTGGTGGCCCCAGGCTGCCGAACGCAACTCGCCCCCAGCGCGCTGCCCCGCAACAGGCACTCGGTCGCCGCCCGCCTCTCCAGCAATCCCGAAATGTATCCCGCCGCAAAAGCATCGCCACTGCCGGTTCCGTCGACATACTCGACCGGGTAAATCCCCCCGCGCCACAGCTGGTCGTCGGCGAGCAGCACGGAACCGTCCCGGCCGCAGGTGATCACCACCGTGCGGGCTCCCGCCCCCCGAAACTGTCGGGCCTGCGCCACCGGGTCGGACAAGCCGGTGATCAACTCGGCCTCGTCGTGATTGGGCAGGAAGACATCCACGAAAGGCAACACCTGCTGCAAGACGGGCCAGGTCCCTCGCGGATCGGGAATGACCACGTCCAACACGGTGATCAGCCCCGCCTGACGGGCCGCCTGAAACAACCGGGTCACCCGATCGCCGGTCAATCCCGGCATCAGAAACAATCCCCCGAGATACAGCACTTTCGCCCGCGGCAACAGGTCGGCCGCCAACTCTTCTCCGGTGAAGGCGGCATTCGCCCCAAACGTGTGGATGAACCGCCGGTCCTCCCCCCGCACATTCACGACGAGCGTGGCGCTTGTCTGGTGACCAGGGGTAGCCAGCACCCGCGAGGTGTCGACCCCCGCCGTCCGCAGGCTGTCCCGCACGAAGTTTCCCGCCGGGTCATCCCCCACCCGGCCGACCACAGCCGACCGCAGCCCCAGCCGCGCCAGGTCGGCCGCCACATTCGAGGCGCAGCCTCCAATCGCCCACGAGATCCCCGGAGTCATCACCAGGGCCCCGGCCGCAGGCAGCTTCTCGATCGGCTCGCAGATGAAGTCGGCCACGATAATGCCCGCACACCAAACATCGAGGGGGGGCTCGGCCGCAGTTGGATTGTCGGTCATGCGGCCCCCCGCAAGATTTCGAACAGGTAGTCGAGAACCCCCTGGGGATCAATCTCCTGCACCACATCGGTGTTGGCCCGGCGGGCGTATTCCCGGCGCCGGTCGGCCACGATCGCTCCACGTGTCAACTCGCCGCTGGTCTCGACCGAAACGGGCAATGGCATGTCGCGGGCCAGGCTGGGGCGCGACAGCACTGCCAGAGCGGCGACCTCGGCCAGTCCAATCTGCTCGCAACCCAGCCCCTGGCGATGGGTGCGGAACGATACAGGGAGCAGCTTGCCCAGAAAGGTGGTCGCCGGGCTGTCGATCTGGATGATCTTCGAGAGGTGATCGAGCGTCAGTGCGACCCCCTCGGTGGCATCGAGCGGCACCAGTGTCTTGGGATACCGGCTGCTGAGCACCTGACGGGCCGCCTCGGGGTCGAGATACATGTTGGTCTCGGCCATGGCGGTCACGTCACCCCCCCGGCCAATCGCCCCGCCGCAACAGACCAGGCCCCCCAGCGATTCGAGAAAATCGGGAGCCCGCTCCATCGCGGCGGCGAGGTTCCCCAGGGGGCCGAGCGTCAGCACGGTCACCTCCTGCGGATACATCCGGATCAGATCCACCAGCACCTTGGCCGACTCGTGGGGATTGTGCAGTTGGGCCGCCGGAAACTCGAGATCTCCCAGACCGGTAGGACCATGCAGTTCCCCCAGAAACACCTCGCTGACGGATTCTCCCCGCAGGACTGCCGGGCTGGCACCGCGTGCGGAACCGAGCCGGGGCCACTTGGGTGGGTCCAGGTGCGCGAGAATTGCCTGGGTGTTGCGGGTGGCGGTCGGGCCGGGCACGCACCCAGCACAGGCGGTCAGAGCGAGCACGTCGAGGCTGGGGTCGGCCAGGGCCAGAACCGCTGCGAAGGCGTCTCCAATGCCGGGGTCGAGGTCAACAATCAGTTTCCGCACGGTTGTTCTGAACTCGGGTTTCGGGCCAGAAAGGGGAGGACAGGCATCGTCCTGCCTGCATTGAGTTTACCAATCGTCGCCGCCAAGTTCAGCCGGGACGATCGGGATCTGAATGACGGTGGAGTCAGTCGGGGAAGCAACGGGGCTGTCGCCCCGCGTCCTCGCGGTTGGCCTCAAAACGTCTGGAGCGGATCGCGCTCGTGGGTGCTGGCCCAGGTCGCGAGCCCGGGAAAGACCTCCCGCAGGGTCGTCGCCAGAGCTTCCATGGCGGGCCGCTCGGTGGCGTAATGCCCGGCGAGGACCAGGGCGATCCCGGCGTCGCGGGCCTCGAGCGCTGTGTGAAACCGCGCCTCACCCGTCAGAAAAACATCACACCGCCGTTGCCGTGCCAACCGCAATAAGTCGCCGGCCGAACCGCAGGCAATGCCGACCCGTCGCACCGGCTGGTCGAGTGGTCCGCTGAACTGCAGGGCGTTGATTCCCAGTCGCTCTTTGACCCGCCCGAGAAAATCTCCCAGCAAGAGCGCCGGCTGACCCGGGCGGTCGGCGGGGGGGAGCAATCCGGTTCGACCCACCCCCACATCGATCTGCGGTGCCCGCCGGGGGACGATATCGAATGCCGTTTCTTCGTATGGGTGGGCCTTTTTCATCGCGGCGATCACCTGGTCGACCAGCGGTGCGGGGCAGACCATGTCGATGCGGTATTCCTCCACCGTCTGGAACTCTCCCGGCTCGCCAATGGCCGGGTTGCTGGCCGAGGTGCCGCGAAACGACCCCACCCCCGGCATCAGAAAGCTGCATTCGGTGTACTCGCCAATCACTCCCGCCCCAGCGTTCCACATCGCTTGCCGGACCGCTTCGACATGGGTCCGCGGCACCATCACCACCAGCTTGTAGCTGGCAGGAGCGCTGGCGGGCTGCAGCGAATCGATCTCAACCAAACCCAGCCGTTCGGCGAGTTGCTGGTTGATGCCGGTCCGGGCACTGTCGAAGCGGGTATGGGCCGAGAAGACCGCCACGCCCGCCGCCGCCAGCCGCAAGACCAGGCGTCCCTGGGCATCGTCGGCGGTCAGTTTCTTGATCGCCTTGAAAAAGATGGGGTGATGGCTGATGACCAACTGGGCCCCGCGGTCAATCGCCTCGTCGGCCACGTCTTCGGTGAGAGTCAGGCAGGTCAGCACCCGGTCGACGGGGCGTCGGCGATCTCCCAACAGCAGGCCGGTGTTGTCCCAGTCTTCCACCAGGTGGGCGGGGGCCTCGCGGTCGAACCAGGCGAGAATCTCGGAGAGTTGCGGCATCTTCAGACAACACCACCACAGAAACAACGGTTGGTCAGAAACTGCACACACCCGTCAGTGGATGCACGGCCTGAGGATAACAGGGCCTTTGGCAACGCGGGAGCGGCGATGGTTTCCGCCGGGTTGGGGAGGGCGTTAAGATCCGGCCGGGGGAGCCCCCCCGATTCGTTTCGCTCTGGTTCCGTCGGAAGACATCATGACACGCGCTCGACATTGGTTGCTCGCCCGCCTCGGCAGTTTGGCCCTGGTGGCCGGCCTGGGATGGGGGACGGTCCCCACGGCCTCGGCCGCCGACGATTACAAGCTCGAAGGAGATTCGCTGGTTCAGGAAGGGGTGCCGCAGGGAACGGTCACCAAGCTGCAGTGGAAGGAGTCGAAGGTCTTCCCGGGGACCGAGCGCGACTGGTGGCTGTATGTGCCCAGGCAATATGACGGCTCGAAGCCGGCCGCGGTGATGATTTTTCAGGATGGTGGGGCCTATGTGGACCCCAACGGGCAGTTCCGGACCACGGTGGTCTTCGACAACCTGATTCACAAGAAGCAGATGCCGGTGACGATTGGCATCTTCCTGAACCCCGGGCAGATTCCCGCCAGTGAGCCCGACCAGAAGCCCCGCAGCAACCGCAGTTTCGAATACGACACGCTCAGCGACCAGTATGCCCGGTTCCTGCTGGAAGAGATCCTCCCGGAGGTCAGCAAGACCTACAAGTTGAGCGAGCGTGCCGAGTACCGGGCGATTGGCGGCATCAGCTCGGGAGGGATCTGTGCCTTCACTGCCGCCTGGGAGCGTCCCGACGCCTTCAGCAAAGTTCTCTCGCACGTCGGCAGCTTCACCAACATTCGGGGCGGGCATGTGTACCCCTCGGTAATCCGCAAGACCGAGCGCAAGCCCATTCGGGTCTTTCTGCAGGAGGGGAGCAACGACCTCGACAACCTGCATGGCAACTGGCCCCTCGCGAACCAGGAGATGGCGGCGGCGCTGAAGTTCTCGAAGTACGACTATCGCTTTGAATACGGCGACGGCGGACACAATGGCAAACATGGCGGGGCGCTGATGCCCGAATCGCTCCGCTGGCTGTGGCGCGACACCCCCGAGTGATGGCCCGCCATTTGTGAAGTTCGGCCCCCGCATGCCCTGGGGCCGGCACAACGCGGTTCTGGCCGCACGGCGCAGCCCCTCGGGATGCGCGCGACTCGCCGGTTGGTCTGGCGGGATTTCAACAAGACAACATGGTTTTGGTCTGGTGTGGGGAGATTCCCATGAGTCGTGCCGCTGCCTGGTGGATTGCGTTGTGTCTGGTCAGTCTGGTTCCCGCGTCTGCCCCGGCCCAGGACATGGCGCTGTCGGGGGTGTTGATTGACGGAGAAGAGTGGCAACTCGTTTCGCAGGGGCACAAGTTCACCGAGGGACCGGCGGTGGATGCCGAGGGGCGGGTCTACTTCACCGATGTGCCCGAGAGCAAGATTTTCCGGGTCGAACTCGACGGCAAGGTGACGCTGTTTGATGAGAAGACGGCGAATACCAACGGACTGATGTTCGGTCCCGATGGGCTGTTGTACGGCTGCCGCAATGGCGACAAGCAGATCGTCGCCTACAACGCCAAGGGGGAGTACACGGTGGTGGCCGAGGGGGTGCAGTCGAATGACCTGGTGGTGGCTGGCAACGGCTCGATCTGGGTCACCGATCCGCCGGGGGAGCGGGTCTGGCACATCAGCGGCGACGCGTCGCGGACCAAGAAGGTGGTGGCGGAGGGGATTCGTCCGAATGGGGTCATCCTGACGCCCGACCAGGGGACCCTGGTGGTGACCGAATCACAGGAACCGGTGCTGTGGACATTCCGGGTGGAACGTGACGGCAGCCTGTCGCACAAGGAGCGGTATTACGGACCGGTGCAGTTGCCCTCGCGGGCCGACCGTCCGGGCTCGGACGGGATGACGGTCGATTCGATCGGCCGGCTGTACGTGGCGACACGGGCGGGGCTGCAGATGTTCGATCCGACCGGCCGGCTGGGGGGGGCGATCGCCAAGCCACACGCGGGACCGCTTTCGAACGTCTGCTTCGGCGGCCCCAAGCTCGACACGCTCTACGTCACGGCCGGAGACAAGGTGTACCGCCGCAAAGTGCAGGCCACGGGCGTGCGGTACGTGGCCAAGTAAAAGGGGACGTGCCGCCGAGAGTCGTACGATCGGGTTCCAACCTGTCGGTCCAAGGGCCATCGGCCCATCGAGTGTTTCAGCCAGATTGATTACCGAGCGCGGAATCACTCGACGCGGCGATTCGGGGGGAGTGCGATCTGGCCGGAGAGTGGGTTCGACAAGTTGGAAAACTCGTCGTACGGATCGGGGCGGCTGCCCCGGAAGTACGATCGGTTTCCAACCTGTCGGTGCCAGGGCCTTCGGCCCGTCGAGTGTTTTGGCCAGATTGATTATCGAGCGCGGAATGACTCGACGCGGCGATGGGGGGGAGTGCGATCTGCCGGGAGAGGGGGGTCGACAAGTTGGAAAACTCGTCGTACGGATCGGGCGGACGCGCGGCTCTGCGGATTCAGCGGTGCGGCGATGGCTCTTCGGTTGCGGGATCTTGGAGCACCGTCGTGGCCGTCAATGACTGAAGTGCCTGCTGCAACTGGGCTTCGAGCTGGACCCGATCGGTCGCCTGGGCCAGGCTGGCTGCCCGAGAGAGGTACGACAGTTCCTCGGCAGGCAGACCGAGTTCGTGACAGGCGCGAGCGGCGAGTTCACAGGCCTGTTGACACAACTCGCGACGCGAGCGTCCCTGCGAAGTCGCGGGATGGGTCAGGTCGGTCAGCATCTCGCGAGACTCGTAGAGCGCCTCGGCGAAGCGTCCGGATTCGAATGCCCTCTCGGCCCGCTGCTGTCGGAACTCCACCATCGGCTTCGTGAGATTCTCCCCTCCGGCCAGGGGCAGAAGAGACCGGCCCTGGTGCAGGGCGGCGACGCTCAGGAAATCGACCCAGTCCGGGGAAGCCCATTCGGCAGGGAGTTGTGCGAGCCCGCCCACCCACTCCAGGGCCGCCAGCACGGCCGTGACGTTGTCCGCGGGGTCCTCGCGCAGCAATTTCAGAGCGCAGTCATTCCCGAAGGCCAAGTCCGCTTCGAGGTGGGGGGGCTTGAGGTGCGGATGGGCGTGCAGCAGGTGTTCAGCCAGCAGCCGCAGGCGTTGAATGGCCAGTCCTGGCTCGGCGGCGGGAACCTCGTTCTGGTTGGCCTCAGCCAGCCGTTGCCAACCCTCCAGTGCCTCAGCTGCCTCAGACCAGCGTTTGAGATGATGCAGCAAGCCAATCTGCTGGGCTTGGATGGAGAGCAGAGCGGTCCAGTCGTCCGATGTTCGGGGGCGAGAGGGGGGCTTGCGCACCTCGTGGTGCAGAATGCGCTGCGCCAGGCGGAGGGCCGTCTCGGGTTGGTCGTCATTCCACAGGAACGAAATGAGGCCGGGGACATTCTCCAGGGAGAGTTCGGGGGGCGTATCGACGGCTGAGCCGTCCAGTACGATCGACAAATCGGGGAGTGCTTGATGGGCCTCGAAATGCCGACCCAGTTGAAGGAAGGCCCGCCAGCGAAGCAACAGGATTTGGGATTGGTATCGCTGGGCGAGTGACACTTCGGGAAACCGGGTGAGCAGCCGGAGGGCCAGCTCGGTATCGTCGAGGACATCCTGAGGATTCTTGAACAGCTTCGCTTCGAGGGTACAGCAGGTCAGCAAGCCCTGTCCCAGCACTTCGGCCAGATCGGGGTCGACCTCGTCCATGGGACCGAGATGCTGGTGGTAGAACCGGCGAATGATCCCCAGCACTTTCGCATCGTTGGGGTTCGGTTGAGCCTTGTCCGAGATCGACCAGAGCATCACCTGATGTGCCATATCGGCTTCGCGGATCGCCTGCTGAACCGCCTGTTTCCGGCGACTCTCTTCGGCCACCGTGGCCTCATTGGCGAGTTTCAACGCGGTCTCCGCCCGCTGTTGCGCCAATTGCAAATCGTTCAGGGTGCGATCGAGGCGGACCAGGTGATAACCCACCCCCAGGAGGGCCGCGGTCAGCAGCGTGCCTGTGAAACCGAGCGCGAGCGACAGCGTCGGGTGGCGGCGGATCCAGTTGCGCAGTTGCTCGCGTCTTGAGTAGGTCCGGGCGGCGATCGGCAGTCCGTGGCGAAATCGCTGCAGATCATCGAGCAATTCCTGGGAAGTGCGGTAACGTTCCGCCGGCTGGGAACGCAGGCACTTGGCCACGATGGTGGCGAGGTCGGTCGGGACCTCGGGGCGCAGTGTCGGCAGCCAGGGGGGCTCTTCCCAGGCGGCCGCCATCAACGTCGCCAGCGGCGTTTCGCCGTTGTGGGGTGGGCGTCCTGTGAGCGCGGCGAAGAGCACCGCCCCGACGCCATACAGGTCGCTCGCCTGGCCCACGGGGCCCAGGGCGGGACGCAGGCGGGTCTGCTCGGGAGACATGTACGCCGGGGTGCCGATCGCGGTTCCCTCCTGGCTTCCCTGAGAGAGGGCGTTGACCGCCCGCGCCAACCCAAAGTCGGTGATCTTCGCACAGAAGGTAGAAGCGTCGACGTCGGCGCCGGCGCTGTCTGTCGCCAACAGCACGTTGGCTGGTTTGAGGTCGCGATGGACAATGCCCACGGCATGAAACGCGGCGACCCCCTGGGCCAGTTGCCAGGCGAGCAACGAGACCTCGTCAATCGACAATGGCCCCTGTTTGAGTCGATCTTGCAGCGACCCTCCGGAGATCCATTCCATCACCAGGTAGGGGGGCTCCTGCAGGAGTTCCGCCTCGTAAATCGTGATGAGGTGAGGGTGTTGCAGTCCGGCGACCATCTGGGCCTCGTGCTGCGCCCGGGCGACGGCACGGGGAGCCTGGTCCGAGAAGAGGACCTTCAGCGCCACATCGCGACCCAGAGACATCTGGCGGGCTCGATAGACCGTTCCAGAAGCCCCTCGGCCGATCGGTGTGAGGGATTCGAAACCTGGGGGAGGGCTCGCTGACGGGGGGAGAAGCCGGGGAGCTTGCGCGGCCGGTCGCGACGCCCGTGCGAAGGCCGGATTGTCGGCGGTCGAGACCAGCATCTGGAGAGTGGCCGAGTCGACGGAGGGGGATGCGGGACGCGCCACTCGCAGCACATCGTGGAGCGGTCCGGCCAGTGTCTCCAGTCGCGCCGCACAGGCGTCGCACTGGTCGAGATGCCGCTCGGCTGCGGTCTGCCCCGTCTCGTTCTCACCCCCCTGCAGCAGGTTCCGCAGAGTGGCGTCAGACAGGCAGGGGGGGGGAACGCTCCCGGGCGCCCGGAGATGACTTCCCGTCTCGATCGTCGGCACTTGCTGTCTCACGCTCATGCGAGACTTTCCAGTTGCTCGATTTCCTCCCGCAGCAGTTTTTGGACGCGACAGCGCGCGGCGAGGGCGGTTCCGCGCGAAATGTTCAGTCGTTCGCACACTTCCTGAGAGGGGCAGCCCTGCAGGGCCAGCAGTTCGAAGGTCTGCCAGGTGGTGGTGGCGACCCGGCGCCTGACCCGGGCACTGGCCCGCTCAATCAACTCACTCTCGTACTGCGCGTTGATCCGAGCGAGCAACTCCTGCTCGGCCCGCTCGTCGGCGAGTCTCTCCAGGGTCTCGCTGCATAGCCGGCCGCGCATCACACGGCGTTGACGACTTGACCAATCGGCCCAGGCTCCCCGCACCACCGCATGCAGCCAGCCCCGAAAGCTGCGCTGGGGATCATAATCGAGGTGGGCGATCTGCCGGGCGACACGCAGCAGCACTTCCTGGGCGACATCCCGGGCGTCGGAATCCTGCAACCCCTGCTCACGGCACCAGGTGACAAAGTGCGGTCCGTAGGAATACACAAAGCGTTCCCACGATTCCGGGTCGAGACTGCCGGAGGTCAGCCGCGAGACCAAACCCACACTGGTGCTGTCAAACTGCAGAAACATCCAGTCCCTTCCCCCCCAACTCCTCCCCCGACTTCGCCACTTTCGACACTCAGGAAATACCCGATGTCGCCCGGAGACCACAAGGACAGAAGAGGGCCATGCGTGATGGAATGGGAAGTGGTCTCACCAGGGCCCGGCAGATCGTGAGTTCCCGGCAGAACCGGCGGGAAGCGGACTCGATCAAAAACCGGCCCGCGGGAAAAGCCCCGCCGCATCTGCCGCTGCTCGTGACGACTGCCCGTCGTGAGTTCGCCAAGCCGGATGGCGCGCGCGTCGTGCGTGTGGTGTCGGGCGGCGACTGTGACGATTGTGCCGGTTGTAGCGTGCTGGTTGGGGGAGGGGGTGAGGAAAATCGAAGAAACTCTCAAGTCAAAATGAGAATGCTGTGCCTGGAGCTGAATGGAGGGGGAGACGGTGAAGAATTCCGGAGCGCTGCCACACGCCTTGGGCCCCATCGCGGGGTTGAGAGACGCGGCGCCTTCGGCGAATGACAGCCGTCGCTTACCAGATTTTCCGAGGAGGAACGAGAATGAGTGCGAGACCAGCGACGCGGCCGAGTGTGGCCGACAAGATGATTCTGGCCGGTGGAGCGGCCAGTTTGGCCCTGTGTTCAGGAAACTTCGTTGAGGGGGCGATTATTGCCTCTCCCAACGCACCGATTGGTCCTCCCACCACCGCTGGCAATAATCTTCTGGATGTCGATGGAGATGGCACCAACGATTTCCAATTGAGTAACGACTCTTCAAGTTCGGCTTCGTTGATCGAGTCGAACGGGGGACGATTTGTTGCGACCTTCAACGCGATTTCCGATGGTTTTGCCAAGCTCCCCTCGGGGTTTGTGGTTGGGCCAACCATGTTCGGTGCCAAGTTCTTTTCGAATCCCCAATCGGGAATCGGTGTGACCTCCAGCTCTGAGATCGGCAGGGACGCAGGGCAACAAGGCTGGAGTATGGGGCAGACCGGGTATTTCGGGTTCAAATTCACGAGTGGTGCCAACACCTACTACGGGTGGGGCGAGATCGAGTTGGCCCCGGCCCTCAGTGGCACTCGTGGCCATGGTTTCCAATTCAGCAGACTCTATTACGAGAATACGGGCGCTCCGATTGCCATCGGCGATACCGGTGGGGCCATCCCCGAGCCCTCGACCTGCGCCCTGGCTCTGCTGGCGGCCGGAGGTGTGGCGGCGTACCGGGCGCGGCGGAAGGTCACGGCGGCGTAGGTGGAAAAGCGGCTGTCTGGGTCCGGGTGTGACGGCCGCCTATTGCCGCAACTCCCCCTCTGGGCTTTGCCTGGAGGGGGGGCTGTGGGCCACCGTGGTGAACCCACGAAGGAGGCCAAGGTGTGTTGAGGACCGACGACTGGCTTGCGGTCCGCAATCTGTTCACTCGCGGGCGTCGTCCGGCGGGAGACCGACAGTTCGCTCGGGCCAGAAATCGATCATTGAAAACGAGGTGACGAACCACCTTGTCATCCCGAAAAAAACACAAATGTTGGGAAGGACGACCTTGGCCAGGTATCCAGACCGCGCCAGGGCGCACGTCGCGGTCTCCCTTGGGGAGCCTGATTGACCGGGCGGAACAGAGTTGTCGTGTTACGATTGAATCAATTGAAGACGTTGTATCCAAAATCATCGCGACAGCGACTTCATCAGCACGCATTCCCACGCCCTCGGTCGATTGCAAGGAATGTAGCGGCCGGGTTGCACGGATCTGGAACAAAAACGGCCTGGACAGAGATTTTCGCGTCATCGTTCGCGAGGTTCGCTTGAAGAAGAGAGAGCGGAATCTCGGTGACTTCGTCGAGGCGTTTCGCGCCGGGGTTCCGCTGCGACCTGCTCTCGTATTTCGTCAGGTTGATCGTTTCTCCGGGCGAGCCGGTTGTTACCCCCCAGTGGTCGTCCCGCTCCCAGTTTTTCCTGTCGAACGCGCCGGTCTGTTTGTCTGAAGGTTGCTGATGTCTGCCGCTCGTCGTCGTGTACTGTTCGTGGGTTGGGATGCCGCGGACTGGAAGGTGATTTCCCCCCTCGTCGATCAGGGACTGATGCCCAATCTCGCCCGGCTCATAGACACCGGCGTGATGGGGAACATGG
>Ga0315902_10000634_pt1 | contig 59325 bp, 48 predicted proteins | sample LakEriMetagenome_9_FD_203523 | JGI IMG/M metagenome (GOLD analysis project Ga0315902, IMG submission 203523) | Freshwater fungal communities from buoy surface, Lake Erie, Ohio, United States - Buoy 12 MA117 | ecosystem: Environmental > Aquatic > Freshwater > Lake > Lake biofilm | place: USA... | reverse complement strand
AGAAAGAAAATCAAAACTAACTTTGTGCCCTAGTGGTAATTTTAGACAACTTGAATAACAATTGAATAAACATTTTTAACACAAAGTCACAACATAAATGGATAATCACTCCCTTTTTAAGTCACTAAGAGATCTTTTGATAATTTCAAAATTCTTCTTAACTAACCCAAAAAGCCATGGGCTTTTTCTGAATTTGTGCCTTAAAACAGAAAGGAAATCAAAACTAACTTTGTGCCCTTGTGGTAATTTTAGACAACTTGAATACCAATTGAATAAATATTTTTAACACAAAGTCACAACAGATATTAAAATTAATATAGTGCCCTTGTGGTAATTTTAGACGACTTGAGTACCAATTGAATAAATATTTTTAACACAAAGTCACAACAAGTATTAAAATTAATTTAGTGCCCTTGTGGTAAAATAAAAAAATATGATCCTCTGTATAGCCGAAAAACCCTCTGTAGCGAAAGACATCGCTGAAATACTTGGTGCCAGATCACGAAAAGACGGCTACTGGGAAGGAAATGGCTATTGGGTCAGCTGGACATTCGGACATCTCTGTACACTCAAAGAACCACACGATTACCAAGAGACATGGAAATACTGGAAATTGGAAGATTTACCAATTATTCCTCCAAATTTTGGGATAAAGGTTGTTGATGATGCCGGGATACAAAAACAATTTAGTTGCATTGAAACCTTAGTCTCAAATTGCACTGAAGTCATCAACTGCGGAGATGCTGGGCAAGAAGGAGAATTAATACAGCGCTGGGTGCTATTGAAAGCAAAGTGCAACAAACCCATCAAAAGACTCTGGATTTCTTCACTTACTGAAGAAGCAATAAAAGAGGGGTTCAATAAGTTGAAAGATGCCAAACAATACGACAATTTATATGCTGCAGGATCTGCAAGAGCAATTGGCGACTGGCTTTTGGGGATAAATGCAACAAGAGCTTTTACAACAAAATTTGGGCGCGGCAAAGCAACACTTTCCATCGGTCGGGTACAAACCCCTACCCTTGCAATGATTGTTCAGCGGCAAAAAGAAATAAATGCGTTCAAATCCGCCGAATACTGGGAACTTAAAACAGTTTATCGCGACACTGAATTTCTATGTCAAATTGATCGCTTAAACTCAGAAGAAAAAGCCTTGAAAGGTTTGGAATACCTCAAACAACATGAGTTTGAAATTACTTCATTTGAGCAAAAAGAAGGAAAAGAAGGAAATCCAAGACTCTTTGATTTGACAGGCTTACAAGTTGAAGCGAATAAAAAATTTGGGTTTTCAGCGGACGATACACTCAAGAACGTGCAAAGTTTGTATGAGAAAAAGGTCGTGACCTATCCGCGTGTGGACACGACGTATCTATCCGAAGATATTTATCCTAAGGTGGAAGGAATTCTCCGAAACATGCAATATTACAAGCGTTTCACAGAGCCACTATTGCAGCAACCTATTCCAAAATCCAAGGCAGTTTTTGATGACAAAAAGGTAACGGATCACCACGCAATCATTCCAACAGGAATTCAACCAAGTGGCATAACACCATCTGAAAACCAGATCTATGACCTAATCGCCAAGCGATTCATTTCGGTGTTTTATCCTGAATGTAAAGTTTCCAATACAACCGTACTCGGAAAAGTCGATAAACTAGAGTTCAAAGCCACTGGTAAACAGATTTTGGAGCCGGGATGGAGGGTTGTTTATGAAGAGTCGAGAACTGAGAACCGAGAACCAAGAGAGGAGTTGGAAGAACGCGTGCTTCCTACTTTCACAGAAGGTGAAAAAGGTCCGCATGCACCAATCGTGCACAAAGGAAAAACATCTCCTCCAAAACCCTATACTGAGGCAACTTTGCTTCGAGCTATGGAAACCGCAGGCAAACAAGTGGAAGATGAAGAAATGCGTGAATTGATGAAGGACAATGGTATCGGACGGCCTTCTACAAGAGCAAATATTATCGAAACGCTTTTCCGCAGAAGATACATCGAAAAGAACCGCAAGAATATACTGGCCACACAAACTGGCATGGACCTCATCGATACCATCCAAAATGAGCTATTGAAAAGTCCCGAACTGACTGGGAACTGGGAGCGAAAAATACGCTTAATTGAAAAAGGCGAATACCAGCCAGAAGTATTCAAACAAGAACTTTACAAAATGGTTCGCGAAGTGACTGATGAGGTGATTTTCAATACGCACCGACAGATTCAAGTTGAACCAATAACGCCAGCAGAAGCTCCCAAAAAAGAACGCGCTCCCCGAACTATCAAGGAAAAACCAAACCTGGAAGACTTAGATTGCCCGAAATGTAAAGCGGCGAAGTTGATGAAAGGAAAAACCGCAGTCGGATGCTCGAATTTCAAGGAGTGCGGCTTCAAGATTCCGTTCGAACTGCTCGGAAAAAAACTCACCGAAACTCAACTACTCGACCTGATTCAAAAAGGAAAGACCCCTGTCATTAAAGGTTTTCAAGTTCCCGGCTCCTCCGAAAAACGCGATGGAAAACTGATCTTGGATGGCAGTTGGAATGTGGGATTGGGGCAAGAAAGATGATCAACAAATTATTGTAAATTTATGACATCCGCTCCGCAGGATTTGCAATCCTGCGGAATACAAACACCTGAATTCTTTCATAGTGCTTCAACAATTTTCCGCAGGATTGCAAATCCTGCGAAGCGTGACCTCGAAGAAGACACAAAGTGAAACCTGCGGCAACTTAGTAAAGCAGTTTTTTTTAGCATTGTTGTCTCCCGCAGTATTACAAATACTGCGGAGCGAAGTTGGGGAACTGAATCGAAACAGTAATATTCAACTCGTCTTCGGTCTTGCAAAAGCAAACCGCTCAAGCAACTCCGGCAAAGCATAACCATCCAACCCATTGATGGCTACCACCTTTCCTTTTTCGAGTTGGAGCCACTTATCTGAAGTCAGCAATTCCTCTTCATAAAAAACAGCCTCAATAGACGCGACGACAAGAATGCAACCATTTTCTTTTATCACGTATTCGTTTGCATACTTGCACAATAATTTAACGGGGCTCCCTTTCACAAACGGCACTGGACAATCATTGTGGTAAACGGGTTCCAGATTGGTTTGGTCGAATTCGCTGATCTCTTCCGGATAAGCAGCTGAAGTGTGATGTGCATCTGCAATTTGTTCCGCAGAGATGTGGTTGATTGAAAAATAGCCGTTTTCCTTAATATTCTGATAGGTGTGTCGTGGCACAGTAGTCGGCCGAAGTGTAAAACTGATTAGCGCGGGGTCACTTCCCAGATGCGTTACACTCGAAAATACGGCAACATTGGTTTGTCCTTCTTTGGAAATCGTTGCAATGAGATTAGCGGATTTATAACCAGTACAACTATTCACCAAATTAAGACGTTGAATACGGTCCATTTTTTCTATTTCTGAGCGATCTATCTGTCGTAAACCCATGATTAATTTTAATGAAAAACAATTGCGAATAGGAAAAGTTTGAAAAGGTCTAATAATCCGCCTCGAAAGATTAATCCTTTCGAGCGAAGTGATAGTTATTGTTAACTCGCTAAATTCTTCTGAGCTCTGGTTGCAATTATAGTTCTCGGCTCCGCAGGATTTGCAATTAAAGGTGTTCGGAACTACCGATCCGCTGTATTTGCACCTCGAAGAAGACACGAAGTGAATCCTGCGGCATTTCAGTGCGTTACTCTTTTAGAATAGTTATCTCCCGAAGGATTGCAAATCCTGCGTAGCGTAGTATTCCGTTTTTACTTTTAAAGGTCAAAAAATTAAATACATAATTTTCTTATGTATTTATGTTACTATTGTATATATTTGCGTTATGTATTCATCAGAGTTAATTAAAGGAACTTTAAAAACGATCATTTTAAAGTTACTGTCAGAAGAGAAAAGAATGTATGGTTATGAAATCACACAAAAGGTAAAGGAACTGACAGGTGGAAAAATTCAACTGACCGAAGGCGCATTGTACCCTACATTGCATGCACTGGAGGCACAGGGGATTCTGACTACCGAAGTGGTTAATGTAGGAAACCGCTTACGAAAGTACTATACCGTGACCTCCTCTGGCAAATTGATGGCTGATGAAAAGGTGAATGAGTTCTCAGACTTCATGAATACCATGATATTTCTGTTGGACTTAAAACCAAAAATGGGCAATGCATGATCCAATTGAGTCATGAGCAAGTTGCTTTTATACTCGAAGATCTGAAAGCAAATGGAATTGATTCGGAAGAACTTAGATTAAGCCTTCTCGACCATATTTGCTGCATGATCGAGGAGGAAATGTCGCCCGAACAAGACTTTGAGAATTTCTATCATAAGGTCGTGCCGCGATTTTTCAAACGTGACCTCCGTGAAATTCAGGAAGAAACAAATTTATTACTCACATTCAAACATTATTATGCCATGAAAAAAGTCATGTTAATCAGCGGAACATTCACCGCATTTTTATTTATAGTAGGTGCGTTTTTCAAGTCTATGCACTGGCCTGGAGCAAGTTTCCTTATCGTGATCTCAATTACAGTCTTGAGCTTTATATTCTTGCCCATTTTATTTGTCTTTAAGGTAAAAGAAGTCTCGGCAAAAAGGGATATAATTACCATCGGAATTGCAACTGTATTCGGAATACTAATCAGTTTAGCGGCCCTTTTCAAGATCATGCATTGGCCTGGAGCAAACATCATGTGGTTGAGTTCTTTAGGCATACTTTTCTTTCTTTTTCTTCCTATTTTCTTTTTTGGAGGGATTCGAAATGCTGAAACGAAAGTCAATACAATCGTTTCATCCATACTCATTTTGGTTGCCTGCGGAATCCTGTTTTCATTGACAAGTCTGAGAAATAGTAAATGGCTAGATGAAAGCATTCACCATACTGACGATTTATTGCAATCTTCGGCGGAACTTTCAAATGGATTAGACGCGTCTTCATTTGCAACAGACAGTGTTTCAGTTCAAATGATTCAAGAATCTAGCAACATTATCTGTCAGAATATTCAACTTGTTAAAGACCATTTAATTTCAAAAATTCCAACGGATGAGGCAGGGTTGAAAGAAGGAGAAATTATTAGAATTTATGGCGAAAATCTTGAAACACCCTATGAAACTTTATTTAATGAAACTGGCAAACCTATTCAAGGACTCATATCGTTGAAACAAGAATTGAAATCCTATGAAAAATTAGTTAAAAGTCAAACAGGATTGGTTTCTATTCCTTTTTTAGAAACCAACGATACACACAGATACGGTGACCCACAAGAGGAACTTTTGACTTGGGAAGAAACAAACTTTTCACATGTAACTCTTGCTACTATTCTGCGCAATTTAAATCTACTTATGCTCAACGTGAGAATGATTGAGAAAATTTCAACGAATTCATAACGATAATCTTACAAGGAAGGAATTGAGCCACATTGAAAAACTCAATTCCTTCCTTACTTTTAGTTGCCAAGAAGTACATTTTATATTGTTTAAAGAGATGCCTTTATTTCGAAGAAGTATCATTCGTTAACCTCCTGTAGAATTTCGATTTTATAAAAGTGTACCTTTGAATCTCAAACAAGATTTTATGTCCTTTTCTTCGTTAGGAATTTCAGAGTTTCTCAATCGCACAATCAAAAAAAATGGTTTCACTGAACCATATCCCATTCAAAAGGAAGCGATTCCTCAAATCCTAAAGAAGCGAGATGTTTTAGGAATTGCACAAACCGGATCTGGAAAAACAGCGAGCTATGTTTTACCGCTTCTTCAAAATTTAGAAGGGAAAACAAGTGCAAAAAATAGGCATATAAATGTTTTGGTGCTGGTTCCCACGAGAGAACTTGCCATTCAGGTACAGGAAGTTTTTCATCTTTTTGGATCGAGCTTGGAAAGTCCCATCCGCTCAATGGCCGTTTACGGGGGTGTTTCTGTGAATCCTCAAATGAAAAATTTGAGAGGTGTACATGTTTTAGTCGCAACACCCGGGCGATTGCTGGAATTAATTGATTCAAATGCCGTTCACTTCGAAGACTTGGATGCACTGGTATTAGATGAGGCGGATAAAATGTTGAATCTTGGTTTCCAAGATGAAGTAGATAGAATTTTAAAATTACTTCCTAAGAAACGACAAAACTTACTTTTTTCTGCCACATTAAACGATGATGTAAGCAGTATTACTCGCGTTTTATTGCACGAGCCTGTCGTCATAAAAATTGAAGCCGAACAGGAAAACATTGACTTAATCAACCAAGTTGGGTATTTCGTTAGTGAAGAACGCAAAGGCCCCTTATTGCGCTACCTCATCAAGCACAATGACATGAAACAAGTGCTCGTGTTTACTTCTTCCATTTACCAAACGGAAAATGTTGCAGAAAAATTAAGGAAAAATGGTATCGAGGCAACTTCCATTCACAGCAAGAAAAGCCAAGAAGCCAGAACCAAAGCGCTTAAAAGCTTCAAGGGAGGACACATGCGTGTATTAGTAGCAACTGATCTCATTGCGCGTGGAATTGATATTCAGTTCTTGCCCTACGTAATAAACTACGAGTTACCCCGTTCGCCGAAAGATTATGTGCACCGCATTGGCCGCACAGGTCGCGCTGAAAATCCGGGTGAGGCAATTTCGCTGATCACACCCGATGAACAAAACCATTTCCGAGTAATTCAAAAGAAGATGAAAAAATGGGTCACAATGGTCGATTCAAAGGATATCAATTTGAATGGTTTTTAGACAGCGATGAACAATTATTATAGCTTTCTATATCTTTGAAATCGCATGATTTAATGAAACATGGACGATTTAACATCAACAAGAATAAATAAATACCTAAGCGAAGCAGGATTTTGTTCAAGACGCGCTGCCGACAAACTCATTGAGCAAGGCAGAGTCACAATCAATGGTCTAGTGCCTGAAATGGGAACGAAAATCACTCCGGGAGACGAGGTTTGCGTGGATGGGAAACTCATTACTGCTCCAAAAGAAGAGTTCATTTATATCGCCTTCAACAAACCTGTTGGCATCGTTTGTACAACTGATAATTCTCGGGAAAAAGACAATATCATCGATTTCATCAATCATCCGAAAAGGATCTTCCCAATTGGACGTTTGGATAAACCTAGTGAAGGATTGATTTTTCTTACAAATGATGGTGATATTGTGAACAAAATACTTCGCGCTCGAAACAACCATGAAAAAGAATACATTGTAACAGTTAATAAGCCAATTACTCAAGATTTTATTGATAAAATGAGTAAAGGTGTTCCCATTTTAGATACCATCACGCGTGAATGCTATGTAAGACAAAATAACCCGTATACGTTTACAATTATTCTTACCCAAGGACTGAACAGACAGATACGAAGAATGTGTGAATTCCTTGATTATAAAGTGGTTAAATTAAAACGCATCCGAATTATGAACATCGTTTTGGATGTTCCTGTGGGCAAATGGCGTTATTTAAATCCGACTGAAATGAATGAAATCCATTCGTTAGTAGCCACTTCTGCAAAAACTTTTATAGATGATGATTTTGAGTAATTCGTGAATAGAATTACTTGTAAATAACAATCATGGAGGACATTGGACATTGTCAGTTTTCAATTCCTTCCTATCTTTGCGCTTCAATTAATTGGCATGGCAGATACCCGTTATAACCTCCGAGGCGTTTCAGCAGGAAAAGAAGATGTTCACAATGCAATCAAAAATGTAGACAAAGGTTTATTTCCTCAGGCTTTCTGCAAGATCGTGCCAGATTATCTTTCCGGAGATGAAGACTATTGCATTGTTATGCATGCTGACGGGGCTGGAACGAAATCTTCATTGGCCTATATGTATTGGAAGCAAACAGGTGACATTTCTGTATGGAAAGGAATCGCTCAGGATGCTTTAATCATGAATATTGATGATTTACTTTGCGTGGGTGCAACAGACAAAATTCTATTGTCTTCTACAATTGGCAGAAACAAAAACCTGATTCCTGGGGAAGTAATTTCTGCAATAATAAACGGTACTGAAGAACTTCTTGAAGAACTTCGCAACCAAGGAATAGGCATCCATTCCACAGGTGGTGAAACTGCCGATGTTGGTGATTTAGTGCGAACTATTATCGTTGATTCAACAGTTGTCTGCAGAATGAAACGCAGCGATGTGATTTCAAACCACACTATTCAACCGGGAGATTTAATTGTTGGATTGGCCTCTTTTGGACAAGCCAGCTACGAAAAAGAATACAACGGCGGTATGGGAAGTAATGGATTAACATCAGCCCGTCATGATGTATTTAATCATAGTCTTGCTTCAGATTTCCCAGAAAGTTTCGACCCAAGTGTTCCGAAAGATTTGGTTTACTCAGGATCAAAAAAATTAACTGATAGCGTTGAAGGATCTCCTATTGATGCCGGGAAATTGGTCCTGTCTCCTACTCGAACCTATGCTCCAGTTATCAAAAGTATATTGGACAATCACCGTGAAGATGTGCATGGAATGGTGCATTGTTCAGGTGGTGCTCAAACAAAAGTGCTGCACTTTGTAGACAATGTCCATATCATTAAAGACAACCTATTTCCAGTGCCCCCTTTATTCAAATTGATTCAAGAAGAGTCGAAAACTGAATGGAAGGAAATGTACAAAGTCTTCAACATGGGACACCGCATGGAAATTTATGTTGCACCAGAACACGCGGCATCTATCATTGAAATTTCAAAGTCATTCAATATTGATGCGCAAATCGTAGGAAGAGTTGAAGAAAACGCAGGAAAAAAATTAACTATCACTTCACCGTTTGGTGAATTTATCTACCATTAATCGATGAGTGATCTATTGTCAAAACTCGAAGCCATCCACTTTCGATTTGTAGAAGTTGGAAAAATGATTGTCGATCCAGACATCATTTCCGACATGGATCGGTATGTGAAATTGAACAAAGAATACAAAGAACTCGAAGACCTCGACAGGGTTTACAAGGACTACAAGAATTTGCTTGGCAACTTATCCAGTTCTAAAGAATTGCTTGAAATTGAAACGGATCCCGAAATGCGGGAAATGGCTAAAATGGAAATCGATGAGCTTGAAAATCGTCGGCCAGAATTGGAAGAAGAAATTAAATTTATGCTTATCCCAAAAGATCCTGAAGATGATAAAAATGCCATCTTGGAATTGAGGGCAGGAACAGGTGGTGATGAGGCGTGTATCTTCGTAGAAGATTGCTTCAGAATGTACACCATGTTCTTCAAAGAAATGGGATGGCAATACGATGTGCTCAACTCTTCGGAGGGTTCAGTCAAAGGTTACAAAGAGATCTCATTGGAAATCATGGGTGTAGGAATCTATGGCATGCTCAAATTCGAATCAGGTGTGCACCGCGTACAGCGCGTTCCTGAAACTGAATCACAAGGGCGAGTCCATACTTCTGCGATAACAGTTGCTGTATTGCCGGAAGCAGAAGAAGTTGATTTTGACCTTGACATGAACGATGTTCGCAAAGATACTTTCCGAGCATCTGGTGCTGGAGGACAGCACATTAACAAAACAGAATCAGCCATCCGATTGACACATATTCCAACAGGTGTTGTTGTAGAATGTCAGGACGGTCGCTCACAACATAAAAACCTTGAGAAAGCGATCTCTGTATTGCGCTCAAGATTGTACCAAGCAGAATTAGATCGTGTTCACAATGAACGCGCAGCACAGCGAAAAACACTTGTTTCAACAGGTGACAGATCGGCAAAGATTAGAACCTACAATTATCCGCAAGGTCGCATCACTGATCACCGAATCAATAAAACAATGTACAACCTCAGCGCTTTTATGAATGGGGATGTAAAAGAAATGATTGATGCATTGAAAATGGCTGAAAACGCTGAAAAATTGAAAGGACAAGAAGTTACAGGATGACAAGGCAAGAACTCATCGAACAAATTCGATTAAAAGAATCATTTTTATGTGTAGGATTGGATACTGACCTCTCCAAAATTCCTGCACATTTATTAGAAACTGAAGATCCTATTTTTGAGTTCAATAAAGCCATCATCGACGCCACCAAAGATTTTGCGGTTGCTTATAAACCGAACATTGCATTTTACGAGTGTTATGGCCCGAAAGGTTGGGAATCATTGCAAAAAACAATAGACTATATTCCAAAAAACATCTTCACTATCGCAGATGCAAAACGCGGTGATATCGGAAATACTTCTACTTATTACGCAAAAACATTTTACGATTATTTGAAGTGTGATTCCGTAACAGTGGCGCCCTACATGGGAGAGGACAGTGTAACACCCTTCCTTGAATTTGAAAATAAATGGGTGATCTTGTTAGCGTTAACGTCAAATAAAGGCGCGCTGGATTTTCAAATGACGCAAGACAGCAAAGGAGAGGAATTATTCAAAAAAGTGCTGCGCAAATCTTCAGAATGGGGAACAGCTGAAAATTTAATGTTCGTTGTTGGAGCAACCAGAGCAGAGGGGATTGGAGAGGTGCGTCGATTGGTACCTGATCATTTTTTCTTGGTCCCTGGCGTGGGTGCTCAAGGTGGTTCATTGGAAGATGTTGCAGAGTACGGATGGAACAAAGATTGTGGTCTGCTTGTCAATTCTTCTAGAGGAATCATTTATGCTTCTCAAGGAACTGATTTTGCAAATGCGGCAAGAATTGAAGTAGAAAAATTACAAAAAGAAATGTCGATCATCCTGAAAAACAAAGGGTTCATTCGTTGATTTTATTTCTGTTTTCAACATTCTTCCACTCATAACTAACACTTCTCTTCCTAAGATCTAACTTGCTCTTTCGTAGTTTTAATGTTGTTTTTTAACTGCATTATGAAAGGGATTAAAATATTTCAAAGGATAATCATTGCATTGCTAATTATCGTAAATGTGACGGTATTAATGCTAAATTATAGTATTTCAAAAGGAGAAATACTTCTCTTCCACCTATCTGGGATATTGCTTTATACCCTCATTCGTTCTTCTGTTCTTTATGTCCGGCGTGGATTCAACGAGCAGATTGAAAACCAAATGCACTAATTTCAAATCACTCACTTCTTCATTATGAAAGATTTAATAGTTGCGGGATTTGTCCTGCTTACTCAATTTTGTTCTTCTCAGGAATTACTTACTCCTGAATTACTTTGGAAAATGAATAGAATTTCGGGGGGGACAGTCTCACCTGATGGTCAATTCTTGCTTTACAGTCAACGCAGTTATGACATCGAAGCAAACAAAGGGAATACAGATTTATTCGTTATTGACCTAAAAAGAAATAAAACACAACAGATTACAGCTACCCCATTCACTGAAATGGAAGCACAGTGGGGAATCAATAACACTATCTGGTTCATGTCAACTGAAAATGAAGGGTTACAAATCTGGAAAATGAATGCAGATGGTAAAGAAAAAAAGCAATGTTCACACTTTAAAGATATTGAAATTGAAGGATTTAAGGTAGCCCCTGATGAAAAATCCATTATTGCTATCGAAGCCATAAAAGCAAAACAAACAATTGCAGACAAATATCCCGATTTAACGAAAGCAAATGCGCGTACAGAAGACAATTTAATGTATCGTCATTGGGATCATTTCGATGATTACAGGCGACGACATTTATTCCTCCACAAAATTGTTTCAGCTTCAGAAGGAGAGGCAATTGCTTTGTCGGGGACCGATCTTTTGAAGGGCGAACCTTACGATGGAATTCTTCCTCCAATGGGAGGTTCCGAGCAATTTTGTTACAGCAATGACAGCAAAAAAATCGTTTATACTTCCAAAAAACTGCAGGGCAAAGATTTTGCTTTAAGCACCAATAGCGAATTATACGAATATGATATTCAGTCTGGAGCCACAAAGAATTTGACTTTGGGAAACAAGGGATATGATATGAATCCCTCTTTCTCATCAAAAGGAACATTGGCTTGGCAAAGCATGCCGCGTGATGGTTTTGAGTCAGATAAGAATCACTTGAAAATAATGGCAACAGATGGCAAGATCATTGATCTGACAAAAGAGCTTGACATAACAGTCGGAAGTTTTTGCTGGCATCCAAATGGTGATATCATCTATTTCATTGCACCTAAAAATGGCACTGAACAAGTATTTGAACTAAATGTCATTTCAGGAAAAACACGTCAATTAACAAGCGGACAATTTGATTTTGTAAGTCTATCAGTTTTTGGTGAAACAATTTATGCAGGGCGCCAATCGATGGTTGAACCGACGGAACTTTTTTCTTTTCATATTAAAAAGAATAAATTAACGCAATTGACAAATGCCAATACTGAGTTGCTCAAAAATCTCAAAATGCCAAAAGCAGAAGAGCGTTGGGTTGAAACAACAGACGGAAAAAAAATGCTCGTTTGGATGGTCTATCCACCCGACTTTGATCCAGCTAAAAAATACCCCGCATTGCTTTATTGCCAAGGAGGACCGCAAAGTCAGGTCAGCCAGTTCTTTTCATATCGATGGAATTTAGCATTGATGGCTTCCAAAGGTTATATTGTTGTCGCACCCAATCGCCGCGGATTACCTGGTTTTGGTCAAGAATGGAACGATGCCATCTCGAAAGATTGGGGAGGTCAAGCAATGACAGATTATTTAACTGCAATCGACAATGCGGCGCAAGAACCATACGTTGATGAAACGAGATTGGGGGCAGTTGGCGCATCCTATGGCGGTTACTCGGTATATATGTTGGCTGGAATACACGAGAATCGCTTCAAAACATTTATAGCACATTGCGGATTGTTCAATTTAGAAAGTTGGTACGGCACAACAGAGGAGTTATTTTTTGCCAATTGGGATCAAGGTGGACCTTACTGGCTTGATATCAATAAGGATAATTATAACAAAAACAGTCCTCACAACTATGTTGCAAAATGGAATACACCTATACTAGTTATTCATGGCGGTATGGACTTTCGCGTTCCTGAAAGCGAAGGAATGCAGGCTTTTCAAGCTGCTCAACTAAAAGGAATAAGAAGTAAATATTTGTATTTTCCAACGGAAGGACATTGGGTTCAAAGTCCACAAAATAGCATTGTATGGCAAAGGGAATTTTTTGAGTGGTTGGCAACTGACCTCAAACCGTAAAATTTGAGTTTTGGCTTTAAATCATTACTTTTGACCTCATTTTTTTAGAAGAACACTAACCGCATGTGGAATAGAATTGCAAATTTCATCCTGAAGAACCGTTTTTTTGTATTGGGACTCATTACATTGATTACGGTCTACATGGGCTATTATGCGGTGACGGGGCTTCGCATGGAGAACAAATACGGTATCGTTTTGCCGAAAGATTCTCCCACAACTCAAAACTACAATCTCTTTAAAGAAAGATTTGGAGAAGATGGTAGCACCTTCGTAATAGCGCTGCAAACTGATTCACTTTTTACCAAAGAGAATTTATTGAAATGGAAAACACTCGGCGACTCTATTCTTCAATTGGATGGCGTTGAATCTGTTATTTCCGAAGCGACACTGTTTAATATCAAAAACAATAAAACTGAAAACAAATTTGAAATTGAGCGCATCTTCTCCGATATCACTTATCAAGAAAAGCCAATTAATCAAATAAAGAATGAAATAAAACGCAACCCACTTTATAATAAAGTTTTATACAATGACTCCACGCATGTCACATTGATGATGGTTGCTATGGATGAGCGTTATTTAAATGATTTGAAAAAATCTGGTGTCATCTTCGATATCCAAAAACTTGCAAATCATTTTTGTAAGGATATGGGTGAAGTGCATTACGCAGGTCTGCCTTACTTAAGGGTTATTTTGGCAAAAAGAATCAATTCGGAAATGTACACTTTTGTAGCTATCTCCATGTTGGTAAGCTCTTTGTTAATGTATTTCTTTTTCCGATCGGTCAGAGCAGTTCTTATTTGTATGACTGTCGTTGGCGTTTCTGTAATCCAAGCCATGGGTTCAATTGCTATTATGGGTTATAATGTCTCCATCATGATGGCATTGATTCCACCATTAATGATTGTAATTGGCATTCCAAACTGTATCTATCTTTACAATAAATACCACCAGGAACTTGCTCAGCACGGCAACAAAATGAAAGCGTTGAACCGTGTAGTAAGTAAGACTGGAATCGCAATGTTCCTCACGAATGTTACAACAGCCCTGGGATTTGTGACATTCTTGTTTACTAACTCCGAGAAATTCTACGAATTCGGAATGATTTCAACTATCAACATTATGTTGTGTTATGCGGTATCGTTGTGTCTTGTTCCAATTCTTGCATCATTTGTTCGAAATACCCCGGAAAGACATTTGAAGCACCTCGACCGTAAAATGGCAGTAGGATTCATGAACAAACTCGTATATATTACAGCGTTTAAAAGAACATGGGTATATATTATTACAATTATCATCACCATCATCAGTGCCATAGGAATGTTTAAAATGACTGTAACCGGTAACATTACAGGCGACCTTCCGAAGAAAGACCCCATTCTGAAGGATATTCATTTCATGGAAAAGAATTTCGGTGGAGCCATCCCGTTTGAGGTGATGATTGACTACAAAGAAAAAGGGCGCCTTTTTGGAAAAAATACTTTAAACAAACTGGAAGAAGCCCAAACCATGATGGCGCAGGATACCATGTTCTCTAAAACTATTTCCATTGTGGATTTCATCAAGGTGGTGAACATGGCCTATTATGATAACAATCCTGCTCGCTATACAATAATTGCTAAACGTGATAAATTACGACTCGCAAAATACCTCGACAATTTTAGCATGACTAACAATAACTCGTCATTCTCAATTAAGGACCTTGTAGACACTTCCAATTTTATTTTAAGAATCAGAACTCAAATGCGAGATGTAGGTTCATACGAGGTGTCTGATCAAGTTCAGAAAGTAAAACATCGCATTGATAGCATCATGAATCCGGATCGAAAAGATATTGAGCGTTTGTACAAAAAAGTAGATGCCGGTAAAAAAGAGTATGTTGATTCATTAATATATAACTATCCTAATATTTACAACTCCCTTACATCTGTAATATCGAATAAAAACGAGGACTTGCAATACAAGTTTGATACAGATTCAGAATTAATCAAAAAATATTATTCGAAACCACAATTCAACCAGCAACTTAGAAGCGCTATCAACAATGAATACTACGATGTAGTGTTGACAGGAACATCAGTTGTAGCATCGGAAGGGACGCAGTATTTAGTAACCAACTTATTGTCGAGTATCATTTTTGCGGTGATTTCAATTGCTGCTTTAATGAGCTTGTTATTCTCCTCAATTCGAATGGTGATTGTTTCCATGATTCCGAATCTTATTCCAATGGTTGTTACAGCAGGAATTATGGGATGGTTCAATATTCCCTTGAAACCTTCAACATTGTTGATTTTCTCTATAGCGCTAGGAATCACAGTTGATAACACCATCCACTTCCTTGCAAGATACAGGCAAGAACTGAAATTGAAACGATGGGATTTGAAGGATTGTGTCGCTATTTCAATACAAGAAACAGGATTGAGTATTATTTACACTTCCGTTATCTTGTTCTTCGGATTTATAGTCTTTATTTTTTCAGATTTTGGCGGGACGCAGGCACTCGGTTATCTTTCGGCAATCACCTATTTCGTTGCGCTATTTACGAACCTAGTTTTGTTACCATGTCTCCTACTATCATTAGAGCGAAGAATAACTACGAAATCATTTGAAGAACCATTATTTGAACTATACGACGAAGAACTCGACTTTGATTTGTTCCAACTGGAGGTTCAAACAGATGAACAAACTCCTCAAAAAGACTGATACATGAAAGGAATTATTCTTGCAGGTGGTTCAGGCACTAGATTGCATCCATTAACACTTGCGGTGTCTAAACAGCTAATGCCAATCTATGACAAGCCGATGATTTATTATCCGCTTTCCATTTTGATGAGTGCAGGAATTAGAGAGATTCTAATAATTTCTACGCCACACGATCTTCCTCATTTTGAAAAATTACTTGGTACAGGAGAATCGCTCGGCTGCAGCTTTTCTTATGCTGTACAAGAGGTTCCGAATGGACTTGCTCAGGCTTTTGTCATAGGTGAAAAATTCATCGGAAACGATAAAGTTGCGTTAATCTTAGGTGACAACATTTTCTATGGCGTTGGAATGGATAGCTTATTGAAGGAAAACAATGATCCGAACGGCGGTGTTGTTTATGCTTATCATGTGAGTGACCCTGAACGTTATGGTGTGGTGGAATTCGATGGACAAATGAATGCTATATCTATTGAAGAAAAACCGAAACAACCAAAATCAAATTTTGCTGTTCCTGGACTCTATTTTTACGATAATTCAGTTGTTGAAATCGCAAAGAATCTAGAGCCATCTGCACGAGGAGAATACGAAATCACAGATGTAAATGCTGAATACCTCAAAAGAGGAGAATTGAAAGTTGCAGTGTTGGATCGTGGTACGGCATGGTTAGATACTGGAACATTTGCCTCACTGATGCAAGCCGGTCAATTCGTACAAGTTATTGAGGAAAGGCAGGGACTTAAAATTGGTTGCATTGAAGAAGTGGCCTACAGAAATGGGTTTATCACAGCTCAACAACTGAAACAAATTGCAGAACCGCTTGTAAAAAGTGGATATGGAACTTACCTAATGAATCTGATCAAAAACTAATGAAAAAACTGGAGGAGCTAACACTATTGTTATCGAATGAACTTTCATTCATAGACTTACCGGCTTCACCGTCCAACTTATACGATCCTTTGCGTTATTTTTTGACGCTTGGGGGAAAGCGAATAAGACCTATTTTATCCCTTCTTGGTGCCGATCTTTTTGGTGAAAAAGTAAATAATGCCATTCCAGCAGCACTTGCTGTAGAGGTGTTTCACAATTTCACACTTATTCATGATGACATCATGGATGAAGCACCGCTTCGAAGAAATAAAGCTACAGTTCATCAAAAATGGAATCAGAATATAGCAATTTTGTCCGGAGATGTTTTATTCGTTAAAGCATATCAACTCATCGCTAAACAGGATCCAAAACACCTTCCTGATTTAATTCGGTTATTCAATAAAACGGCAATTGAAGTGTGCGAAGGGCAACAAATGGATATGGATTTTGAGTCCAGAGAAGATGTTTCTATTTCCGAGTACATTGAAATGATTCGTTTAAAAACGTCTGTTCTCCTTGGATGTGCCCTAGAACTGGGTGCAATCATTGCCAATGCCTCAGAAAATGACAGAAAACATCTATACGATTTCGGTCAACACATTGGAATTGCATTTCAAATTCAAGACGATATACTTGATCTTTACGCAGATCCTGAAAAATTTGGAAAACAAGTAGGTGGTGATGTCATCGCAAATAAAAAAACCTTGCTAAATATTAAAGGTTTTGATTTAGCCAATGACCAACAAAAAAATGAGTTGAAAAGTCTATACAATTCGACAGATTTCAAGCATAAAGTTGACAGAACGAGAGATTTATACACACTCGTTGGAGCGCGAACTTCTTGTGAAGAAGAAATGCAAAAACATTACACCTGTGCAATGCAAGCCCTTTCTGAAATTAGTGTTGAGAAAGATAAAAAATCAGATCTCGTGCAGTTAGCTGATTCTCTGATGGTGCGCATTTCTTGATCAGAAAATTGAAATTAAGCCCTCGTATACTCGGAGGAAAAAATATTCAGACCATTCGTGCATTTTAGTGCATCTTTTTCTACACCCCAAAAACCCTTGTTTTTATTCAAAAAATTCCTTTCTACGTATAACTACGTATGGTGCCTCCGTATTTTCCCTAAACCTACCTATCAGTATACATGTAAAATGTATGGCTAATTAAAAGAAACCGAAATTCAACTGACAGAATCGTTGTTTGTTTGCAATATAAACGAAAAACAAATAGTCATGAAAACGTCAGTAATTATCAAAACAGTTTTAGCTCTTTTCATCAGCATTAATACATTTGCTTCTGAAGATTTGAGAGTAGAGATCACTAAAACTGACATTACTTGTTTTGGGCAAGCTAATGGAAAAGCGGAATTATTTATCACAGGTGGTACCGCGCCCTATGTAATTACTTGGAATAATGGATTGACCAGCCAAGAAATTACAGACCTAAAAAAAGGAAAATACTTAGTTACAGTTCAAGATTCAAAAGGAAATAGTGTAAAAGATTCTGTGCAGATTGCAATGCCTGCGCCTATCTCAGTTGGATACAATGTTCCTACTTCTACAAGTGCAGCAAACTTTAATTCTGATCTTAACATTGCTGTTAAAGGTGGATCACCTTGGGACTTAGAAAATGCTTCTTCTATGTACATCTTTCGTTTAAATGACAAAACATACTATGAGCACCCAGAAAAACTAGAAGACGGTATCTATAAATTAACCGTAGAAGACGCAAGAGGATGTAAATTGGCTTTTAATGTAAACCTTCAAGTTCAATTGGACAATGAGAAAACTGAACAAGCAGAAACACCTTTCAATGGATTCGGTAATGTAAAAATGACAGTACATCCAATTCACCTTGTGATCGAACAACAACAAAAAACGTTTACAAATGCTTACAACTAAACCTAACGATGCAGTAATACATAAGAAAGAGGGCTTTTACAGCCCTCTTTTGATTTTATTTATATTCAGGAAATAAGGAAAGAAGACCCTCTTCACTTGCGTCACAAACCCCTCTTTCTGTAATGATTTTAGAAACAAGACGTGCAGGAGTAACATCAAAACCATAATTACTTGCTGGTGTAGTTTCAGGACAAATTAAAACTGGTTCAATTTTTCCTCGTTTGGTTTTACCCTGCATAAATCTCACCTCGTCTTGGTTACGCTCTTCAATGGGAATCTCTTTTAAGCCATCACGAATACTCATGTCTAAAGTTGTAGATGGCAAGGCTACATAAAATGGAATATTATTATCGTGAGCCGCAAGGGCTTTTAAATACGTACCAATTTTATTTGCAACATCTCCATGACGCGTTGTACGATCCGTTCCAACAATCACCATATCAACCATTCCATGTTGCATAAGGTGCCCACCTGCATTATCAACAATTAAGGTATGTGGTACATTGTGCCGTGTCAATTCATATGCCGTAAGGTTAGACCCTTGGTTTCTTGGTCGCGTCTCATCCACCCATACATGTAAGTTTATTCCCTTTTGCATGGCTTGATAAATGGGAGAAGTGATTGTTCCCCATTCAACACATCCGAGCATCCCCGCATTGCAATGTGTCAATATATTCACAGTCTCTCCTTTTTTACGTAAAGCGATTTCCTCAATCAGTGGCAAACCATGCACACCAATCATTCTGCATGTCTCAACATCTTCCTCAACAATTTCTGCGGCTTTTTTCCAAGCTGTTTCAATAAAATCACCTTCACAATTATCAAGAGCATCGCGCATTTTATCCAATGCCCAAAATAAATTTACAGCTGTTGGTCGAGATGCACGCAAATCACTAAAAGCTTCATCCAAAAAACTTCCATTTAATTGTTCTTCGATCATTTCCCGTACCGCTAGGTAAATTCCATACGCAGCCGTAGCTCCAATAAGCGGAGCACCACGCACAATCATCTCTTTAATCGCCTCGACGGCATCCTCATAGGTTTCAAGTTTAACGACACTAAATTGGTGTGGCAGCATGCGTTGATCTATCACTTCAACAAATCTATCTTCTGTTGTCCATATTGTGCGAAATGTTTTTCCAGTCATCTTATGTTTTTGATTACGAATTTATCTATCGTTTTTAAAAATCAATTGTATGGCAATCTTTAATTGATCTGCAACTCAGAAAAATCACTAATTGTCTTTTCCCAGCAAGCAACTGTTCCAGGCCGAACGAGCTGAACAGTCTGCAATCCAGCCGCTTTTGCTGCCTCAAGTTCTTCTTTTATATCTGAAAGAAAAAGAATTTCATTGGCTGAAAAAAGAAGTTCCGAAGCAATTTTTGCATAGGTTTCACACTCCCTTTTTCCTCCAGTTTCGGTGTCAAAATAATGCGAGAAATAAGGTGTCAAATCACCCGCTTCACTGTATCCAAAAATTAACTTTTGAGCGGTTACGGAACCAGAAGAAAAGACCGCTAAACTGAGGCCTTTTGTCTTCCAAATTTTCAATTCGGACGGTACATCAGCATACACGTGACCTTTAATCTCCCCACTTTCATAACCCTTTTTCCATAAAATCCCTTGAACAGTTTTCAAAGGAGTTATCTTCTTATCTTCCCTGCTCCAACGATCAAGCGTTGTGATAATCTCATCGACTGATCTCAAAGTCTTTCCTTCTAATTGCTTGCTGAGTTCAACAGTTTTACGGAAGGCTGCTTGAACATCAGGATTTTGAGTTAAATTTTTTAATTCGGCTATGTTTTCTCTGAAATACGGGAATAATGTGTCATATACAAAACTCACTGAAGTCGTTGTTCCTTCTATATCGGTCAAAATGCACTTTATCCCATTCATTTTCATGTTACAAAATTAGAAATAATCATAGAAGGGATATTGTATTCTGTTTGTTGAGGCTTGTTTTTTGAAAATTCCACCAAAATTTCAACTTTGAAAACACAAATACTTTTTTCAGTAATTAATGTTAGTCTGTTTTCTAACTGTTTTTCGCAAAAATCAGATTTTAGGCAGGAAATGAAAATCCACTAAAGGATGTTTCAATCTTTGAGCCTGTGTAGTCTGGCACCCAGCCAGACATGTCTATAAAAATTCGTATGGCCTTTACAAATGGATCTGTCGCTCCTGCATCAAACCAATGTTTTGTTCCTGCTGGAACTGATATTAAATCACCTTTTTGGCACAACAAATTAAAAACGGGTTCATTTTCTAGATTAAACCAAAACAATCCTTGACCATCTACAAAAAACCTGATTTCATCTTCTGAATGTGTGTGTTCTGCTAGGAATTTCGCACGAATTGCTTCGTAATTCTCTGTCAAATTATTTATAGAAATAACATCCGCAGTCAAATAACCACCATCCTTCATAAAAGGGTCCAAATCTTTGGAATATGCCTGAAGAATTTCATCTTGAGTAGCTGTATCATGAAATACAGCATCACAAGTCCATTGATCAAAAAATATATTTCTCTCTTCAAAGAAAGCACGAATTTCTCTTGGGTTTGATAGTTCAATGTTTTTTTCAGGAATAGATAAAATTGCCATGGTTGAAATTGTTATTTTAAACTACGTAATCTCAGTTCACATTCACAAAGATATTCCAAAGTCTCCAAATGACGTTTTGCCTCAAACAAATTTGTTCCCCAGGCATAAGTACCGTGTTTGCGAATTAAAAATGCATGATTACTCAATGAATCCTTGCGATTCCTCATTTGTGAAGTCAGCAGTTCCATGTCTTGCGAATTATCGAATACTGGCACTTGCACTTCGATCTCATGTGTTGATTGTCCTGCAAAACCTTTTTGCACTTCATATCCTTGAAAAGTGATAGAGTCACTAACTAAATTTGACAGTACAACCGGGTTTACAGAATGACTGTGAAGGATCACTTTTATTGAAGGAAACAAGTCATAAAGCACACAGTGAATCAGTGTTTCAGCTGAAGGTTTTACTCCAACAAAATCCCCTGTAGCTGTTCCATCAAAATTAACAGTTATAAAATCATTTGCAGAAAATTCACTTTTGTCAACTCCTGATCTCGAAACCCAAATATTATCATCTAAATCCCTGAAAGAATAGTTAGTAGAGGTTGCCGGTGACCATCCCTTGGCATTATATTTCCGAATTGTTTCGGCTAATTTTTCTTTAAGAACTTCCAAATTCATGTTACAAATGTAATCGAGATTTTTTTATCTTTTTACCATAAAAAAACGCGTTCAATCTAAGGACGAACGCGCTTCATTATTTCAAATATTTTCTATCAACGAGAAAGGAGTTCTTTAACAAGTGATGCAATCAATTTTCCATCTGCTTTGCCTGCTAATTTTCCAGTCAAAACACCCATTACTTTACCCATTTCTTGGGGGCCGGACGCTCCTGTTTGTGCTATCGCAGCTTCTACTTCAGCGCGCACCTCTTCTTCAGAAAGCATTTTAGGCAAATATTCTTCTATCACTTTCGCTTGAAACAATTCTTCTGCAGCCAAATCTTCTCTGCCCTGTTGATTGTACAATTCGTACGTTTCGATACGTTGTTTGTGCAATTTCATGCATATTTTCATGGCAACGTCTTCTGAAACTTCTCCATTACCACCAGAAGTAGCTTCCAATAACAATTTTGATTTAATGTCTCTTAAAGCAGCCAAACGTTCTTTTTCTTTGGCTAACATTGCACTCTTAATGTCTGCGTTAATTCGTTCCGTAAAATTCATTAGTCTACGTTATCGTGCAAGAAGTTATTATTGCGAAGAGAGGTGCCATTTTCATCTTCGGTGAGCCCAAATCGACTAACCGTTTCTTGCGTACTCTTCTGAGAATTATCTAATTGAATATTGCGCCGCACGTATGCTGGTTCATTTTCAAATTCAGAAATACCCTCAGCCTTTTTCAATTTTGAAGTATAATCTTGAATTTTAGAAAGACGCTCTTGTGTTCTTCGCTGCTGCTCCTCAGGAGAAAGAATTGATTTCGCAGTTACAGTATCAAGATTTACCTTTTCATCGTTATCATCTTCCAAGACATGACGAACAACCTTTTCAACAACCGGCTCAGGCTGTGGAGTAACAGTTGTGTTTTCAACTACTCGTGTAGGAGATGAAATCTCCCAGTTAAATTGAACACCATTGTCTTCTGATTTTTCTTCTCTTAAGAAAGGTTCTTCTGTCAGAGGTAATTCGCTGGCTACAGATTCAACAACCACATTTTGAACATTTACTGTTGGCTCAACCAATTCGTTTTTCAAAAAAGGCTCAACCGTTGTTTCATTGACTACCGGTGGTGTATATGAATTTACTTGAGTAGGAGAGTCTAACGGTTTAACAATTTCATTTTTTGGTTCATCGTCTAGTGACCGCACTGTCTTTTCAGGTGCCTTATAAAAACCCACATTGTTTCCTGTATTAAAACCAGTAGCAATCAATGTAATACCTATTTTATCGCCTAATGTTGCATCATAACCATGACCCCAAATAACATCAGCTGTAGAACCTGCTTCGTCTTGGATGTAATCTGTGATTTCAGAAATTTCATCCATTAAAACTTCCTTGTCACCGTAAGTGATGTTGAGTAAAACGTATTGTGCACCATTGATATCGCTATCATCTAGTAATGGAGAAGCCAAGGCCTGCTGAACTGCAGTAATTGCACGATTTTCACCTTCAGCTGTTGCACTTCCCATGATCGCATGACCACTGTCCTTCATGACAGTTTTCACATCATTAAAGTCAACGTTAATGGCACCAGTTACTGATATCACTTCTGCAATTCCCTTTGCTGCGATTGTTAATACATCATCAGCTTGTGAAAAAGCATTTCCAATAGTTAAGTTGCCCGTAATCTCACGGAGACGCTCGTTATTAATAACCAAAAGTGTGTCAACATTCTGACGAATTTTTTCCAATCCTTCTTCGGCTTGTTGTCTTCTTTTTCTTCCTTCAAAATTGAAAGGCACCGTAACAATACCAACTGTTAGGATACCCATTTCTTTTGCAACTTGAGCAATAACTGGTGCGGCACCTGTGCCGGTCCCACCACCAAGACCTGCCGTAACAAATACCATTTTGGTGTTTTTGTTCAACAGTTCTTTAATTTCCTCGATATTTTCGATGGCCGCATTCATTCCGATTTCAGGAATAGCACCTGCTCCACGACCTTCTGTCAGAGAAGTTCCAAGTTGTATTTTGTAGGGCACAGGAGAAATATCCAAGGCCTGACGATCAGTATTACATACGATGAAATCTACGCCAATGATTCCTTGGTCGTACATGTGATTGACAGCATTGCTTCCGCCTCCACCTACGCCGATCACTTTAATGATCGAACTCGTTTCTTTTGGTAAATCAAACTCCATATTCCCTCGTTTATTCTATTTGCAAATTTAATTATCTTCCTTGAACCAATCTACACCTCTTTTAACAATTGTATCAAAAAATGATCCTCTGTTTTTAACAGAATGGGTTTTCACAGCGCCATTACTTGCTGCTTCGGTCGTTGAATTGTTTTTTTCCAATGCTTCGAACCCTTTAAGTACCAATCCAATTCCCGTTGCATACATCGGGCTAGTCAAGTTTTCGATGTGATTATTGTTCGCTAAATGTTCTGTTGGATAACCAACACGTGTATCCATAGCTGTTATATATTCGAACAATTGTGTAATGTGTTTCAATTGAGCACCTCCACCAGTTACAACTATTCCTCCAATTAATTTTTTCTGGTAACCTGAATTAATGATTTCATAATGAACCAACTCAATGATCTCTTCCATTCTTGCTTGAATAATACTCGCAAGATTTCTAACTGTAATTTCTTTTGGATCGCGACCTCTTAAACCAGGAATACAGACGATCTCGTTTTCTTGACTTTCAGACGCAAGTGCAGAACCAAACTTAGTTTTCAACATTTCAGCTTGTCGCCGCATAATAGTGCACCCTTCTTTAATATCCTCTGTGATGACATTTCCTCCAAAAGGAATAACAGCGGTATGTCGTATAATTCCCTCGTGAAAAATTGCAACGTCTGTCGTACCGCCACCTATGTCAACCAATACAACACCTGCTTCTTTTTCTTCATCCGACAATACCGCGTCAGCAGATGCAATCGGTTCAAGGATAATTTCCTTCACCTCTAACCCAGCTTTCTCAACGCATTTTGTAATGTTCATGGAAGCACCTATCTGACCTGTTATGATGTGGAAATTCGCTTCCAATCTGCGGCCAAGCATCCCAATTGGGTCTTTAATTCCTTGTTCATTGTCAATGATATACTCCTGTGGCAAAACAGTTATAATCGCCTCTCCCGGTTGCATCACCAATTTGTACATATCTTCCACCAAAGCATCGATATCTTTCTGAGAAATCTCTACATCAATGTAGTCTCTTGTATGAATTCCGCGGTGCTGTAAACTTTTTATATGCTGTCCAGCAATACCCACATTTACAACACGAACAGTCAATTGGCCATCAACACGCTCTTGCGCCTCCTCCACTGCAACTTTGATCGATTGTACCGTTTTCTCAATGTTCGCTACCATGCCACGAGTTACACCGAGTGACTCGCTTTTACCCATTGATAAAATCTCAATCTTGCCATGTTCATTCTTCTTGCCCACGAAACAAGCAATCTTTGTTGTTCCTATATCCAGTCCGACTATAATCTTTGACATAACTGTTAATTTTCTTGCGTGTTATTTTCTTTTGTCTTGCCTACAATCTGTTTCTCGTATTTGAGATTGATTTCGGTATATTTATTCCATCCTTCATAAGGGATTGCCTCACTGTAAAAAATCTTCAATTTCTCGAATTTCTCCTTTACTTCCTTTTCCGTGTTTGCTGTACCGAAAACGATCTCTTGGCCCCCAACAATTGGCACTAGTATAAAATCTCCGCTCTTTTTAAGGTGAACTTGACCTATTAGTGCCTGCATTAAGGGGTCTTTACAAACATAATTTGAAATACGATAGACATCGTCGAGCTTTCGAATACTTTTCAAAGAGTCATTGTTGATAATCTCAGGTACCGAAATTGAAGTTGGTCGATCTTTCAAATTTCCACTTACAACAAGTACCCTGGCTGTATGAATAGAGGAAGTTTGCATCACTACACCGTCTTCATCCAAATAATACGATTCTCCAAATTGATTAAATATACGCGCAATAGGTTTACGGACCACGACATCAATTTTCCATCCATGACCGATGTTTGTAAACACTTTCACCTTCTTGACTTCAGTCATTGCTCTAATATATTTTTCAATGGCAGCAACTTTCAAATCACGTTGCATTTGACCTTTAAAAACAAAACCACGACGCTTTAATCGCTGATGTAATTCATGTTCATTTAAAAAGGCGTTTTCTCCCGTTACATGGATCACAATATCCGCTGTTTCAAGCGTGCTTTCTGATTGAGATTGTTGAGAAAGAACTAAAACTGTTATCACTCCCCCTAAAAATAGCGCCCATAACGATCCCTTCACCCACTTGTTCATGACAGCACTTTTTTTAACGGTTCAACAATGCGATCAATATCTCCCGCGCCGATCGTTAACACTACCCCGTTATTGAATCCTTGGAAGCTTTTCAAAACTTCTTCTGGTAAAAGTATTCGTTTACTTTTCAGAGAAATTGCCTCCAACAAAGCATCACTCGTAACACCTTCAATTGGCAGCTCTCTTGCTGGATAAATTGGCATGAGAATTAAATCATCCAGCTTTGACAATTCTTTCGCAAATCCATCAAAAAAATCGCGCGTTCGAGAAAAAAGATGAGGTTGAAATATGCCTGTAATTTTCTTGTCAGGATAGAGCAAGCGAATCGAAGCTATCAGTGCATGAATTTCAGTAGGATGGTGCGCATAATCGTCGATGTAAACAAGATTTGGTTTTCGAAGGTGGTATTCAAACCGTCTTTTAACCCCTAAAAATGTGCTGAGTCCAGTTCTAATTTCATTTTCAGAAATTGAAAGGAATTCCAAAAGTGCAATACATGCCAATGCATTCTCGGCATTGTGTATTCCTGATATTCCAAGTTCTAATTCGTTCCATACTGCATTTGGTGTTCTAACATCCATGTAAAATCGACCGTCTTCCATGCGCAAATTAGATACTGAATAATCTGCTGATGAAGAATCCAAGGCATATGTTATCGTTTTAGCGGATGAATAAACATCCAAACCTTCACGTTTAACCAAACATCCTGTCGGTTCAATCAATTGTGTATACTGCTGAAATCCTTGAATAAATTCATTAGAATCTCCATAAATATCAAGGTGATCAGCATCGGTTGATGTTACGATTGAAGCAAATGGCTTTAATTGCAAAAAGGATCTATCGAATTCATCAGCCTCTATAACAGTATATTCTGCGCTTCTTCCGATTAATAAATTGGAATTAAAATTTGTTGCAATTCCACCAAGGAATGCATCACATGGTTTTGAAGACTGATTTAGAATATGAGCTAGCATGGAACTGGTCGTCGTCTTTCCATGTGTCCCTGCAACACCCAAGCCTTTACTTTGACGAGTAATCAATCCCAAAACCTCAGAGCGCTTAAACAAAGACAATCCTTTATCCCGAATAACAGCTAATTCCTTGTGATCCTTTGGTATTGCAGGAGTATAAATAAAAATAGTTCGCTGAATGTCTGTCAATGATAAAATTGCAGCCTCACCTTGATCTTCAAAATGAATATGAATTCCTTCATTCATTAGCTCATTTGTCAGCGCTGATGGTGTTTTGTCATATCCTGAAACTTCCCAACCCAACGCTTTGAAATAACGCGCTAAGGCAGACATACCAATTCCTCCAACACCGACAAAATATGCCGCATTAAACTGATTGAAACTGATATGATCTAAGCGATTCATTTGACAATTTTTTCTAATTCATTGACGATATCAACTGTAGCATTTGGTTTGGCCAATTTTTTTATTTCAGCACTGTATGATATCATTTTTGATTCATCCTTCATTAGTTCAAATACGACTGAAAACAAGCGTTGATTTGCCTCTGCATCTTTCACCAAAATGGCCGCGTTTTTACTCACCAATGCCATTGCATTTTTCGTTTGATGATCTTCAGCCACATTTGGAGATGGAACTAAAACGACTGGCTTGCCAATTAAACAAAGTTCCGATACAGAAATAGCTCCCGCACGAGAGATAATCACATCTGCTGCGGCATACGCTAAATCCATTCGATCTATGAACTGCACCAGTTTTATAGAACCAACCTTTTTTTGATTCATTATTTCAAGCATTTGCTCGTAATATAGCTTGCCGCTTTGCCACAATATTTGAACATCATGATGTGCTGCAATCTCAGATATATTAGCAACCAACGCATCATTCAATGTTCGTGCACCTAGACTACCACCAATAATCAAAATCGTTTTCTTTGAAGAATCAAAGCCATAATAATTGATTGCTTCTTCGCGTTTACCCTCAATAGTGACCATTTCATGTCTGACAGGATTTCCGGTTATACGAATTTTTTCTTTTGGGAAATACCTCTCCAGACCTTCATAAGCAGTGCATAGAACGTTGACCTTAGATGCCAAGAGTTTATTTGTCTTTCCAGGAAATGAGTTCTGCTCTTGCACAAGTGTTGGTAATTTCAACATAGTAGCTGCTTGCAAGGTCGGCCCACTGGCATAACCACCTACTCCAACAACAGCTTGTGGTTTAAATTCTTTAAGAATTTTTCTTGCCTTTAGTAAGCTCTTTACAATTTTAAAAGGAAGCAAAAAGTTTGAAAACGTGAGTTTTCGCTGGAAACCGACAATTGTAAGTCCTTCTATGCGATAACCTGCAGCTGGAACCTTCTCCATTTCCATTTTTCCCAATGCACCAATAAATAGAATTTCTGCATTTGGGTTACGTTTTTTTATTTCATCTGCAATAGCTACAGCAGGAAAAATATGTCCTCCTGTTCCGCCACCTGATATAATTACTCGATCTAAATTCATTTTGAAGCAAGTGAATTAGAAAAACCACTGTCTTTTCCTTTTTCTTGACGATAGGCAATACTCTGAACGATTCCAATTGCGACACAAGTCATGATTAGAGCAGAGCCACCCATTGCCAACAAAGGCATGTTTTGACCTGTAACTGGAAAAACTCCTGTACAAACCAGCATGTTTACTGCTGCCTGCGTGAGTAATAATATTCCGATTCCAACACAGGCAAACGTTTCAAATAGATTATCGGATTGCAGAGCGATTCTGAAGATCCGATACAATAAGATCAGATAAAGTAAGATGAGGATGACTGCTGATACTAAACCAAATTCTTCCACAAAACTGGAGTAATAAAAATCCGCATAAGCTTCGGGGATGTATTCTTTCAATTCTCCATCACCTACTCCCAATCCAAAGATAGATCCATGCTGAATTGCAAATTTTGCATTCATCGCTTGGGCATTTGAACGCACATCATTGTCGTTCTCCATTTTATTCATGATACGATTTTCCCAGGTTTCAAAGCGCGGGAACAACTTTAGTTCTGGAACAGCCTTGTGCAAGCCAACGACTAAAATAGCTAACACTACAATACCAACTAACGTCATAAATATTTTTGATATCGGCACTTTACCGATAAACAGTAAGGTCATACAAATTGCAAAGAGCAATGCAGCCGTTGAAAAATTATCCTTAAGAATCAAAACACAAATAACAATAACAGGGATAATTAAAGGTTTGTAACCTTCCTTCCAACTTGACAGTTGATCTTGTTTTTTAGATAATATTCGGGATAGATAAATGAGTAAAGCCAACTTTGCAAAATCAGACGACTGGAACGTGAGACCAATAAATGGGATTTTGATCCACCTTCCTGCATCATTGACCTTTGTACCAAAAAACAAGGTAAACAAGAGTAAAGCTATTCCAATGTAGTAGCCAAATTTTGAAAGCTGCATGATGTATTTTGGGTCTTTCTTATGTATCCAGAATAAGACACCAAAACCAATGATCACATATACAAAATGCTTGAATAAATACTTGAAAGGTGTACCACCCTCAATTTTCACGAGAATAGGCACAAAACTATACACACTCACCAATGAAAACGACAGCATTAACAGCGTTATGATCCAAATGACACCGTCACCTTTCAGGTATTTTAAGTATTCCCTCATTAAGACTTCATCAACTGTATGAAATTTTCAAATTTTTCTACCTTTTCTACGACTTCTTCTCCTGATGCGGTAAATAGTAGTATTTTCTTTGGAGCCTTCAAATGATCAACAAAATAGAAGGCATCAACAACGGTATCCGTTCCTGCACAATTAATCAACCCATCCAACCATTCGTCTTTAAATGAAAACACAGATGCATCATAAGTCACAATAGAATCAATGTTATTCAACAAGTTGACATCTTCATTCAGCACATCTTTCACTTCCTCTCTTCCAGCCATCCAAACAATTTTAAATGGAAAAGACTGCATTGTATTCAATAAAGCACCGGGAGTTGGATTCAGCCAAGCAAACACATCCATTCCCCACAATTTTCCTAACGGACGTAATGGTGAACCTTGAGTTTTCAATCCCTCAGAACGCGCCTGAAGTAATCTTTCATCAGTTGTAGTATGTAGTTTATTAGCCATGATGTAAAGAATTTGTTACAATGCTCTTACTGCATCTTTAAACTGGTTACCTCTGTCTTCGTAATTCTCGAATAAATCGAAACTTGCACATGCAGGAGAAAGTAAGACTGACTCATCTTTCTTCGCTAAACGGTATCCATATGCTACAGCCTCCATTGCAGATCTCGCTTCAACAATTGTGGGAATGACTCCAGAAAAAGTTTCCATCAATTTTTTATTGTCTACACCAAGACAGATGATTGCTTTCACTTTGTCTCTAACTAGATCCATCAACTCAGCATAGTCATTGCCTTTGTCTACACCACCGACAATCCAAACTGTTGGCTTATCCATGCTTTCTAGTGCAAACCAAGTTGAATTTACATTTGTCGCCTTTGAATCATTAATGAACTCAATCCCATTCACCTTGGCAACAAATTCCAAGCGGTGTTCAACATTTACAAAGTCCTCTAGACTTTCTCTTACAACTTCTTTTCTGATTTCCAGAATTCTTGACGCTATCCCTGACGCCAAGGAGTTTTGGGTGTTGTGTTTCCCTTTAAGTGCTAAATCGTGAATTGACATAGTGAATTGTTCTTTTATGTTTATTGTTAGTTGTTTTTCGTTTGCAAATCCGCCTACTTTGATTTCTTCTTTCAAGGAAAAAGGGGCAATTTGAGCTGTAATATTTCTTTTTTCGACTTCTGTTCGAATGATTGGATCGTCATAATTGTAGATGAACCAATCATTTTGCGTTTGATTTTGTAGGATGCGAAACTTTGAGTCGACATAGTTCTGCATCAAGTAATTGTAGCGATCTAAATGATCTGGGGTAATGTTTGTTAAAATTGCAATGTCAGCTTTGAACTCCTGCATGTCATCAAGCTGGAATGAACTTAATTCAAGTACAAACCAATCATAGTTATCTTCTGCTACTTGCTTGGCGAAGCTAAAACCAACATTACCAGCAAGTCCAACCTTAATGCCTGCTTTTTTGAGGATGTGGTATGTGAGCATGGTAGTTGTTGTTTTACCATTACTTCCCGTAATACAAATCGTTTTTGCTTTGTTATAGAACCCTGCAAATTCAATTTCCGAAACAATTCGAATCCCCTTCTCTTTTATTTGAACGATTGCAGCTGCTTTGTCAGGTATACCCGGTGATTTCACAACTAAATCTGCATTTAAAATCAGATCCAAATTATGGCCACCTTCTTCCCATTTTATTGAATTCTCATTCAATTCGCTTTTAAAATTTTCTTTTATCAATCCAAAATCGGAAACATACACCGCCCAGCCCATTTTTTGAGCAAGTATAGCGGCACCGACACCACTTTCACCGGCACCCAGAATAACGATATGTTTTCCTTCGGACTTCAATTTATCTTAATTTCAGCGTAACAATTGTGATTACAGCTAGGAGCACCCCAACAATCCAAAAGCGCGAAACGATTTTAGCCTCGTGCAGTCCTTTCTTTTGAAAATGGTGGTGCAAAGGCGCCATAAGGAATACTCTTTTCCCTTCACCAAATCGTTTTTTAGTGTACTTAAAATAGCCTACTTGCATGATGACTGAAAGATTCTCAATTAAGAAAACACCGCACAACACTGGAATTAATAACTCCTTGCGAATGGAAATTGCAAACACGGCAATAATTCCACCCAAGGCCAAACTTCCCGTATCGCCCATAAATACTTGTGCAGGAAAAGAATTGTACCACATGAATCCGATACAGGCTCCCACAAAAGCTGCAATAAAAATTACCAACTCTTCCGCGAGGGGTATGTACATTACATTTAGATAATCTGCAAATTTTGCATTCGAACTGACATAGGCCAGAATAGCCAGCGCCAAACCAATGATTGCTGAAGTTCCCGTTGCCAAACCATCCAGTCCATCGGTCATGTTAGCACCATTTGATACAGCGATCACTATAAAAATCACAATAGGAATGAAGAGCATCCAGCCATAAGATTTATTGGAATCACCCATCAACCAGTTATAGTTAAATTCATTTCCTTTGATAAAAGGAATTGTGGTTGTCATGTCATCTGTCTTGATCCACTTGTATTGCTCTTCTCCATCATTTTGGTGTTGGTGGGTCACAAATTGCTCCTCTCCCTGTAGTTGATAGTTTGCCGGAACACGTTTGTGAACAGTTACATCGTTTGAAAAATAAAGAATACACCCTACAATCAAACCGACTCCAATTTGTCCAACCACTTTTGATTTACCTGCTAATCCTTCTTTGTTTTTCTTAAATACCTTGATGTAATCATCAAGAAACCCTATCACACCTAGCCATAACGTTGCAACTAGCATTGTAAGAACATAGATATTATGAAGTTTTGCAAAAAGTAGCGTTGGAATAAGGATTGCGCTTAAAATGATAATTCCACCCATTGTTGGTGTTCCTGATTTTTCTAGTTGACCAGCCAAACCAAGGTCGCGAACAGTTTCACCAATTTGTTGCCTTCTCAATAAATTAATGATGCGTTTTCCAAAAAAGATGGAAACAATCAATGAAGTAATGAGCGCCATTGCAGCTCTAAATGAAATGAATTGAAACAATCCAGCTCCAGGGAAGTTAAACTTGTCTAAATAATCAAAAAGATAGTACAACATTATTTCTCCAATTTTTTAAATAATTCAATTGTTGTTTTGAGATCATCAAAATCATATTTTACACCGTTGATCTCTTGGTATTTTTCGTGACCTTTTCCGGCTACAAGGATGATATCCCCTTTTTCTGCCATTGAAATAGCTGTTTTAATAGCTTGTGCTCTATCCAAAATTGAGAGTACCTTTTTAAAGTGTTGACCCGGCACACCAGCCACCATTTCTTCAAGTATGGTATTCGGGTCTTCGGTCCGCGGATTATCCGAAGTAAGTATCACTTTGTCGCTCATTTCACAAGCAATCTCAGCCATCTTTGGACGTTTCGCTTTATCTCTATCTCCACCGCAACCAACAACGGTAAAGACCGTTTCATTTTTGGTTCTGATATTTTTAATTGTTTTTAGTACATTCTCCAACGCATCCGGTGTATGCGCATAATCGACAATTGCTGTAATGTCAGTATCACTTTTGAAATACTGAAAACGACCCTCAACAGATTCAAGTTTGCTTAACACCATCATGACTTCCGTGCTGTCTTCACCCAACAACTGGCTCACAGCATAGACTGCCAATAGATTATATGCATTGAAATCACCAATAAGTCTTGTCCATAATTCAGTTCCTTGAATTGAAAGAACCAAACCTGTAAATTGATTTTCCAGCACTTTAGCCTTGAAATCAGCTGGAGACTTAAGTGCAAAACTATGCTTGCTCGCTTGTGTGTTTTGGAGCATTACAGAGCCATTTTTGTCATCAACATTTGTCAATGCAAAAGCGCCTGCTGTCAAGCCATCAAAAAATGCTTTTTTTACCCGAATGTATTCCGAAAATGTTTTATGATAATCTAAATGATCGTGCGTAATATTCGTAAAAACGCCACCTGTAAAGGACAATCCTTCCACTCTGTGTTGATGAACAGCATGGGAACTCACCTCCATAAAACAATGGGAACAACCATCATTGACCATTTCATCCAATAACGCATTGAGTGAAACAGGATCAGGAGTTGTGTGCGTTGAAGGAACATCGCGGTCACCTATTTTATTTACAACCGTAGACAATAAACCACAATGGTATCCCAAGCCCTTAAACAAATTAAAGAGAAGAGTAGTCGTTGTTGTTTTACCATTCGTTCCAGTTACGCCAACTAATTTTAATTTTTCAGACGGACGATCGTAGAAATTGCTTGCCATCTGACCTAAGGCTTGAGACGTTGAATTCACAACAAGTAGGGTTGTCCCTTCTTTCGCTTCAAACGATTCTTCCGAAACGATAATGTTGCAACCGCTTTCAATTACCTGTGGAATAAAATTGTGCCCATCAACAGCAAATCCGCGAATAGCGAAGAACACGTTACCCGGCTGCACCTTTCGAGAATCAAATACCAAAGCATTGATTTCGATTTCAAGTGATCCTTTAACTTGAAGTAGCTCTATTCCTGTTAATATGTCTTTTAGTATTCGTTTCATTAGTCGAGCATCAATTCTATAACCCCACCATGAAAGACAGGTCTTCCTGCTGGTATGCTTTGTTTAACAACTTTACCATAACCGCTAACATGCGCGGACATTCCTTTAGACTCTATGAGGTAAACAGCATCTTTTGCACTTAATCCGACCAAATTCGGGACATTGTTCTTGGGTACACTTCTTCTTTTTAGATTTACCTTATTGCTATCTCTTTTGGTAACAAGCCATTCTCCTTGTTCTTGGAATTGATAATCCACCTTTAAATGCTTGAAGGCTTTGATTAAATCATATTTATTTGCGCTCAAGGATTGAGGCACATTCTTTTCTAATTTCGAGCCTTTATTTATTGCTTCGTGGTAAGACAATGCCGATGCATACACTTTGTTAGCAATGGCGGTAAATACAGTTCCCGAAACGATTGCGCCGTAGATGTCTTTGGTCGGCGCAGATATTACAACAATACATGAGTAGATTGGCTTATCTGCAGGGAAATAACCAACAAAAGATGCTTGATAGCGCTCTTGACCTTTCGTCCCATAATTTCCTTGTTCGTTCAGAATTCTTGCTGTACCCGTTTTTCCAGCGATGGTGAATTGTGAAGATGTCAATTTAGATCCTGTACCATCTTTCATTACACCTTCTAAACATTCTTGTAGAATGGACAGTGTGCTTTCAGAGCAGATTTTCTTTCTCAAAACAACTGGTTCATAATTTTTCACCACTTCTACCCCTCTTCTAATTTGTTTCACAAACTGAGGCTTCATGAAATCACCATTATTAGCCACTGCATTGTAGAATGCAAGTGTTTGAAGTGGCGTCTGTTGGACTTCATAACCAATGGACATCCACGGCAAAGAAAGTGCTGACCAACTAGGATCTCCAGGACGGTAAATGGTTGGTGCAGGCTCACCTTCTAAATCAATTCCTAAGGGCTCAGTTAAGCCAAAAGATTCCAAACGTTCAATAAAAGCCATAGGCTCTTCACTGTAAGCTCTATTGATTATTTTAGAAATGACATTTGAAGATTTTTCAAAAGCCTTTCGGATTGTAATTCGGCCATATCCTCCCTCATGTGCGTCATTCAATGTTTTGCCATGAAATCTATAAATTCCGAATGCATCAACCGTATCATTAATATTGATTTTTTCATCCTCTAATGCAGCCATCAAAGATGCTAACTTAAAGGTTGAACCAGGCACCTCTTTTCTCCCTATGGCATAGTTGAATTCGTATTCACGAAATGTACCATCTTCCATCGCCGTAAGATTGGAAATTGCCTTGACAAAACCTGTTTTTACGTCCATCACGACCACACAGCCATTTTTCGCACCTTGATTCTTCAACTGTCGCTCTAACTCACTATGCGCAACTTCTTGAATATCCTTATCTATAGAAGTAACAATATCAGCTCCTTCAACTGCTTCTTTTACTATCTGACCTGTCTTCTTCCAGCCAGTAGGAATTCGTTGCTCAATTTCCTCACCTGGTTCACCACTCAAGTATTGATTGAACGCTTGTTCCAATCCTTTTACCCCTTCAAGCATTCCTAAACCTTCATTTTTCTTGCAAGATCCAAGCGTTCTTCTCAACAACTCACCATTTGGTCGGCGACGTTCTATCGTTTCGTCATTGTCGATGATGCCGCCCTTCAAACGTCCAAGATTAAAAATTGGAAGCTCTCGTAATGCTCTTCTGCCCTCATTCGTCACTTTCTTGCGAATCAGCAAATACCTGCTATTTCTCTCACGTGCACGACGAATTAATCGTTCATATTCATTGGCAGACTTGTCTTTGTACATTCTAGAAAGCCCTGCTGCAAGGTCAGATACTTCTGCATCGAAAGTTTTTTGATCCACAACGGTTGGATCCATGTGGATATCATAGAAGGAAACCGATGTCACCAAAGGAGTATAATTGATATCCAAAATTTCACCACGGCGAGGAATTCGTTTTACCTTCTTGATCAAAACATCATCCTCCGTTGAAGTAAATACATTGGAATTTTTACCAAATTGAATAGAAACGGTTTCAAACAGCACCATGAGCATCACGGCAATAAAGCCGAAATACACAAAGTAAACTCTCCATACTATGTCCTTCTTATCTTTCAATTTACAGGTTTACTTTTTTGATCTTTATTACCTTCAAAGAATCTTCTGATTCAATTAATCCTTTTGGGGCCAGCCGCTCTACAAGCTTATACCTCCTTGTTGATTCCTCCATTCGGGCTTTTATCTCCACATAATCAGCTGTCATTTCATCGAGTTGCTTTTGTGCTGTATCAACATCTTTTGAAAGCTGCTTTCCGTAGTAACCCTTTCCAACAATCAGCAGAAGCAGAAACATGATGAAGAAGATGAAATTCAAATTATTCAATACAAATTCCTTCGTTAAGAAATCGCCATTCATTATCTGAGCAAACGCATTGGGTTTTGAAGACTTCGCCTTAGAGGACTTCGAACGCTCCTTCTCTTCCTTCTGACGCTCTTTTTTAGTCAGCTCTTCGATAGAATCTTTATCTAGAAATTCGTTATCACCCATTTCGTTGACCAATTCTTAATTTTGCACTTCTTGCTCTTGGATTTGCCTCAACCTCCTCCTCTGCCGGAGCAATAGGATGTCTATTCACCTCAGAAAATGGTTTTAAAACATTTCCAAAAAAATCTTTCGTTATTTCGCCGGACATAGATCCGCGCTTCATGAAATTCTTCACCAATCTATCTTCCAATGAATGGTAAGACATTACAACCAATCGCCCGCCGGGCTTAATGCATTGAGCAGTTTGCTCCAAAAACTTTTCAAGCACATTCAGTTCTCCATTTACCTCAATTCGAATAGCTTGAAAAACTTGGGCGAAAAACTTATGTTCCTTGAATTTTGGGGCACACGAACCAAGCACCTTCATAAGGTCAGCTGTTGTTTTGATTTTACGCACTGTTCGTGCTTTCACTATTTCAGCTGCAACCCTTTTGGCATTGGCCAATTCACCGAAATTTCGAAACAATTTAATCAATTCGTATTCTTCATATTCATTGACTACTTGCTGAGCAGATAGATCTCCAGATTGATTCATGCGCATATCCAGAGGTGCATTTGAACGAATTGAAAACCCTCTGTCTTCTGCATCAAACTGATGCGAGGAAACGCCTAGATCGGCAAGAATACCGTCAACACCATTGTACCCCATCATGCGAAGGTGATTGGATAAAAAAGCAAAGTTGGATGGAACAAAATGAAAATTCTCAGCTTCCCATGCATTTTTTGCAGCATCCGGATCCTGATCAAATACAATAAGACGTCCTTTGGAAGAAAGTTTTGAGTAGATCACGCGAGAATGCCCGCCACCGCCGAAAGTCACATCGACATAAACACCATCAGGATTGATATTTAACCCCTCTAGGCATTCATTGAGCATTACTGGTATGTGATACGACGTACTATTCTCCATTGTCCAAGTCACCCATTACTTCATCCGCTAAATCAGCGAAATCCGCCATGTTTCCTTCGATCATTTCGAAGTATTTAGACTTGTCCCAAATCTCAATTCGATCGTTGTATGCGATAAGCATTACATCTTGATCCAAACCTACACGTTGCATGTGAGCAGTTGGAATTAAAATTCTACCAGCATTATCAAGAGCAATTTGTTTTGCTCCTTGATGAAACAACCTATAGAACATTCTATTCTTCGGCTTAAAAAGATTCATTTTTGAAAGCCCTTCACTAACCTTTTCCCACTCGGTCATTGGGTAAAGTGTAAGGCAATCCTCAAAACCTTTATTCAACATGAAATCGCGCTGAGACGCAGGAGGAAGCTGCTTCCTTAACCCGGAAGGAAACAAGAAGCGACCTTTCGCATCCAGTTTTACTTCAAATTCTCCTACTAAGCCTGCCATGACGATTAATAATGGGTAAAATTAATGGATTTGTACCACTTTTTACCACCGTAATTTTAATTGTTAATAAATTCTAACGCACAAAACAAAATTTTGTTACACTAAAAATGTTAAAAAGACACTTAAAATATTGATTTTCAATTAATTTAAATATAGTGGTAAATTGTGGTAAGAAATTTTAACTCTTATTTATTAAGTGGTTTTCAACAATTGATTTTCACTTTATAAACAATGAATTCTCCCACTACAAAAGGTTTGCTTAATTTTGAAGAATGTCAAAAGACTTAAAGAACTGGTTTTTACTTCTCCTCTTGGCTTGTATTTGGGGCAGCTCTTTCATACTTATGAAGAAAGGGATGTATGCTGATTCAGGTGAAGTTGTTTACACAGACATGCAGGTAGGAAGTTTGAGAATGCTTTTAGCTGGTATTGTTTTGATTCCGTTTGGCATTTTGAATCTTAGAAAGATTAAAAACAGCAAACAGTTCATAACACTCGCAACGGTAGGATTTGCCGGTAATTTCTTTCCTGCGTTTTTATTCACGTATGCAGAAACTGGAATTTCATCTGGTTTCGCCGGAATGTTAAATAGTTGCACACCCATATTCACGATACTTCTCGGAACGATTTTTTACAATTCCAAATTCACGAGAGTTCAACTTGTAGGAGTAATACTAGGAACTGTCGGAATAATATCACTTATGATTGCAGGAAAATCAATTAGTATGACAGGAGGATGGATTCATATTTTAGCAGTTGTGGTAGCCACCTTTCTTTATGCGACAAGTTTGACAACCATTAAATTCCAATTACAATCATTTACTTCTTTTGAAATCACCACTCTTGCATTCACCATCGTTTTTCTTCCTGCTTTGGTAGCAAATTATTTGACAGGGACATTCGCTACAACAATTTCTCATCCCGAAGCGTCAACTAGCTTGATGTACATCGGAATACTTTCCGTTATTGGAACCGCAATCGCCGTGATCCTTTTCAATATTCTCTTAAGCAAATCTTCCGCCCTATTTGCGAGCAGTGTAACTTATATCATCCCAATTGTTGCGGTCAGTATTGGCTTAGCATTTGGAGAAAATATTCACCTTGGACAGGTATTTTCAATGATATTGATTTTGGGAGGTGTATTTGTTGCAAATTACGGTCAGAAAATTTTTTCACCTCAAAAACAAGCGAATAATAGCTGACAATATTGTGTTATTAACTTTTTTAGCTATATTTGCCTCCCAATTTTAGGAAAATTAATTTAAAACAAAGCTATATGTACGCAATTGTAGAGATAGCAGGGCAGCAATTTAAGGTGCAAAAAGACCAAAAGATCTTTGTTCACCGTTTGGCAGCGGAAACTGGAGCGAAATTAGAATTCGATCGAGTACTTCTTGTTGACAACGGAGGCAAAATCAATATTGGCGCCCCAGCTATAGCAGGTGCTTCGGTAACTGCAGAAGTCATTAATCACGTGAAAGGTGACAAAGTAATCGTTTTCAGAAAGAAAAGAAGAAAAGGTTACAAAAAGAAAAATGGTCACCGTCAAAGTTTTACGGCGATTACTATCAAGGACATTAAAGCTTAATAACATTTTCAGTTCGCTGAAACAAAAACTTAAATACCATGGCACACAAAAAAGGAGTCGGTAGTTCGAAAAACGGTCGTGAGTCTCAAAGCAAGAGATTAGGAGTTAAGATTTTTGGTGGTCAAGCTGCTGTAGCGGGAAATATCATCATTCGTCAAAGAGGAACTCAACACCACCCAGGACAGAATGTTGGAATTGGAAAAGACCACACAATCTATGCATTGGTTGACGGTCAAGTTGAATTCCGTAAGAAAAAAGACAACCGTTCATTTGTATCTGTAGTTCCTTTTGAAGCAGCAGAAGCATAAGAATTAGTCAACATAACTTTTAGAAGGTGAGCATGAAATGTTCACCTTTTTTTATGTCTTTGGTTAAGACTTTTATTGATACCTGAAACTCTGCTATAATTTTCCTAAATTCGCACGTCAAAAATTAGAATAGATGCTTGAAATAACAAGGATTAGAACAGACAAAGACTCCATTATTGAAGGACTTAAAAAGCGTAATATCGACGCTACTGAAACTATTGAGAAAATAATTTCTACGGATCTTAACTGGAGAAATAACAAAACAGAACTTGAGGGAATAGCGGCTGAACTCAATCAATTAGCAAAAGAGATTGGGGAGCTTTTTAAGCAAGGGAAACAACAAGAAGCGAATGATGCTAAAAACAAAACAGCCTCACTTAAGGCAACTGAGTCTGAATTGAAATCAGCTGTCGATCAACTTGAAAAAGATTTAACACAGTTACTTTATACCCTGCCTAATGTTCCAAACGAACTTGTAAAAGCAGGCAAGGATGAAAAAGACAACGAAATCGTTTTTGAATCTGGAACGAAAAGAGATTATTCGTTTCAACCTCTTCCTCATTGGGATTTGGCAAAAAAATATGACCTCATCGATTTTGAACTTGGAGTCAAAGTAACAGGGGCAGGATTTCCATTTTACAGGGGTAAAGGTGCTAAATTACAACGCGCTCTTATTTCGTTTTTCCTAGAAGAAGCTGAAAAAGCAGGTTACGAAGAATTTATTCCACCACTTGTAGTAAATGAAGCTTCTGGTTATGGTACGGGCCAACTTCCTGACAAAGAAGGTCAAATGTATTATTGTCCTGAAGATGATTTTTATTTGATTCCAACGGCGGAGGTGCCCTTAACGAATATTTACAGGGATGTAATTTTACCTTCCGATGATTTCTCTATCAAGCTTACAGGATATACCCCGTGTTTCAGAAGAGAGGCGGGTTCTTATGGAAAAGATGTGCGAGGACTTAATCGTTTGCATCAATTCGACAAGGTTGAAATCGTTCGAATTGAGCATCCAAACAATACTGCAAAGGCATTGGAAGAAATGATTGAGCATGTAAAAGGACTTCTAGAAAAACTTGGTCTTCAATACCGCATTCTAAGATTGTGTGGAGGAGATACCGGTTTTGCTTCAGCCATGACCTACGATTTTGAAGTTTATTCTGCGGCACAGGAGAAATGGCTCGAAGTAAGTTCCTGCTCTCGCTTTGATACTTTTCAAGCGAATCGTTTGAAGCTTCGTTTCAAAACACATGACAAGAAAAATCAACTTTGTCACACCCTCAATGGTTCCGCTCTTGCACTACCGAGAATTGTTGCTGCCTTGCTAGAGAATCATCAAACAGCAGAAGGAATTGTTGTTCCCGAAGCACTAAGAAAATTTACTGGTTTTGATACCATCAATTAATTCAACCGCCCTCGGGCGGTTTTTTTTTGTTAAAAATCACTAACTAATTACCTACTCTGCGTTATTGTTTCAAAGTATTTCTATATTTAAATTTATGTTAAACAAAGCACTTATTCTTTTTGGAATTCTCTTTATTACTCTTGTCTCTTGCACCGATTTCGACCGTCAAGAGCAATTAAAGCAGATTGCCAATTTGCAGCAATCTGTTGACAGTTTGCAAAAAAATCTTGAATCAAATCGAATCGATACTTTAGCCGGTTTGAGAACTGCGCTAATGAATTTAGAGTTGCGACTAAGAAATAATTATTCTGCTGATACCATCAATTTAGAATTGGGCAAAACAATGGCTCAATATAAAACAGTGAAAAAGTTTTTTGTTGCAGAAAAAGAGGAAGGTGTTGAAAATGAAAGTTTAAACAGTCAAACATTGGGAGCCGCCTATCTAGTGATTAAAAATGGACTGTTGCAAGAGAAAAAAACATTAAGCTTACTAAAGTCAGATATTGAAAATGGGAATGGCGAACGAAATAAATACAATGAATTTATTCAATTCGAACGCAATAAAGTAAAACAATTGACCATTCTATTGGAAGACTATAAAAAACACAAAGAAAAGGTATTAAAAATGTTTTTTGATGTGTACAATAAATTAGACCCTTTTGTGAAGTCATTGGAGAAAAAAAATGCTTCCAAATCAAAGAATAAGTGAAACATCTTCTTGCCATATTGCTCCTTCTGCTTACTTCCTTTGGTTTTGCTCAAGGTGAGACAGATCAGCAATTGGCGCAATACTATTATTCAAATGGGGATTTTGAAAAAGCCGAGATGTATTACGAACGACTTTTCGCAAAAGAACCTTCAAAAATTAACTTTAATCGATTTTATGATTGTTTGATTCAAACCAAAAAATTCAAGGATGCTGAAAAACTAATCAAAAAACAAATTAGCTCTAATAAATCAGACCAAGAATACAAAGTGATGCTTGCAGTTTTACACGAAGAAAACCAAGAGCTAGATAAAGCACAAAAGATTTACGATGACCTTATTGAAAACTTGGAAGTTGATCCAAATCAAATCATTGGACTCTACACTATTTTCAAATCGAAAAATCGAACTGATTTAGCCTTTTTAGCCTTGGAAAAAGGCAGGAAGATCTTGAAAGATAGCTATCCCTTAAATTTCCAGTTTGCTGAAATGTACAGCGCCAAAGGTCAAACGGATAAAATGATCAATGAATACCTTGATCTTCTTGACCTCAACAGTGGATATTCATCTTCTATTCAAACGGTACTTTCTCGTCAAATAGATTTTTCAAATGAAAGCTCAACAGAATACAATCAACTAAAGAGTGAACTATTGGCCCGCATTCAAAAGAAGCCCAATGAAGTAGCCTATTCAGAAATGTTGATTTGGTTATTTATTCAAAAAAAGAACTTTAATGGAGCCCTTTTACAAGTAGAGGCATTGGATAAAAGACTTGAAGAACAAGGAAGGCGTGTTTTTGAACTTGGTAAAATGTGCGTTGAGAACAAAGAATACGAAACAGCTCGAAAAGCATTCAAATACGTTACTCTGCTCGGTGAAGAAAAACTGTACTACTATCAAGCTGAGAATTCATTGCTTAATACACGTTTTTTAGAAATCACATCGAACAGAAGCTACACACCTGAGGAACTTACAAATGCAATTACTGAATACCAAACTACTATAAATCGGGTTGGTAAGAAAAAGTCATCATTATCACTCATCATTGAGCTTAGTCATATATTAGCATTTTATGGAAATCGCTCTGAAGAGGCCATGGATAATTTAAATGAGGCACTTTTATTTCCTGGTCTAACAGATATGCAACGGTCAGAAATAAAAATGCAATTAGCTGATATCCATGTGCTTCACGGAGATATTTGGGAGGCCTCATTGCTATATATGCAAATAGAATCTGATTTTAAATTCGAACCGATTGGGCATGAAGCTAAATTCAAAAATGCACGTATCTTCTATTATGATGGTGAATTTGATTTCGCACAATCTCAGCTAAGTGTCTTGAAAGAATCTACTTCGAAGTTAATCGCCAATGATGCATTACAACTTTCACTGATGATCACTGATAATTATGGACTCGATAGCAATTACAGAGCTATGGTATGGTTTTCGAAAGGGGATTTATTGATAGAACAGCACCGTTTCAATGAAGCTTTTCTGTTGTTTGATTCCCTGTCAAAAGAGTTTCCCTACCATAGTCTTGCAGACGAAATATTATTCAAGAAAGCCAAAGCAATGGAACTTCAAGGACGTTGGGAAGAAGCAGTTCCATTTCTCGAGGAGCTGCTTAAATACCATGGAGAAGATATTCTTGCTGATGACGCATTGTTTGAACTTGGTGATTTATATGAGAATCATTTGAACAATAAAGAAAAGGCTGCAGACTATTACAAAACAATCTTATTTGACTTCAAAGGAAGTTTGCATGCAATTGAATCGAGAAAACGGTTTAGAGCCATTCGAGGAGATGCTTCGGTTATTGAAGACGGTGAACTTTAAAATAATTGAACCAAATACAAGGCTGTTTGTTATAGTTCTATGAAATTTTTGCTGTCTTGTTTCTTACTTCTGAGTGCTTTGTCTGCCTGTTCACAGACGCCGTCGGAAAATAAAAAAATTAAAAAACCTACATTTTCTGAGGACACATTACAAACTGCGTATTTCGCTGCGGGCTGTTTTTGGTGCGTCGAAGCGATATTCGAATCAATTGATGGAGTGCAAGAAGTTGTTTCAGGTTATTCGGGAGGAAAAGAGGAAAACCCAACGTATGAATTAATTTGCACCGGTAGAACAAAACATGCTGAAACAGTGAAAATTATTTACGACCAAGAACAAGTCCCATACGACACGTTGTTAGTTGCATTTTTTAATTCTCATGATCCATCGACATTAAACAGTCAGGGACCGGATTTTGGCCCACAATATCGCTCTGTAATTTTCTTTCAAAATGAGCAAGAAAAATTAAAAGCAGAAAATTACATAAAGAAACTTTTGGCTGAAAAAATATTCCCAAAAATCACAACTGAGTTAACACCTCTAACCGCTTTTTACGAGGCTGAAATTTACCACCAGGACTACGAAAAGAACAATCCTGACAATCCTTACATTCAAAGAGTTTCAATACCTAGATTGACAAAATTCAAAACGACATTTAAAGGGAAATTAAAAGACTAAAAATCTCCTTGGTCAGTATTTAATTTTAACTCCATTACAACGTAGGCAACCTTTTATTTCGTAAATTCGTTTACAATTCTGTAAAGAAGAAATAAACTAACCGTTTCTGCTGCATGAAAACTATTAAACCAACCATCGTAGGTAAAACCTGCCTGCATCTTTCTGTTTATATTGTGCTCATTTTTAGTTCTTTAGCGAATGCTCAAACACCTAAAGACAACAAACAATTTCAAGAGCGTTCAATTGATACTTCTCGGACTGTCACCCAAAAAAGCACTCCGACGAAACTAACGTTGGAACAACAAAATCCTGCTCAAAATAATACCGAATATCCAATTACCTATTCTAAAAAATCAGGCGAAGAGCAAATAGTTTTAGATCAATTATATTATGAAAAAGAATTGATTCGCATTGATCAGCATATAAAAGCAATTGACGGCAAAATAGCTTTCGTGAATTCCAAACCGGAAGAAAAATCAAAAGCACAAGCATCTGGGTGGTTTGAAAATATGACTGCTAATCGGTCAAAATTAATTGAAGACCGTGAAGCTACCTTGAAAAAAATCGAGTCATTCAAAGATTAATTCATCATCTATGAAAAATTTATTGTTCTGTTTTTTATTTTTAAATGGATTTATTCATGCTCAAATTGGTGGAACAACGTGCCAACAAATGCAGCCTATTTGTACTGATGCAGGGGTCCAATTTACAGCTAACTCTGGTGGGTCAGATGTAACTGTTTCTGAACCAGGAAATGACTACGGATGCTTAGGCTATTCACCAAATCCTTCTTGGTATTACATTGAAGTTGCAACTGCAGGAGATATTATCATGAGTCTTTCTGCGGGCACAGACATTGACTTTATTATTTGGGGGCCATTCGCAAATTTGGCTGCCGCACAAGTGCAATGTGGGACATATTCAAATATTGTTACTGATACCGGATGTTCTTACTTTCTAGGAATCCCTACAGGATGTGATGCATATGGATGCAGCTACTCTACTTCGAACACTGAAACACCAGGGATTCCAAATGCTCAAGTAGGGCAAGTTTATGTAATGCTCATTACAAACTACGCTAATAATGTTCAAGATATTACCCTGACTCAAACCGGCGGGTCAGGAGCCACTGATTGTACAATTGTGAATCCTCCAACAGTATGCTCAATTACCAACTTCACAGCTACAATTGGCGCATGTGTCCCTGCAACAGGAAACTATACTGTTAATGGTACTGTTCAATTTTCAAATCCACCAAGCACTGGTAATTTAATTGTTCAGGACTGCACCGGAGCGACACATATTGCTGCAAGCGCTCCATTTTCAGCATCCGGCTCAGTCAATTACTCCTTCGATCTTCCAGCTAATGGATCCGCATGCAGTGTGAATGCTTATTTTTCAGCAGATGCTACATGTTCAAATGGACCAATTAACTACACGGCCCCAACTTGTGTAACTACACCTTGCTACATTTCGAATTTAGAGGTAAACATCGGTGCATGTCAAACAGATAATTCATTCGTCGTTGATGGGTTATTTAGCTATGTAGACAATCCTGGAAGTGGAAGTGTTACTGTTTCTGTCACTAATTCTTCTGGAACACAAACTCAAACATTCAATTCTCCTTTTACAGATAATCAAAACAATAACTACAGTGTCACAATGAACTCAGACGGATCTCCGTTGACTGTTACAGTTACTTTTTCCGCTGATGCAACATGTACGACATCCTTAACTGGAACCTCACCTGCAAATTGCGTTTGTGCAGCGCAGATAGGCACTTTTACCGTTGCTACAGATGGAACTCAAACAGGCAATTCTATTGGACTTTGTTTTGGTGAAGTCTTAAACATCACAGCAAATGGTGACTGGACACCACCAGGTGAGGCAACAGACCCTCCAGCTGATGAAGGATATGATCCAAATATAATTTGGTTGGTTTACTCCTGTCCCCCTAGTATAGCAACATCTCCTGATGCAACACTTTTTATAAATGATGACCCATGTTTGTTTACGCTAATTAATTCTCCTGATTTGCCAGAAGTAAATGACCTTTTTTGGACAACTAATTTTCCGGGTGTATTTACAGATAATACAGTGTATTTTGTGCCCATCACTGCTTATAACATAAGTGTTGACCCATTATTGATTTCCTATACAAACACTGATTTGCCTTGTTATCAAATGGGACCGGTCTATGCTGTTCAATATATTCCTGAAATCACTTTTACACAGACCCAAGATTGTCCATCAGGCACTGTAGAGGCAACAATTAATGGCGGTCTTCCTTCTTTAAACGGATCTCAGTTTACTGCTGTAGCGGGTTCACTTAGCCCGTCAAATGCATCTTTTGTTAATTCTTCAGTTGCAAACGGTGGAGTGATTGCTGTCAACGGACTCTTAAATGGCGACAATTATTCATTTGATGTTGAAGATGGAAATGGTTGTACCATAACTGTTTCGGGATCATTCATTGGAGGAAGCAATACGACTCTTTCCTATCCTCAACCTGCTTATTGCGAAGACCAAACAAATCCTAGTCCAACTGCTAGCGGCACTGCCGGTGGAATTTATAGTTCTACTGCAGGATTATCAATCAACTCTAGTACAGGGATTATTGATTTACTTGCATCCAACCCAGGCACCTATACGGTAACCTATACTCCACCCACCTCCGCATGTGAAAATCCCGGAACATGCACAATTACAATTAATGCATTACCTACGGTTAATGCCGGAGCAGATATTACCGTTTGCGTGGGACAAACAGTAACTGTTACACCTACTGGAGCAACAACATACACTTGGAGTCCTAGTTTGACAACAGGCGTGTCCTTTTTGCCATCTTTAGGATCCACGACATACAACGTTACAGGAACAAGTGCAGCAGGATGTACCAATACAGATCAAATAATAATTACGGGAAACAGCGCTCCAACTGTGAACTTTTCAACGGACGTAACACAAGGATGTTCTCCGCTTACTGTTAATTTCACAAATTCCTCAACGGGTTCTAGCACATGTGTTTGGAACCTTGGTGATGGAACTATTTTAAGCGGTTGTTCCACTATTAACAACACATTTGAGTCACCTGGTTGTTATGACATAACACTCACTGTAACATCCGGTACTGGCTGTTCTTCAACTTATACTGCTGCAGACTTAATTTGTGTCGAGCCGGATCCTATCGCATCATTCAATCCATCCGTAAATTTTGTTACTGAATTTGACCCTACGGTTCAATTTAATAACTCTTCAATAGGTGCAAGTAGCTATTTCTGGGATTTTGGTGACAACGGAGCTTCATCATTAGATGAAAATCCAACACATGATTATCCTGTAATTGAAGAAGGGGCAGGTTGGAACATTATGCTTGTAGCAACTTCCCCCGCTGGATGCATAGATACAACCTTTGGAACAATCTATTTTAAGGATGAATTGATTTTTTACGTTCCGAATACCTTCACACCTGACAATGATGATTACAACCAAACCTTCCAGCCAGTTTTCACAAGTGGTTATGATCCTTATGACTTTAGCTTATTAATTTTCAATCGATGGGGAGAGATCATATTTGAAAGTCATGATGCAACAAAAGGTTGGGATGGTTCCTATGGTAATAATGGAGAAGTTGAATTTGTTCAAGACGGAACATATTCGTGGAAACTTGAATTCAAAACATCTCTTCTGGATGATCATAAAGTCTACCTTGGTCATGTAAACATTATTCGTTAAAAAGATCAAGGTACAATTAAATTAGAAATGGGGCAATTGCCCCATTTTTTGTTTAAATATTTAACACATGGCAACCCTTTTTTTATATTTGCGTCAACCATGTAATTAATTATTAGCTGCAACTATGAAACAACTCTTATTTCTTGGATTCATAAGTCTAAATTTTTTATCTTTTGGACAAACGAATACTCAACCAATAACAAGTGCAGAACCTGTTCATAAAGAACAAATTTCAAATGGTTCCCGTATTTCAAAAAAAATAACGCGCAACAAACCTACACCTCCGCCAATTCCAGAGAAAAAAGAGGAAGAAACCACTACTGAAAAATTATAATAATAAACCTTTCCATGCAACGATTATTCATTTTTGCTTTTCTTCTTATTAGCTCAATTACTAGAGCTCAAGAAAAATTTGAAATCCAAAATACAGGTACTAAATATTCCACAGAACAGATTGCAGCTGCTTTTAAAAACGCTGATTTTTGCGGTTCTTTTTACAACACAAAAAGAAACATCATCAAACTAGACGATGGGGCTATTGTAGAATTATTTTCAAAGTCTGAATTATCGGAAAAAAGCATTGTATTGGATGCAAAATGTTTTTTAAACGATGACGTCTATTTTTTCCCTGCAATTTGGTCAGTTTCTGAGGAAGGTCACTTATTTAAAGGATCTGACACAGATAAATTCAAAAGTGAAAAAGACTTTCTAAGAGAAAAATCCGAAAAGGAATAATCTATTATCTGAAAAATCATGCTATCAATAAAATCTTTTTTCTTAACGGCTTCTCTAGTTGTTCTTTCGTTTTTTAGTTTAGCTCAAAACGATGAGTGTTCTGGAGCCACTAATTTAGGTACTTTGCCAACCCCGGGCTCATGCGTTAGTGGTTTGCAAAATGGCGCAGCCACAACTCTTAGTAACCAAACAACTGTTGGAGCTACGGCTGCAGCGCCATATATATATCAAACTTCATGCACTGGTGGAAGTATGGCCATTTTTGCATTAGATACCTGGTACAGATTTACTGCCACGGGTACTACTGTAAATATTAATATCACTGGATTTCCAAATGCAAATGTTGCACTTTATACAGGTACTTGCGGAAATCTTGGTGGTATAGGTTGTACAATTATACCCGCAAGTGGTTCTGGAACTTTGACAATCCAACAAATTCAGTCTGGTCAAACGTATTACATTCAAATAAGTGGAAATTCTTCAACTGCTACAGACAATAACTTCTCCATTGCCGTTGACAACGATATTGACTGTAATGACTGTATTCGTGGCGGAACAATTACTGCGACTCCAGCTCCCGTAAATGGCGGTTATCAGCCAGGACAAACCGTTCAGTTCTGTTTTCATGTTGACCAATACAATGAGCAAAATACAAACTGGATGCACGGTGTTCAACTTAGTTATGCAGCTGGCTGGAATGCTAGTTCATTAGTTGCCACACCAGGAACAGGTATAACAACGGGATCTTGGAATTATTATCCTACAGGAATAGGCTCAAATGCGAATGGAAATTGGGGGCCAGGTTGGTATTTTGAATACAATTCGGGACCTGCAAATCCACTTAACAATCTCGGTGACAATTCGCCTGGTACCTCTGCATCAACATATACTGTACCATCAAATGTTTGGAATTTTTGTGTTTCACTTACAGTAAATACCAACTGTACACCAGGAACAAGCTTGGGAGTAACATTTAATACTAGTGGTGATGGAGAGTCGGGTTCTTGGTCGAGTCTAGGATGTTCAGATGATCCTCCTTATATTTTCAATGCAGTCCAAGTATGTTGCACTGCACCAACAATGGCTTCAACAGCCGAAACTTGTGCGGGTGCAAGTGACGGAACTGCTACAGCCACCCATGGAACAGGGGCCTCTCCATGGGATTACTCATGGACAAATACTTCCGGGACAGTTGTCGGATCAACAAATAATTCAACCGCTGCATCAAATACTGTAAGCGGCTTGGCTCCGGGAACCTATCTTGTCACAATAACCGATAACAATGGTTGTATTTCAACAAATGATGTCGTCGTTACAGCTGGAGCAAGTTGTACTTGTTCAATAACAAACTTTACAACCAACATTGGAACTTGTCAAACAAATAATACATTTCCGGTAACGGGTACAGTAACCTTCAATAATGCTCCAAGTTCAGGCACTTTAAATGTTGTTGTAACCACGTCTTCAGGTACCTACACACAAACATTCGGTGCACCATTTACCAATGGACAGGTATACAACTACAGTATCACTAATCCGGTTTCTGACGGATCTACCTCAACGGTTCAAGCATTTTTTACTGCCAACACTTCATGTTCCCAAATATTGAATTTCACTGCTCCAAATGCATGTGGATGCTCGGCACAAATTGGAACGTTTACTGCTGATATAGTTGGTGTTAGTACTAATAATTATGTGCTTTGCTACGGTGATATTATCGATATTCAAACGAACAATGATTTTACAGTGCCCGAAGAGGCAACCAATCCTCCAGGTCCAACCTATGATCCGGGGGTATCGTGGATGGTATACTCTTGTCCTCCTACAATTGGAGTAAATCCTGCAGCAGGTGTAGATGTTTTCACTGATCCATGTAACGAAGGAATTATAAGTGATTTTGACTTAAATGACCTCAACGACATGTCAATCATCAACTCATTTCCAGCGGGAACATTTACAAACAACGTAGTATATTTTGTTCCAATCACAATTTATTCTTTAAGCCAAAATTTTTATTCTTATGTAAATACTTCTGTTCCTTGCTATGATATGGGCACACCCTATGCTGTGCAATATTTACCACAAATTGTGCCTGTTCCATCGCAAAACTGCAGTGCAGGAACAGCATCCGTTTCACTTACAGGTGGATTACCTGCAATAAATGGTTCTCAATTCAGTATTGTTGCTGGATCAATAACACCAGCCACTGCATCTGCCGTTACTTCCACTGCTTCGAATGGTGGCACCATTACAATTGGCGGTCTAACAAATGGGCAAGCATTTTCTTTCCAAGTTCAAGATGCCAATGGATGTCCTGTAACAGTCTCCGGAACTTTTACTGGTTTGCAAAATGCAGGATTTTCATACGCTCAAACCGCATATTGTCAAAGTGCGAGTAATCCTTCGCCAACCATTACAGGTGTAGCTGGTGGAACATTTACATCCTCACCAGCTGGTTTGTCGATAACTTCTTCCTCTGGTGTAATAAATTTAGTGGGATCGACTCCTGGAACTTATACTGTCACTTATACCACACCTGGTCCAACATGCCAAGGAACTTCAACAACGACAATTACTGTAAATCCTTTGCCAATCATTAACGTTGCAGACGATGCAATATGTCAGGGACAAAATGTTACATTAAGTGGAAATGGAGCAGACACATATACTTGGACAGGTGGTATAACAAACGGTGTAGCATTCGCTCCGACTTCTACAAACACTTATACTGTTACAGGAACAATCACTGCAACAGGCTGCACGAATACAGATTTGGCAACAGTTACTGTAAATATTCTTCCAGGTATTAACGCTGGCCAAGATCAAAATATATGTGATGGAACAAGTGTCACTTTATCTGGCTCAGGCGCTACGACGTATTCTTGGGATAATAGTGTTTCCAATGGTGTTTCATTTACTCCTGCCGTTGGATCTGTAACATACACAGTTACTGGAACAGGAACAGGTGGTTGTACAGGACAAGATGATGTTACTATAGTTGTCAGCGCATTACCTGTAATTACAGCCGATGATGTTACTGTCTGTCCAGGAGGAACCGTAACAGTCAATGCTACAGGTGCAAACACTTATTCTTGGTCACCAACAACTTCTTTGAGCTCGGGCACAGGCGCTAGTGTTACATTCACTGCAGGGGTATCAACGGCATATACAGTTACCGGTACAACAGCGCAAGGATGCTCTGCCTCTGATGCTGTTTCTGTTACAGTATTACCTGTTGCAATAATCAATGCTGGAAATGATGTGACTATTTGCCAAGGCCCTACTGTAACGCTTTCAGGTTCGGGAGGAACCACCTATAGTTGGAGTAATGGAATAACAAACGGATCTGCTTTCACTCCTAATTCTGGAGCAACAACTTATACTGTAACCGGAACGAACGTTTCAGGTTGCACTGGAACTGATGAAGTTGTGGTGACTATCAATCCTAATCCTGTCATTAATGCAGGTATAGATCAGGCAATTTGTCCGGGCGAAACTGTTACATTAAATGGTTCGGGTGGTGCGACATATAGTTGGAATAACAGTGTTTCAAATGGGGTTGCCTTTAGTCCGACAGTAACAGCTACTTATACCCTTACAGGCACAAATGCTAGTGGCTGTACTGGCACCGATCAAGTTATTGTGACAATTGACCCTCTACCTGGTGTTTCAGCTGGTGCTGACTTTACAATTTGTTCTGGATCACCAGCAACATTGACCGGATCTGGAGCAACATCCTATTCTTGGAACAATGGGGTACTTAATGGTGTTGCTTTCTTCCCGAACGCTACAACCACCTATACTGTCACTGGAACAAGTGCAGCGGGTTGTACAAATACAGATCAAGTAACAATTAGCATTGAAGCTCTACCTGTCGTATCATTTTCACCAGATGTAACAATTGGCTGTTCGCCACTTACTGTGAACTTTACAAACAACAGCACAGGTTCTAACGTTTGTACTTGGACAATGAGCGATGGCACAGTTCTAACAGGTTGTTCAACAGTAAGCAATACATTCGAAGCAGCCGGTTGTTATGATATTACTTTAACAGTGAGCTCACTTAATAATTGTGTAAGCTCCTTAACTTCTAATGATCTGATTTGTGTTGAGGCGAACCCTATTGCACAATTTGCTCCTTCGATAAACATCGTGACTGAATATAATGGACTTATTGATTTTACTAACCTCTCAATTGGCGCAACAGATTACAGTTGGAACTTTGGAGACAATTCAAGTCCGACGAGTGAAGAGAATCCAAGCCACGATTTTGGAGGACAAAATCAAAATACTTGGTTAGTTACCTTGGTTGCAGAAACGCCTTTGGGATGTGCTGATACGGCCTATTCGACCATTATTTATCAAGAGGAACTAATTTTTTATGTTCCCAACACATTTACCCCGGATGATGATGATTACAATCAAACCTTTAAACCAATTTTTACAGCAGGTTACGACCCATATGATTATGTCTTATATATCTTCAATAGATGGGGAGAGATAATATTTGAATCACGTGATTCTGAGAAAGGATGGGATGGAAGTTATGGAAATAATGGTGAAGTAGAATTAGTCCAAGACGGAACATACACATGGAAAATAGAGTTCAAGGTGACAAAAAATGACGAACGAAAAATGGTCGTGGGTCATGTAAATATATTGAGATAGGTTTCAAATACCATTTGTGTGAAGTATTTAACACATAAGGCCTGTTCGTTTTAGGTGAACAGGTCTTTTTTTTTGTATTTTTGATCTTCTAAATCTTACCCTATTCGATAAGGTAATATTTATATAAATGAAGCGAAACCTACCTATAAGCCTCGTGCAACGCACGTTCTTCATATTTATGGAGGGAAAAATATGTGATCATAGCAATCATATAATAATTCAGAATTATCCAAAAACTTCTTTATTTACTAGGATTTACGAAAAAGATCCAAATACAACTATTGTTGCAAAATTATTTGTTGAATTTCAATTTTTGAACCATTGTTCATTAGATCAACTTATTCAAGTAATCACCAGAATAGCGAGGAAATAGATATCAAAATCATTTTTGATTGGCATTACCAAACCAAAGGCTAACATTGACATAATTAAACTAATTCGACATAATGAAATATTTTCACTTCAAATTCTTGTTATTAACCACATTCTTTATAAGTCACGCATGGGAAACAAATGCGCAACTTACAATTAACAATACACTTTACACGCCGACCCAATTGATTAATGGTGTTCTTGTCCCTGCAGGAAGTGGTGTTTTAGTTTCTAATGTTGTTTTTTCTGGTGTATATAATAATTCAAACCGCTATCAAGTTGGTCATTTCAGCACTGCCACAACAACACTAGCACAAATGGGCTTTTCGTCTGGAGTTGTCTTGTCAACAGGTAATACTGCTGATATTCCACTTGCACTTGGCACTGATCCTCAAGCGAGTCAAATGTCTACTAATTTTGTCTCTTGTACCGCGGGTGAAATTCGTGAAACGGGCACTTGCCAGACAACCATTAATGACCTTAACATTCTCGGTGGTTCATCCAATTATTTTAATGGGGCAATTTTGGAATTTGATTTTATTCCAGTAGGAACAGAGGTGAAATTTAGATATATTTTCGGATCGGAAGAATTTTCGGACAACAGTGGTAATATTAACTACCAGTGTTCTTCTTACAATGATAAATTCGCGTTTCTAATTAGTGGCCCGGGTATTTCTGGAGGTCAAGGATATACGAATGATGCTAGGAACATTGCCCGTTTAGCAAATGGTTCAGTAGTGTCAATCAACGCAGTAAACAATGGAATTGTAGGTAGCAGTGGAGGCGCACCCTCTGCCGCAAATTGTCAAACAGCAAATCCTTCATGGGTTCAAAATAGTGCCGTTTCGGAATACCTTGGAACCATCGACGGAACCGAATTAAATGGAAACACAAAAATACTTACAGCTCAACAGACAGGATTAACTGCTGGTTCTACTTATCACATGAAATTGTTAATTGCTGATATAAATGACGGAGCTTATGATGCAGTGGTTTATATTGAAGCAAATAGCTTAACTACTATATCATGCAATATTCCTCAACCAACTCTAAATGCTCCAACTCAACCAACATGCAGCACTTCAACGGGAAGTTTTACCATCACTAATTACAACCCTTCCTATACATATAGTGCATCACCTTCAGTAGGCGTTGTAATAAGTGGATCAACCATAACAGCGCCCGCAGGTAATTATACTATTACTGCGACATCAGGCTCTTGCACGAACACTGCAAGCGTAACAATTAACCCACAACCCGTAACACCTCCTACCCCAACGTTTAGTGCTGTAACTCAACCAACATGTACAACAGCAACGGGTAGTTTTACAATTACAAACTACACGAGTTCTTTTACCTATTCATCTTCACCTAGTTCTGGAATAACAATAAATTCTGGCTCTGTGACTGCGTCACCAGGAAACTACACAATTTCTGCAACGAATGGCTTATGCACCAGCTCTGCAAGCTTAACAATCAACGCACAACCTGCTACACAAACACCAACCTTCAATCAGATTTCTGGAATTTGTCCAGGAGGATCCTTTACTTTACCCCCAGTATCATTACAAGGAATTTCCGGGACATGGTCTCCTCCAATTAATAATTCAACTACTACACAATATACTTTTACACCGACATCTGGAGCTTGCGCAAACACAGCAACAATGACCGTTTCAGTGAATTCTTCTGTTACACCAACATTTACTCCGAGTGGGCCTTATTGTCAGAATGCCATTTTAACGCAAGTTATGCTACCGTCATCTTCCATAGAAGGCATAACAGGTACTTGGAATCCTGGAATGATTTCTACTGCAAATGCAGGAAATATCGTGCATTCTTTTACTACAGATGCCGGTCAATGTGCCACTAACACAACCATGACTATTATAGTTAATGCTGAGGTATTGTCAACATTTACACAATTGGAACCGGTCTGTGAAGGAGGTACTTTTGTGCTACCATCAAATTCACTAGAGGGAATTCCAGGATCATGGTCTCCTGCAATGAATAATATAAATTCAACGCCATACACATTTACGCCAGATGGAGGAGAATGTGCAACAACAGCCTCTATGACTGTTTCAATTATTTCAACTGTGACTCCGAGTTTTACTCAAATCAATCCGGTATGTAATTTACAATCTGTCACAATTTCTAATACATCAAATAATGGAATCACTGGCTCATGGAGTTTAACAAGCAGCAATGCAAGCGGTGGACTCTTTACGTTTACACCTGATGCTGGACAATGCGCAACTTCAACCACCATGACGGTGTCATTAACATCTCCACAACCTCAATTTACTCAAATTGACCCAATCTGCACCGGTGAAAGTTTCACTTTGCCATTGACGTCAAATGATGGTTTTACAGGAACCTGGAGTCCACTAGAAAACCTTAATGCCACCACAAATTACACTTTTACACCAGGTGCAAACCAATGTGCTGCAACCACGACAATGACTGTCTCAGTGCTCTCGGTAAGTACTCCTACTTTTACGAATCCAGGACCATTGTGTTTGGGAGATCCTCTTGCATTGCCTCCAACATCGAATGAAGGAATAACTGGAAGTTGGTCGCCAACTATTAACAGCACTGCAACCACAACATATACGTTTACTCCTGATCCAGGACAATGTGCAACTACATCTACACTTACAGTTGTTGTTTATCCTATTCCAACAGCAGTCTTTAATCCTGACGTGAACCAAGGTTGCGCGCCTCTGACTGTCAACTTTACAAATATGAGTGCCGGTTCTGCGCTTTGTACTTGGAATTTTGGTAATGGTGTAAACATTGAAGATTGTAGCACAGTATCCTATACTTTTCAGCAAGCAGGTTGTTACGACATTTCACTTACTGTGACCACACAGGCAGGCTGTTCGGCAACTACTTCAGTAAATGATTTAATTTGTGTAAGCGCTATACCAATAGCTGATTTTAGTGCTTCAACATATATTATTGATGAATTTCATACGCTTGTTGACTTTGAAAACACATCAATCGGCGCAACGAATTACGAATGGTTATTTGGCGATAGCTCTTCTGTTTCAACAATTGAAAATGCGAGCCATGACTATGCAGGAAATAATTTGGGCAACTATTTGGTTACACTCGTTGCTTCTTCACCTCAAGGGTGCATTGATACAGCATTTGCGACAATAATTTTTCAGGAGCAACTTGTTTATTACATCCCGAATGCATTCACCCCAGATGGTAACGAATTCAACCAAACATTTCAACCAATTTTTACTTCAGGAATTGACCCTGCAAACTTTGAATTATTTATTTACAACCGTTGGGGTGAATTAATTTTTGAAACAAACGATCCAAATGATGGTTGGGATGGATCAATTGGAAATGGCTCGAACACTGCCCTTGCCCCTGATGGGGTATATACTTGGAAAGTAAATATCAAATTAAAAAATAACGACGATCGTAAAACAGTCGTTGGACATGTTAATTTAATGCGATAAGGATTTTATTTCTTCATTTGTTTAATACAAGGAATTGAAAAAGCCGCTGAAGAGAGGGCTTTTGGTGTTCTAATCTGACCTGTTTTTGAACCGAATTGTGAAGGGGATTGTCCTGTTCTTAGATCAAAATAAAAAACGGCAATTCAATTTTCTGAACGAAGATTTGGTTATTACTTTGGTCCAATATAATCTCAAATGAAATAAATTTTCATTTTTACTGCCGTTTCAATCTTAATTTTAATAGTGGGTTATACGGATTTATGAGGTGAGTCATCGATTGTATGTACCATTCAAATATCTTTAAAATTCCAATAATGAATTAGGAGCAGCGACTTTTCGGATTTTAAGAACGAAGTTAAATTAATCGCTCTTGATATTCATTTTAATTCTCCTCAAATTTGGTATTTAACTTATCAAACATTATGGTCAAGTTTGCCGTACAATAACTAGGGTCTTTATCCATCCACTTTGTACAATTGGTTAACAAACTAAAAAACCCTCTATTTTATTTAATCTAATTTTAGTTAACTTTAGTTCCAAACTTCGCAAACATGAAGATAATCAATAGTTTAATTCTGTTTATTTTAGGGACAAGTTCCTTCGCTCAGTTGAGTGTGCAAAATAATGTTTTTGCGACGGCCGGAAGTAGTTTTTCAAATGGAACCACAGTGATTGATTTTACATTTGGAGAAACATTTACAACTATACTTCCATTAGAAAGTAATTATATTTTTACTCAGGGTTTTCAGCAGCCAATTAGTGTACAATCAGGCATATCATTGGATGAATTTTTAAATGATGGTTTTGAAGTGTATCCAAATCCATTCCGAGGTGAGTTAGAAATCAAGATCCCAGATAACTATGCGCTGGAAATGCTTCTTTTTGATAATTTAGGAAGGATTGTTTATGAATCTTTCTTGTCAGCAGTTCAAACAACCATCGATCTTTCAAAACTTGCTAATGGCAATTACCAATTAGTCTTGAAGAAAGAAGAAAAAGTGATTGGAAATCTGACGTTAATAAAATCATACTAACCATTTTAATATGAGGACAATCATTCTATATTTTACACTTTTTTTAAGCCTCTTCTCAAATGCTCAAGCCCCCCCAGGTATCAATTATCAGGCTGTGATACGTAACACTGATGGAACAACTGTGAATAATGCACCAGTAGGACTGCGACTTAACATCCTTCAAGGTACTGCAGATGGAACAGTCGAATATTCAGAGACTTTCAGTGTAACGACAAGTAACATTGGTTTAGTGAATATTGTTCTCGGGCAGGGGAATGTGTTAAGTGGAACATTCAATTCTATCAACTGGGGTGCAGGCCCTTACTTTTTACAAATTGATGCAGATGCGAGCGGCGGCACAAACTATAACTTGATGGGAACTCAACAAATGATGAGTGTACCATATGCGTTATATGCTGAAAATTCGGGGACGCCCGGGCCACAGGGGCCTGCTGGTAATGATGGCACCAATGGTATAAACGGACAGAATGGTTTAAGTGCATATCAATCATGGTTGGCATTGGGTAACACTGGAACGGAAGCTGATTTCGTTGCTTCATTAACAGGACCACAGGGTGAACAAGGAATTCAGGGATTAACAGGAGCAACTGGGCCTGCTGGCAATGATGGCGCTAATGGTATAAACGGACA
>Ga0315902_10000633_pt1 | contig 59461 bp, 98 predicted proteins | sample LakEriMetagenome_9_FD_203523 | JGI IMG/M metagenome (GOLD analysis project Ga0315902, IMG submission 203523) | Freshwater fungal communities from buoy surface, Lake Erie, Ohio, United States - Buoy 12 MA117 | ecosystem: Environmental > Aquatic > Freshwater > Lake > Lake biofilm | place: USA... | reverse complement strand
AGCCGGCCCAGCTGGCAGACCGCAGCCAGGGTGCAGCCGACGACGTCGGGCGACCGATCGAGCCGGCCCAGCTGGCAGACCGCAGCCAGGGTGCAGCCGACGACGTCGGGCGACCGATCAAGCCGGCCCAGCTGGCAGACCGCAGCCAGGGTGCAGCCGACGACGACGGGCGCTCGTGATCTCGGCACGAGCCGGCCCAGCTGGCAGACCGCAGCCAGGGTGCAGCCGACGACGTCGGGCGACCGAGCGAGCCGGCCCAGCTGGCAGACCGCAGCCAGGGTGCAGCCGACGACGTCGGGCGACCGATCGAGCCGGCCCAGCTGGCAGACCGCAGCCAGGGTGCAGCCGGCGACGTCGGGCGACTGATCGAGCCGGCCCAGCTGGCAGACTAAACAGCCGCGGCCGCGGGAGTCTACGCTTCCCGCGGCCGCGGAATTGTTGCGGCCTGTAGGCTAGCATTCAATCACGACCGTGCCGACGTGAATGGTACGTTTCCGAAGTTTGGCGCCCTCGGCATGATGCCGCATGAAACCGGATGCGACCGCGGCCGTTACCTTGCCGCGGCCGGATTTTCCATGTAGGCCGATGCACACTCCGGCGCCGTCGGTCCGGCGGAGTCTGAAATCATGATTATCACCATTCCGGACACGAACGACAATCTTTCGGCCAGTAGCCTTACAAACGAAAATCACCTCCCGCGGAAGCGCGCCGAAAAGCTTGCGGGCGGGAGCATATGCCGAGTCAAACGGAACGACGATATTCCGCCCGGCCGCGATTACGCTTTCAACGTAGGCGAACGTCGTCGTCTCTTTCCAGCTGTGGCACAGCTCGTAATTCGGCGGGAGTGTGGCGCGGACGTCCGCCCCGTACGCTGTGTAATCGTAAAACCTGATCCGCGGGAATTCCGCGAATATTTCGCGGAAAACTTTTTCCATAGGAATATCGCTCGAGACGTTCAAGCGTACGGTCGGTATGCGGCCGGTCCGGATGCAAAGCTTTTGAAAGTTTGCCAGCTCTTCCCGCAGCTTGCGCAGGAATAGTGGCCGGAATTCCATGTAAAGGCGAGCGCGACCGATCAAGGCAAAGCGAGTTGACGGGGTCACATTCATTCCGCTCCACAGGCCGTTACAGGCATCGATGCATCCTGCACTGGCGGCGCCGCAAAGATTCCCCTTCCCCGCGAACTTCCAGGGGGCGAGCGCCAGGCCGATCGCACGATAGCGGCCGAGTCCCTTTCGGAGCTTCGAGTTTGCCGATAGCAGCGGGCGCCGAGAATCCCAAATTCCGCGGAAAGTATCGCCGGCCGCATTCTGGAATTCAATCCGGAATATCGGGAATTCCCCCTCCATGCGATCGACGACGACGACGGCGCTTGTTAGCGTCGATTTCTTTTCGCGGACGTCGTCAGCTGCAATCCGCCGCGGGTCTCGCGAGACTGTGGCGGGGCGATCGGATCGAGCCGGGAAAGTTGAGCAGGCCATTTTTGAGAAACTCCGTTTCAAGGTATCGGGCCGGACGTCCGGCCCACGACACAAGAGTAGCACACGCTATCCCTGTGTCAAGTGTACGCTACCAATCGGCCCGGCTTGCGCGCAAACTGAAAAGAAAATTCCGACCGGACAGTTAGCATATGAGACTACGATACGAAAACGCTACGATTCTGGGAGTCAATCGGCCGCGGCGTTCAATCGGCCGCGGAATTCCAGGGTATTACAACGGCCGCGGGGATAGGGGGGCGAGCGTATTACAACGGCTCGGCCCCCGACCGCACGCCCTGGCCGCGTGCGCTCCGGAGGGCGTACCCTTTTCGCTGCCCCGACGATTTGGAGAAAATACTCGTCTTGTGTAGGCTGTCGGGGTGCGTGGAGACGCCGGAGGAGACGCCAAGGATGGCAAACGATGCCCAGTCTGCGCCTCGCCGGTGCCGCCGCCGCTCGGCTTCAAGCCGCGCACCTACTGCTCTCGAGAGTGCCTCCGCATCGGCGGCGGGCGCAAGCGAAAGCCGCAGTCAGTCCCGTGCTCATCGTGCGGGGTTCCTGTTGAGCAGAACCCGCGATCGCGGGGTCGCTCGCGGGGCTACTGCTCAAGTGAGTGCAGGAACATTGCGAAGAGCCGAGGGCGATACTGCGACAGGGTGTGCGGTCGCTGCGGCGTTACGTTCACTGGGATGAAAACCGCTAAGTTTTGCAGCGATAAGTGCCGGTATGAGCCGAATCGCGTCACCAAGAACTGCAAGCAGTGCAGCCAGCCATTTAGGCGCCGCGGCACAACCCAGGAGTTCTGTTCCCCGGCCTGCGTCATCGCCTCGCGAGTTGGCAAAAGAAAGCCAGCAAGGCTTCAGTGTCTTTGCTGCCAGAAGCCGTTCCGCAAGCGGTCAACAGGACGGAACTCTGGGAAATACTGTTCGCGAGGGTGTGCATTCGAGGCGAGGCGGCTGAGACTCCCGTGCGCCAGACTCACGAGGAGGCGAGAGACTACCGTTGGCGATGAGCTTGGGATTTGGTTTCACTCGTGGGGCAACGACGCAGCCGACACGCTCAATCAGGGGTGTCATAAGGGTGGGCATAAGCACAGGTGCATAAAGTATGGGTGCCACTACGAGTCATTTCCTATAAAGTCGATATTCAATCGAGACAACTGGACGTGCCAGATTTGCCGCTGTGAGCTTCTCCCCAAGTGGACGAAGGTCGGCGATACTGAGTCGCCGCACCCGCGAAGTCCCACGATAGACCACATCATTCCGCTATCGCTCGGCCCGTTAGGCCCAGGCCACCGGCCCGACAACGTCCAGGCGGCGTGCTGGAGGTGCAACATTAGGAAGTCAGACTCACTTGCGGGGCAATTGCCTACACAGTGATACTACTATGCATGGTACGCGGCCCAGCACCAATACCGAAGCATCAACTCAAGCTGAGAGGCTCTGAGGAGGCCAACTACCGCGAAGAGCTTGGCACCCCGCTGAACTCCCTCCCCGAGCCGCCCGAGTGGCTGCGGCCGGCGGCGCAGGAGATGTTCCGCCTTGTCTGCGGCTACACGCAGCGAATGGGTACGCTGGCCGAGAGCGACCTCGAGGTGATCGCCCGCTACTCGATCATCTGGGATCGCTGGCGAGAGGCCGAGATGCAGCTCGCCAAGGACGGCTGCGGCTACGTCGAGGTTACGGCTCCCGACGGCTCGCTGCGCTTCAGCCGGCCGAACAAGTGGCAATCCCAGAGCAATCACTGCCACGAACAACTGCGTCAGCTCGAAACCGTCCTCGGCCTGACCCCGGCCGATCGCACCCGCCTCGGCTACGGCGCGGTGAAGGTGGTTGACGACCCAACCGACAAGTATTTTGGAAAGCAAGCCTGACATCTGTGAGTTCGCTTCGTGGCTGCGGCACAGCGAAGGGAGATTCGCAGGGGAGCCTTTCACCCTCCAGCCGTGGCAGGAGGAGTATCTTCGTCGGCTCTACGAGACGAAGCGGCCGGATGGCAGCCGGCAGTATCAGCGGTCCCTCCTGGCAGTCCCCCGGAAGGCCGGAAAGACCGCGACTTGCGCCTTAATCGGCGCCTACGAGGGCTTCTTCGGCGACGACGGGGGCCAGATTCTGATCGCGGCCGGCGACCGCAAGCAGGCGAGCCTCCTGTTCACGGCGGCTTCGCGGTTCATCGAATCCTGCCCAGGCTTGCAGCGTCGGTCGAAGATATACAAGGGGTCGATTGTTATCCCCGGTAAGAATAGCACAATTCAATTCCTATCCAGCGAGCACAAAGGTAAACACGGCTTCAATCCGAGCGTGGTGATTGTAGACGAATATCACGTCCAGCCGAATCGCGATCTCGTCGATGTATTAGAGAGCGGCATGGGCATGCGGGACGAGCCGCTCGTCATCTATGTAACGACGGCGGGCATGGATCGCGTCGGCCCCTGCTACGAGGAGTGGCAGCGGGCGCTCAAGGTTCGCGACGGAATCATCAACGATCCGACGTTTCTGCCGTGCATCTTCGCGGCCGATCAGGATGACGACATCTTCGCCGAATCGACGTGGAAGAAGGCTAATCCGAACTACGGCATCACCGTCCGCAAGGAGTTCATGGAGCGAGAGGCGATGCTCGCCCGCGAGAGCGTGGCCGAGGAGGTCAAATTTCGGACTTTGTATTTGAATATGTGGTGCAGCAACGGCGCGAATAAGTTCTTCCGCACAGGCCAGTGGGAAGCGTGCAACTCGCCGCTGCGGCCGACTGAGGGCCGCCCGTGCTACTGCGGCCTCGACTTGTCGAGCACGAGCGACACGACGGCGTTCTGCGCCATCTGGCCCGACGAGGATGGCTCGTTCGACGTGATGGCCCATCTCTTCATCCCCGAGGAGAGCGCCGACCGCGACGAAGCCCCGTATCGCCAATGGGCCAAGGATGGTTTTGTTACACTAACAGAAGGCAACGTGACGGATTATGACGCGGTTCGTGACTACGTTCTCTCGTTTTGCGAGAAGAACTGGGTCAAGTCTGTTGCCATTGACCGATGGAATGCCACCCATTTGACGACGCAACTCGTCAATGAGGGGGTCGATGTCAAGCCGTATGGACAGGGCTACGCCAGCTTGTCGGCGCCGACGAAGCTGCTCGAAACCCTGGTTTTAGGCCAGAAAATCCGCCATGCGGGCAATCCGCCGCTGGCCCTCCATATCAGCAACATGCAGGTGAAGCAGGACGACGCGGGCAACATCAAGCCCACGAAAAGCCACTCGCACTCCACCGGACGAATTGACGCCGCTGTCGCTTTGATAATGCCGCTGGGCGTGTGCTCCGCGGAGGCCCAAGGCCAAGACGACGAACCCAACATTCTCCTGATCTGATGCCAGAAGAAACGCAAGCAGTCGAAGATATCGTCGAAATGCGCAGCGGCATCTCCCGCGTGTTCGAGGAGATGATCGAGCAGAAGAAGACGACCGCGGGCGTCTACGTCACGCCAGAGGCGAGTCTTCAGTGCAGTGCGATCCTGGCGGCCGTCAAGGTCGTCAGCGAATCCGTCGCCAGCCTGCCCCTCCAGCTCTACGAGCGGACGAGCGACGGCAAGCGGATTGCCGAGGAGCACCCGCTCTATGACGTTCTCGCCCACGAGCCGAACGACTGGATGACGGCGTTTGAGTTCAAGGAGCTGATGCAGTCGTGGCGGATGCTCTGGGGCGTCGGCTACGCCTGGATCAAGCCGGGCCGGCGAGGTGCCGTGGATCAGTTGATCCCGCTGCACCCGTCGCGGATGAAGCCCGAGCGGCTGAAGAACGGCCGGCTGCGGTACGCCTACTCTGAGCCGAACAGCCCGACGCCGACGTATTACCGGCAGGATCAGGTCTTCGCCTATCGCGGCCTCTCGCCCGACGGCGTGAACTGCTACATCCCGACGGTCTTGATGCGGGACGCGATCGCCCTGGCGAGAGCCGCCGAACTGCACTCCGGTGCGTTCTTCGGCAACGGCGCGCGTGCCGGCACGGTCATTGAAACCGATCAGCCCATGAAGCCCGAGACGCTCCAGCGACTCCGGCAGCAATGGGAGGATATGCACCGCGGCCCAGAGAACTCCCATAAAACGGCCGTCCTCCCCCACGGCGCTCATCTCAAGGAGATGACCGTCAATAATGACACGAATCGTCTTCTGGAAACGCGACGCCATCAGATCGAGGAGGTGGCCCGCGCCTTTCGGGTGCCGGCCTACATGATCGGCGACTTGTCGAAGTCTTCGTATTCGTCGGTCGAGCAGCAGGCCATCGACTTCGTCACGTTCACGCTGGTGCCGGATTTGCGCCGACTCGAGGCCGCCTGCCGCCGCGACTTGGTCGTCGATGACAAGCGGTATTTCGCCCAGTTCGACGTCTCTGCGCTACTCGTCGGCGACTTCGCCGCGAGGGCCAGTTTCCTGCGGGAGATGTGGAACCTCGGCGTCTTCAGCACCAACGAGGTGCGTCAGCAACTGGGCTACAACCCCGTCGAAGGCGGCGACAAGCGGTTCGTGCAGGTCAATATGCAACTGCTTGAGAACTACACGCCGGGGAACCCGACGGCGGCGCCGACGAAGGTGTCGGAGCAGCCTGCGGCCGAGCCGGCCCCCGAGGCTCCGGTGCCGACCGACCCTGCCGCTGCCGGCGAGTCACGAGCCGCCGAAGTCGTCTTCACTTCGACGCTTCGGCGACTCGCCGCCATCGAAGCCGACGGGATTCTGGAGCGACGCAACAAGCCGGCCAAGTTGGCGGCCTGGCTCGAGACGCACGAGCAGCGGATGCGAACGGAGTTGTGCGACGCCGCAGAGGCTACTGGCCGCGATATCGACGGATTCGTATCCGGCTGGATGGAGAAGTCGCGGGATTTGCTTCTTGATTGCCACCGCAGTGGCAAGTCTTACGAGGAGGTCACTGGATCATGGACGGATCGAGCGAACTTGAGCGACGCCTGATCGGCGAGGTGCCGGGGCTGGAAGTCAAGGAAGACCAGAATGGCCGCACGGTCATTCGGGGCTACGCCGCCGTCTTTGAATCGGAATCCCAGGACTTGGGAGGCTTCGTCGAGATCGTGGAACGCGGCGCGTTCGACGATGTCATGCGGTCGAACCCCGACGTCTTCGGCAAATACAACCATGAGCGGGTGATCGGCCGCACCACCAGCGGCACCATGCGGCTGGCGGTGGACGAGCGTGGCCTGCGGTACGAGATCGACCCGCCCCGGTCGGCGGCCGACGTGGTTGAGCTGATCCAGAGAGGCGATGTCCGCGGATCGAGCTTCGCCTTCCGCTCGAATCCGAAGGACGAGTCGTGGACGCGGGACGTGAACGGCCGGATGATCCGCCGCATCAAGCGGTTTTCGTTCCTCGGCGACGCCGGCCCCGTGGACACCCCGGCCTATTTGGCAACCGAAACCTACGTCAGCAAGCGTGCCCTGGAGATGGCGAATGAGCAGCGAGCGGATATCCCTGTGGTCGAAGATTCTGCGGGGGCTGTTCCGCAGCCCGAAACCGGCGAAAACGCAGCGGTGGAAGCCGCGGGTGAGACGCGGGCCGCGGCTGTGATGCACGCCCCCGGCGACTTCGTGGCGTGGGACGGCGGCGTCGGCCGCGTCGAGCACGTCATGGCCGAGGGGCAGTTGGGCGAGTATTCCGAGGAGCCGATGGAGGCGACGCCTGACGATCCGGCCGTCCTGATCCGCCTCTGGGAGTCGGATGACGGAATGTGGGAGGAGAGTGACTACTTCGTCGCCAAGCGGATGTCGGAGCTGTCGGCCCACGCCGATGTCTCCGAAGTCGAAGAAGACGACGAACGCGCCGTGAGCCTGAAGCCGACGGCCGGCATGGCGGCGGCGGCAAAGCGTGGCCTCCGGCTCCACGAAGAAGGCAAGAGCGGCGACGGGCTGAAGCCGGAGACGGTGGCCCGCGCGAACCGCCTCGCCCGCCGCGAGGAGATGAACAACGATTGGGTGCGCGAGATGAATGCGTGGTTCTCGCGGCACGAGTCGGCGAGCAAGTCGCCTGGCTGGGATACGCCGGGCGAAGAGAAGCCGGGTTTCGTGGCGTGGCTCTTGTGGGGCGGCACACCGGCGAAGAACTGGGCGGCGAGGAAGGTCAAGCAGCTTGAGGCCGAGTCGGCTCGTGCAGCCGAAGTGGTCGTCGATACCACCGACTACATCGGGAAGGCGGCGGCGCTGAAGGCGGCGATCCTTTCGACTCCGTTGCACGGCGTGCGTCACGCACGATAACCTACAAGTAGATACAACGCTCGCGATGGATGTCGCGAGAGCAGTGCGAGTGCCTTGAGGATTCAAGGCGCGGCGCGCTTGCGGGAAGCAATCACCCGCCGGCCGTCGCGCATCTGTCATGCCCGCCTGGCCGGCTCAGTTAGGAGCAGGCCGAACATGGCGAGCAACCTCAAGCGTCTTCAGGATCGTGCTGCGGCTCTGGCCGCTCGGATGAACGAACTGGCCGATGTGGCCGAGCGGTCGGAGGATCAGACCGCCGAGCTGCGGAAGCTCTCCGACGAGGCCGACAAGGTCAAGTCCGATCTGGAGTTCGAGGGCAAGCTCGCTGCGAAGGAGGCTGAACTCCGTGCGGTGGTCGAGAAGGCCGCCCCGGCGCCGGCCCCCGCCGCGGCTCCTGCTGCGGAGGAGCGGAAGACCGAGATTCGGGCGATCTACCCGCATCACACGACCCTCCGCGCCTTCAACGACGGCCCCGAGGCCGTCGAGCAGGCATACAAGATGGGCCGCTGGATTCGCGGCAACGTGTTCAAGAACTCGGACGATCTCCGGTGGTGCCGTGATCACGGCGTCGAGGCCCGCGCTCTCAGCGAGGGCAGCAACGCCTCCGGCGGTGCCCTCGTACCCGAGGAGTTCGCCAATCGCGTGATTCGTCTCGTCGAAACCTATGGCACGTTCGCTGCCAGCGGTGTCGAGACGGTGACGATGACCCGCGACACGATGGTGATCCCGAAGCGGCTCACCGGCACGTCGGCCTACTTCATCGGCGAAGGCTCGGCCATCACCGAGAGCGAGCCGACCTACGGCAACGTGAGCCTGACGGCTAAGAAGCTCGCCGTGGCCTGCCGGATGTCGAGCGAGGTCGTCGAAGACGCCCTGATTTCGCTGGCAGATGCCTGTGCCCAGGAGTTCTCGACCAGCCTGGCCTACACGGTAGACCTGTGTGGCTGGCTTGGTGACGGAAGCGGGAGCGTGGGGGGCATCCGCGGCATCGTGTCGAAGATCGACAACGGCAGCCACACGGCTTCGGTTCACTCCGCGGCCCCCGGCAACACCGGCTTTGAGACTCTCGACATCGAGGACTTCCTCGGTGCGATGGGCAAGCTGCCGATGTACGCCCGCAGCGGTGCGGCCTGGTACGTCAGCCCCGCCGGCTACGCAGCGAGCATCGCTCGTCTGAAGTACGCCGCTGGTGGCAGCGTGGCCGAGCTTGGTTCCGCGGCTGGCGAAACCTTCCTCGGCTATCCGGTGCGGATGGTGCATGTGATGAACAGCACCCTCGGCGCCGACGCCAATCGGGTGAAGGTGCTGTTCGGCAACCTCGGCCTGTCCTCGATCTACGCTCGTCGCCGGGACTTCTCGGTGCGGCTGTTCGATCAGGTCTACGCCACGACTGATCAGGTTCTCCTCCAGGGAACCATGCGGTTCGACATCAACCATCACTCTCTCGGCTCGACGAGCGAGGTCGGCCCGGTGGTCGCCCTCAAGTCGGCGGCCTCGTGATCACAAGGAGCACCTGAAGCATGATCCATTCCCAGAACGACCGCGTTATCGGTGACCTTTCGGCGGCTGCCGTCGGTGCGACGGCGACCTCGACGCTCGTCATCGACACGCTCGGCTACGACCATGCCAGCATCACCGTGATGCGGGCCTCGAATGCCTCGACGGTGTTTGCGAACGCCCTCAAGGTCGAGGAGTCCGACGCCGCCAGCACTGGCTACTCCGACGTGACCGGCCTCGTCATGGGTGCCGCGAGCGGTTTCACCGTTCCGGCCATCTCGGCGGCCGGCACCGCGGCGACCTCGGTCGTGAAGCTCGATGTCGATACGAAGGCCCGGAAGCGCTACCTCCGCGTGGCGTACACCCCCGGCGCTTCGGCGAACATCGCCATCACTGGCCGGCTGTCGCGTGCTGAGACGTCGCCCGAGAATGCGTCGCAGGCCGGTTCGCTGGCCTGGGTCCGTGGCTGATCCCGTACAAGCGGGACGGCCATGATGGCCGGGTAAGGCGCAAGGATGCGCGCCCGCTCCTCATAAGGAGCGAACCCCATGATGCTGCGTGTCGGTAACTGTGAAGCCGAGGTGAAGGTCTGTGCTCTGATGAGCACCCCTCGCCTCGGCTTCACTGACAATTTCTTCTGCGTCTCGCAGGCGCTGACGCCCCACAAGATTCCCATCATCAAGCACTCCGGTGCGTTCTGGGGTCAATGCGTCCAGCGTTCGATGGAAACCGTCATCAATGACTATGACGTCATTCTGACGATCGACTACGACAGCATCTTCACGGCGAAGACGGTCGAGGCGCTGATCACGCTGCTTTACTGGAGCGGCTATGACGCCATCGCCCCGCTCCAGACCAAGCGCGAGGCGAACGCGGTGATGTTCGCTCTCGCCGGCAAGACGCCGGAGGAGCAGACGACCGTGGGCGACGACTGGTTCTCTAAGCCCGTCCAGCCCGTCTCGACGGCTCACTTCGGCTGCACGCCGATCAAGACGGCGGCGCTCAAGAAGATGGAGAAGCCGTGGTTCCTCTCGGTCGCCAATGAGCAGGGCGAGTGGACGGGCGGGCACACCGACGAAGACATCTATATGTGGCGGAAGTTCGAGGCGGCCGGCAACAAGCTGGGCATCGCCACGAACATCAGCATCGGCCACGCCGAATTGATGATCACCTGGCCGTCGCGGGAGGCCGAGGACGGCAAGGTGCAGCAGCACACGACGGACTACTGGGCCGAGCGGAAGCCGCACGCCAAGGCGTGGGGGGTGGTCGAATGAAGATCAAGGTTTTGCGGTCGTTCGGCGGCTACAAGGCAGGCCAGGAATTCGACTGGGGCGACGGCATCGCCCGCCTCTACATCGGCCGCGGCCTCGTCGCGCCGGTGGAGGAGCGAGTCGAAGCCGCCGTCGTCGAGCAGCGGTCGGAGCGGGCCATGATTGATACCCGTCCTAGGAAGAGGCAGCCGAAATGATCACCGGAAACGGTCTGGTCTACGTCGTCCCGCAGTCGCCGTCGGTCGGCTTGACGCCGTATCGCAGCCTTCGGCGTCACACCGAGCCGGCGGTCGAGCCGGTGACGCTGGCCGAGGCGAAGGCCCACTGCCGCGTCGATGTCAGCGACGACGACGCCTACCTCTCCACGCTGATCACGGCGGCTCGCGTCTACGTCGAGGACATTCTGGACGTGTCGATGATTTCGACCGTCTGGGAGGCCCGCTATGACGCCTTCCCGCTCTGGGAGATCACGCTGCCGCGGCCTCCGATGCAGCCGCAGACGGTGACGGTCGTCTACCGCGACGAAGGCGGGGCCGAGAACACGATCACGAGTGCCGCGAACGCCTTTCAGGTGGACGTCTACGCCACCCCCGGCCGAATCTACCCGCTCTACAACGGCGTCTGGCCGGCGGTGCGGGGCGACGAGAACAGCGTGCTCGTCCGCTGGACGGCTGGCTACGGCTCGAGCGGATCGACTGTGCCGGCGACGCTCAAGCACCTGATTCTGCTTCTGGTGGCCCATTGGTACGCCAACCGGGAGCCGGTAACGCCTGCGAATCTCCAGATTCAGAACATCCCGATGACGTTCCAGACGCTCCTGGCGGCTTCTGGCTGGGGGGGCTACCGATGAGCCTGACGGCGACGGTGCAGGCGAACGTGTCGGCCACCCGCACCGAGCAGGTCGGGCTGACGCGGGCCTCCACTGAGCATCCCGTCTCGTTCTCGTTCGACGTCGGCGACTGCTCGAAGGTCTGGAGCGACCGCCGCACGTTCGGCGCCATCGGCCACGACGATATCGACCTGCTCTCAAGCGGCATCGCGATCGTCAAGCTCATCTGCATCAAGAATCTGTCGAAAACGTCGGCTATCGCGATGACGGCTGGCTGGAGCGGCACCGACTTCCGCAACTTCGTGCAGGACTTCGTGGGCTGGAACTTCTCGCCGATGATCAACCTCGGCTCGCTGACTTTGAGGGGCTATCCGATCCGCGAGGGCGGCGCCTTCCTGCTTTCCTGCCCGAACTCGAGCGGCTTCGCGACGACTTCGGGCGGCAGCATACTCCGCATTGGCGGCGTGCAGGGCGAGCAATACGAAATCTACGTCATGGGAAACTGACCGATGCCTCTGAATGCCCAAGTCGCCGTATCCATCGTGGCCCACGAAACCGCCGCTGGCGATCTGTCGCGGGCGATGCGGGTCACGCCGGCCACCTACGCCATGCTGTTCACCGACGGCACGGCGGCGAACCAGGCCCAGGTGGTGTGGAGCGCCGTCCGCGTGTGCGCAGGCAACGACACGATTCAGCTCTCGTCGCTTCCTGACACCAGAGACGGCGCGGCGGTAACGGTTTCGTTCACGGCGGTGAAAGCGTTGTATGTGCGAAACACGCACGCCACGAACTTGCTAGGACTGAGCACTTCCTTGAACAACTCGATCGGCGTCGTGCCCGGCGGCGTCTTCTTGGTCGTAAATCCGAGCAACACTGGCGCGACGAGCAATATCGGGGCGGCCGTGAATCACTTCATCACTGCCACGGCAGGCACGACTTACGAGATCGTCATCATCGGCGAGGGCACCGTAACGTGATCAAAGCCGGGATGCTCAATGAGCGAGTGACGATCCAGGCTCCGACGGAGATTCGGAGTCCGATGGGCGAGGTCACGCTGTCGTGGGCGAGTGCCGGCACGGTCTGGGCCTACGTCGAAGGCTTGTCGAGCCGGGACATCCTCCAGGCCCAGCAGGCCAACGTCGTCGCCACCCACAAGGTCATCATCCGCTACCGCGCGTCGGTGACGGTCCAGCACCGGATCGTCTGGCGAGGCAAAACCCTTGAGATCGCCAGCGTGACTGAGCGGCAGCACCGCACAATGATGGAAATGCTCGTGCGAGAGATGCAGTAATGGCAATCGTCACGCCGAATACCGTGCCGAGGATTCTGGACGGCGGCCTCACCGGCCGCGAGACGGCCAGCGCCTTCGCGCGTGTTCAAATTACTGGAGTCAACGAATTCGCCGCCCGCCTGCAAAAGGCGGCCGACGCGCTGGGCAAGGATCAGTCGGCCTTCTTCCTTCGGGCCGTCCGCAACGCCTCGGAGCCTATCCGAGTCGGCTACATCAACAAGGTTCGCGACGTCACCGGGAACCTGCGGAAGTCGGTCAGAACAAAGACGAGGAACTACGGCAACGGCATCTACGTCGCGGTCACGGGGCCGGCGCAGTCGGGCAATCGCGGCTCTGACCCAGAAGAAGGCAGCGGCAATCACGCCTGGCTGGTCGAGTTCGGCACGGGCCGCCGCAGGCCCGGCACACAGGGCCGTCGCACCTACGTCAACGTCCACCAGCAGATCAACGGCCGGATGAAGCGTACGCAGACCATGAACGACGAGCAGTTCGCTCGCTCCGGCGCCGGATATTACTTCATCATGGGCAGTAGGGACGAGCCGACGCGGCAGGCGCGGCGTGGCAGCGGCTACCCGCACGACTTCGGCCCGATCACGCTCGGCCCAGGCGACACCATCGCCCCCATGCGAGCACAACACCCGATGGAAAACACCATCCGCGAGTCGGCAAACGTCGTGCAGACCTTACTCAATAACGCAATCTCCAGGCGGATGGCGAATCTCTGATGCTCATCTCACCCGAAAAGCACGTCTACCTGAAGCTCATCTCCACGCCTGGCGTCGTGCGGCTGGTGGGCTTTCAGGTCTACCCCATCGCCGTGCCGGCGAAGCCCGTCGCCAGCCTGCCGTTCATCGTTTACAAGCGGTCGAATATCACGCGGGAGTCGTCGCTGTCGGGGCCGATGTTCATGCCGCTGGTTAGCCTCCAGATTTCGTCGTGGGCGCTGACGTATGACGGAGTCAGGGAGCTTGGCGACGAGGTGCGGCTGGCCCTCGACGGCCACACCGGCACACTCGCAAATGCTACTATTGAGGATATGAGGTTGGTGTCGGAAACCGACGACTTCCTCGACCCGACCGTGGCTGGGGCGCAACTGCCGCCGGCCTACGAGGTGAGGCAACTGTATCAGATTAGGTGGCAGGAATCTGCCACTTAGTAACTGGCGCAAGGAGGCGCAACACATATGGCCGGCGTTTCAGCACAGGGACTGACGTTCTCGTTCGGTGGCAGCAATCTCACCGTCACCTCGTTTCAGGTCAATGACACGCAAGACCTCATCGACGGCTCGCACCTCGGCATCGCGCCAAACGGCCGCCGGGAGTTCGTCGGCGGCTTCGCCACCGACCGCGAAGTCACCTGCGACTACATCTCGACGAACGTGCTCACGGCTGGCACCTCAGGCACCCTGTCGATCTCAGGCCCGGTGGCGTTCAGCGGCTCTGCGACCATCGCGTCGGCCTCGATCGGCGGCTCCGTCGGCGCCCTCATCAGCGGGAGTGCGACCTTCCGCGTCGCGTAAGCGATGGCTGGAGTATCGTCGCAAGGCACCTACTTCTCGTTCGGCGGCGCCGTCTATACGGCGACGAGCATCACCGTCAACGACGGGTTCAGTGGCGGCGGCAGTGGCGGCTCGCTGCAACGGCAGCGAGTGTCGGCTGCCACGCTGGCGTCGAACCCCAATTTCTACGAACCGTATATCCCGCTCTGGTTCCCTGACCCGACCGGCCAAGGCGGCGGCGGCGAGGATCGCACCAAGACGGTGGACGTTGAGTTTATTGGGCAGACCGCGCCGCCAGCCGGAACGTCCGGCTCTATTTCTGTCACCGGGCGGATTTCTGTGTCTGGGGCGGCGACCTGCACTGGGTCTTCAATTATCGCGCAAACGGGAGACGTAGTCCGCGGCACGGCGTCATTCAGGTTGAGGATTTGACCGAATGCCGTTCTCACTGTCGCACAACTCGACATTTAGCTTCGCCGGAACAACCTTCGACGTGACATCAGTGTCCGTCGAGGGGCCGACAGCCGAGATCGTTGATATGACGCCAGGCGGTGCTCCTGTGAGCCACAGGGTGCTGGTTGCTACGGGTGGATACACGGACACGGGAAGCATCGACGTCGAAGCATTTGGATTCGCTGACCCAAAAACTTTTATCGGAGTCGCTGGCGCAGCAGTGTTTGCCACGCCTCTCGGAACTGTCACGAGGAACGTGATTTGTGAATCCGCGTCAGCAGAGGGTCGCGTTGGCGAGCTGCTGCGATTGAGATTCAAACTGAAACCAACGGACTTCGCGTAGGAGCAAGTAAATGGCAGTTGATCTTCGTAAGCGGCTTCTGAACGCCAACGACATCAAGGTCGAGGCGATCGACATCCCCGCCTGGGGCGGGACGTACTACCTCCGCGTCATCAGCGGCAAGGCCCGCGAGCAGTTCGAGGAGGCGTATTCGCAGGAGAAGATGAAGAACTTCCGCCTGCGGTTCCTCGTGCTTACGCTCTGCGACGAGGAGGGGAAGCCGATCCTCGCCGACTCCGATATGGACGCGCTGGGCGAGCGGTCGAGTGTCGAGATCAATCGCGTGTTCGACGCGGCATGGAAACTCAACGCCTTCACTCAGGAGGCAGTTGATGCCTTGGGGGAAGGTTCGCAAAACGCCCCGAGCGACGCTTCCTCTTCAGGTTAGCGCTGGCTCTGGGCAAGACGGTTAGGGAGTTGCTTGATTCGCTGGATTCCGAGGAGCTGTCCGAGTGGATTGCCTTCGACCAGCGGTGGCCTCTCCCTGACCCGTGGTGGCAGACGGCGAGGTTGGCGAGAACGATCATGGCGGCCTCCGGCAACTACAAGAAGTTGCCGGAGGAAAAGGTCTTTATTCCGGCGAGCAAGAAGGCGGAGCAGACGCAGGCGGAAATGCTCAACGAGCTGATGAAGCTCCAGCAGCCTCAAGGATGAGCAATGAGCGGTAGGGGTTACATCGGCAAGATTTCCGCGATCGTCACGGTGAATACCGCTGACGCTTCGCGGGCGTTTAATCGCTCTGGCAAAGAAGCGCAGACCTATGCACAGGGGATGCGACGCGCGATCGAGCAGGCGACGCGGGACGCCGGCAAGTCGTTCGACAACATCTTCACGCCGTTTCAGAAGCTCCAGCGGGCGCTGGAGGCGTCAAGGCGAGCCGACTTCAACCTTGGCAATACGCCAGAACTGAAGGAGCAGATTAGGACGGTTGAGCAGCTCGCCCTAGCGGCAAGACAGTTGGCGACGCCGCTGGGAGCGGCGACGAAGCAGTTCGACGGCTTGGCGCTTTCAGTGCAGCAGGGGTTTGGCAGCGCGTTGTCGCGGACGCAGGCTGAACTGATTCGCGTCAGGGATACCGTTCAGACGGCCACTGATGGCGGCGAGGCCGGCTTTCGCGCTGTCACGGCACAGGTCAATCAGACCATAGCCTCGATTAGGCAGCTCGCCGAGGCGTCGCAGAGGGTTTCTGCACTGCCCACTGGGCGGGAGCTGGCATTCAGCGACCCTAGGCTGTCGGCGAATCTGAACGCCGCGGCCACTGCCGGCCAGCGAGCGGTGGCCCTGCCTCAGCGAGTCATCGAGTCCGATCCGCAGATTGCCCAACTAACGGCGCAGATCAACCGCGTCTCTGAGCTGGCCGTAGCTGCCGCTGCCCGCGTCAAAGGCGCGTTCGGAGGCTCTGAGGCGCAGGCCGCGCAGCAGGACTACGAAAGGCTCAATGCCGTACTCGAGCGAACCATCGCAAGGCTGAATCAGAAGTACCAGCTATTCATCGACGCTGAGAAGGCGAAGAAAGACCTTGACACTATTCAAGAAGCCATCGCTCAGATTAGGGCAGCGGAAGAGTTTAGGATCACTGGTGACTTCCAGAACGCAAGGCAGATGCAAGACGAGCTTCAGCGAGTCCTTGCGTTGCGCGATCGCCTAACCAATGCTCAGAACGCAAGGATTCAGCCGCTCGCTGTCGAGGCTCTGGACGCAGCCGCGAGCGGCAATCTTGACGAGGCCAGGAAGAAGATCGCCGCGCTTCGGTCGGCAGCCGAGACGGCCATTCAGGTCAACGTAGACGTCGCTGACGCCTCCCGCCGCCTTGATTCATTTAAGGCGAAGCTGGCAGGGATCGCTGACGCAATCGGCGAACCGAGCGACCCGATGCAGCTTCTCGCCGTCGCCTCACGAGACGCCGACGCGGCTGTGAGAAAACTCGGCAATACGCTCGCTGGCGTAGACCTCGGAGACGAGCTTCAGCGGCTGCGCGGCGACATACTCGCCTTGTCGAGCATCCCAGAAGGCACGCTACGCAACCAGGCAATCACGACGCTGGCTGGGCGGGCAAGAACGATCACCGGAAACGCCGCAGCAGCTTCCGCGACGGCAGGAAACGCCACCGGCACGTTTGGGCCGCCAACGATACCGCCGCAATTCGACTTGGGTGCGGCCATCAATGACCCGCAGCGCCAACTTGACGCACTCCGCTCCGGCATCGTTTCAGTAAAAGGCCAGATCGACCAACTTCCTGCCGGCCTCCGTCAGCAGTTCATCCCAGCGATCGCGTCTGCCGAGGCTGAATTCCGCAGGCTTGCCGCCGCGCCGAACCAGTCTGCCGTCGCGATCGACATTGCCCGCCAGCGATTGCTCCAACTCACTAGGGAAGCGGGCCGCGCATCCGAGGCGCTGAATTTCCGCCGCTCATTCGGCAGTCGCGACGCAATCATCGGCACGCTTCAGACGCAGCAACTTCGCGGGTACACGGCGCAGGTTCAGATTCTTCAGGGCGAACTGGCGAGGGTTTCTGGGCAAGCCCGCGGCCCAGCCGTGGCCGCTATCGCTCGGCTAGGCGCTGTGATTTCAGAGCAGATGCGGCGAGGAACCATTGACACTGAGGCAGCGCGCCTGCAAATCCAGCGGCTTCTCGCTGATGCGACGCGAGCAACCGCCGTAGCCAGTGGCTTGAGTCCAGCAGCACTTGGCCGAACCGTCGCTCGCGCTGGCGACGTCGGCCGCCAAGGCTTTGCCAACTTGAGCCTCGGCGTCCAGCAGGCAGCGTTCGCCATTGAAGACTTCTTCTCGGTCACAGGCGGCCTTGACCAGCGCATCCGCGCTGCCGGCAATAACATCTCGCAGCTCGGCTTCGTGCTCGGCGGCACGACCGGCCTCATCACGGGCATCTCAGTCGCCATCGGCGCCCAGCTTGTCGCCGCCATCATCAGGTGGAGTGGCGTCACCGAAGACGCCGAGAAGCGGCAGCGGGAGCTGAAGGACGCCCTCTCTTCGACGAATTCCGCCCTGGAGCGTCAGCGGCAACTCGCCGAGCAACTCCGCGACGTGTACCGCGACCTGGCGAAGTCAATCGCCGAGGCCGGCGAGCCGGAGCGGTTCAGGAACGAGCGCCAGCAACGGGAGCAGATCGACGCCGTCCAGCGGCAGCAAGAAGAGCGCCGCCGCGCCGCCATCGAGGCCAATAGCCCGCAGATCGCCCAGCAGCGCGGCCGGATCGCGGAGATTGATCGGCAGCTTGAGACGGAGCAGAACGCCGCCACTCGTCGCCGCCTCATCGAGCGACGCAACGCCGCCGACCTCGCCGCGCGCCGCGAGATCGACGATATCGAGCGGCGCGGCGCAGAGAACGCCGACGCTCTCATTCAGGGTCGCGGTGGCATCGACGGCGCCCGGCGCGCGCTTCTTGGGCGAGGCGGCCCGCGCGAGACTGTGCAGCGAGACATCAACGCGGCGGCTCGCCGTGGCGACGAGGCTGAAGTCAGCCGCCTCGCCCGCGAACTCGCCGTCATCGAGAACACGATTTCGCGGCTTGCCGACGCATCGGCCAGGCTTGGGGCCGAACGCAGCCAGTCGATCGTCGGCGGCCTAAACCGCATCCAAGACAGGACGCAGGGGATCGACGGCGTTTCACAGGTGGACGCCGCGAGCCAGATTCTCAGGCAGCAGATTGAGCGACTTGAGAACGCCGTGTCCAGCGGTGCGATCTCGTTTGAGGAATTCAACAACAAGCTTCAGCAAGTCAATGCCGTCGAGGTGATCCTTGAGCAGGCGGCCGAGCAGGCACGGGCCTTCTTTGACGCCTTGCAGTCGGCGGCCACCGACCTCGCCCGCGCCGTCGAGCAGGAGGCCAGCAGCCGAGCCGTATCGCAGCGGCGGGCGGCGAATGCAGCCGAGGCAGAGTTCGGCCCGAACGATCCGAGGGCGCAGGTAGCTCGCCGCCAGCAGCAGGAGGCCGAAGCGGAGGCTCGCCGAACCGAGCAGGAGCGGCAGAGGATCGTTGCCGAAGAGCAGCGAATCATTAGGCAGTTTGAGGGGCAGGCCCGCGCTGGCCGCGGCGACCCGGAAGCGGCCGCCCTCGCCCGCCGCATTCAAGAGCTTGAGGCGACGCTGGCGAAGCTGCCTCGCACGCCGGTCGAGGCCCAGGAGCAGGATCGCCTGCGGCCCGAGCTTGAAGGCAACCGCCGCCGCCTGCGGCAGCTCGCAGAGGCGACGCCCGACGTCCAGCGGCTTCGCCAGCAGGCGGACGCAAACGACGTTCGCAACCAAGACTTCAACCAGAACCAAGACGCCGTGCGCCGTGGCATGGAGGCTGCGATCACGCCAGCGCAGCAAGCAGGCGAGGCTCTCCAGAGAACGCTCAACGACCTAAGTGCGGCGTTCGACGCTGGCGCGATCAACCTAGATCAGCTCACAATCGCTGCGAGCGAAGCCGCAAGCGCCACGGCCCGCGGGCTTGCCCCAGCCATCGCCGAACTCTTCGACGCCGTCCAAAACGCGGCCGCGCAAGGCCCGTCCCGCGCGGCACTCAACGTCGCCGACGTCTCCCAGGCCGAAGGGTCACGGGAGTTGACGCGACTGCTTCGTGGCGACGATGCGGCGAGGAACGTCAACATCGCCCAGCTTGAGAGGCAGAACCAAAGCCTCATCAAGATCATTGAGGTAATGACTAAGGTCGAGCAAAAGATGGGGGTCGTAGTAGACCTCAAGTAAGGAGATGCAATGCCAGACATCACGTACAACATTTCGCTGAATGTTTCCAAGGACTTCCTGTCAAGCAACATCCAGGCCAACGGCGTCACTGCGTCGATGAGCAATTCTGGCCTAAAGAGCGACACCTACACGCTCTCGGCGGAAGCCGTCAGCATCTCGACGGCAAACCTGTCTCAGGCTGGCGTTGCGTTCATGCGGAACATTTCCACGGCAGCGTCAGCGACGGTTCAGATCGGAATCTCCGCAGGTGGCTCATTCGTCCCGTTCGCGACACTGCGGGCCGGCGAGCCGGCAATCATGCGGCTGTCGGCTGGTTCTTCGTACCAAGCGATCGGTTCTTCTGGCGCCCGCCTGCGCGTTGACATTACGGAAGGGTAGGCACCATGCCGCGTCTTGTAAGCGAAATAACACCAGGGCAGCAGTTCCAGTTTACGGCGTCAGAAGGCGGCGTAGGCGCGTCGCTGACCCGCGTGTTTCGCATTCTGCTCAGTTCGCCAGGCGAATACGTCGATCTCCAAGCGGCGTGCAACGTGCTAGCTGGGTCGCCGCACCCGAGGGAGACGTATCTCGTCTGCACCGACTTTCAAGGTCAGTACGAAGGCGAGAGCCGGATGGTGCTCATCGCCACGTTCACCTACACGGCCGACGTGGCGTGGGGGGGCGAGGGCGGTGGCTCCGGCGGTGGTGGTGGCGGGCGACTATCGACAAATCCTCAGATACGGCCTGCAAACTGGTCAATTTCATCGTCGATGGTGGAGGTGCCAGCGTATTCCTGGGCAGAGGTCGTTAATGAGGGCGGCGACTTTGAGCCGGAGGAGCCTGCCGCAAATCCATGCGGCGATATGTACGACGGCGTCACAAAGCTCGAGCCGGTCGTTACGATTACAGTGGAGCAGCAGGAGCTGATTGACCCGACGAGGCACGTCATGCACGTCGGCAAAACAAACGAAAATGTCATAGACATCGGGTCGCTCTCGTGCCCGCGAAGGACGGTCATGCTGAGGAGCGTTCAAGCTAGGCCGTTCGTTGAGCAGTACGGCGACATCTTGTACCGCGGGTGGGCTGTCAGCTATGAGTTTGCGTTTCGGCTAAACCGCATAGCCGGGCTTCGGCTGGGGGAAAGCGACAACCAGACCGCCGACATCGGATGGGATATCGCCGTGCCGCAGACTGGATTGAACATCATCAACAAAGACGAGGCCCTAGGCGGCGGCATTCACGAGATTGGCAGCCTGCTGCTTGAGCACGAGGACTACAAAATCAAAGACTGGCCCGACGACCCCAGCCTCGCGCCAGGAACCAATAACCGCAAGGTTCGCGGCATGATTCTTGTTCACTCCTATGAATCAGGCGGCGCTTCGCAGTTGCCGTGCGCCCAGCCGATCCCGCTGAATGACGACGGGACGCCAAGGTCAAGCACCGCGACCCCAAAAGTCATCGTAAAGCGATACAAGGTGACTGAAGAGATCGACTTTAAGACGACGCTGAATCTTAGGCTTGGCTAATACCCTCCATGTCCCAAGAACGCTACTTCATCGGCCCCGGCCTCCGCGACAAACTGCGTGAAACGATCACGCGGGTTGACGGGATGATGGATCGGGAGCGTGGGGTGAAGTCGCAGGTTGTGCATCAGGAAATGATGCCGGGTGGCGGTGGCGGGAAGTCTTTCCGCATCTGCACATACACCGGCGCGTGGAGCATGGGCGACACGAAGTCGGTGAAGTTTAAGTACCAGACCACAACACCGAACACAGTTGCTGCGACAAACCTCTTCCTGAGTCTGCCAGACAACGGCGAGCGCGACTGCGCGATTGCGAAGGATGGCAAGGATTGGCACCTAGTTCAGTGGCAGTGGAACGCTGCGGCGGCCATCAACCAGGCATCGCTCTCAACAGGCGGCCTTAGCTTTGTATCCATCCCGGTTGCAGCCATCGGCACAGCGACTTCGTTTGGCAGCTTTATTCCACTGACGCCACAGGGCGTGATCGTTGGCGCTACCCTTGGCACCGCGTCGCTTAACTTTGACACGCGGCTGGTTAGGGTGCTCGGCGTCAGCACTGGTGGCTCTCTAAGCATCTCAATAACAACGTGCTCTTAATCGGTGCGCACTTATGGGGCTTGCGGTAAAAGGGAATGGTCTTCTGGTGCGAGAGCCTGGAAGGCTTAGTGTCGGAGATGCTTGCTGCTGCCGACCATGCCCGAAATCGTGCGACAGGTTTTCGCTGCCAGGGGTTGGCCTGCCTAGTGAGCTGTTGTTTTCGATAAAAACATTTAGCTACGGTTTTGGCAGCATAAGTCTAAATCCGGTTGGCGACTACATTATTCCGGTCGATGAAACTGGGTGCTCCGTATATACAAAGGGATTTTTTCCGAACGAACCGCCGCTAGCTCCGTGCGTGCTCTTTGATAACTTTTGCTTCGTCGGCTGCGCCTACAAGCTCATCATATTGCTCATAATAAGCGGGCCAGGAGTATCTGTAAGTATTGCTGTTGCCGACTACATCCCACAAGACTCGATCTTCGGAGGCGAGGTCACCGGAGGGCGGTCAGTCGGGTCATTTCCGGCGTCAGCGCTGTGTTCGCGCGCCTTTCCGATCACGGGAACAGTTACCCCAGCAAACTGCGTCCCATTCACGGCGACTTATGAAATCAAACTGCCATGAGCAAGCTTTGTGCGTTTGTTGACAATGGCGGTGCATGGAAATGCACCGCGTGCGGCCGACACGCGACCAAATGGAGCGAGACGCCGCCAGTGGCTGGTTGCGGAGAGCATCGTGCTTTCTTCGCCCAACCCGGCCCAGGCACCGAACTCAAGTCTCTTCTTGAAGAATGGCTCGGAATTACGGCGACGCCGGGTTGTGAGTGCAATTCAATGGCGGCGAAAATGAATCATCTCGGCCCCGACTGGTGCGAGTCCGCCGCCGGCCTCGCAGAGATTCTCGGCGTCATGCGTGACGAGCACGGCAAACGGCGGGCGGATGGCCGCACCAAGCTCCCGTGGACTGACTTTGGGGCCGCGCAGCTTGTCAAACTTGCCTGCCGCAGGGCCAGAGCGAAGGCCGAAAACCAGAAGGCAATCTAGGGAAGCGGTCGGCGGGGGAAGCCTCATGCCGCCTGATTCGCAATGCTACAATAAACTACTATGTCTACCTTTACGCAGCTTCCTGGCTCGCTTGACATCACGTTCGTCCAGGGCGACGAAGTGTCGATTGCGCTGGATTTTGACCGCGACCTGACGGGCTTTACCGTCAGCACGGTGGTCTACGTTACGAATGTGTTCGCGGCCGGGGGCGGCGGGTCAAGCTTTGTCACGACAGTCGGCGAAACGGCGGCGACGTTTGCGGTCAGCCCGACAAACCTCGCGCAGGGGCAGCTTTTGCTCGGCCTCTCTGAGTCGCAGACCTCCCAGCTTTCCCCTGGCATCGCCTACCGCTGGTACATGCGGTGGATTGACCCGGCACTGGTGACCAGAACCGTCCTGTCTGGAACAGTTACGGTGGTGAACCCGTGAGTATCAACGTCAACGTCGTCGGCTCCACGGGGATCACGACGCTCATCACCAACAACGAAACGGTCAACGTCGGCGTCGGCACGGCGTGGCAGGCCCAGGTGCCGTCGCTCCTCGTCGAGGCTGGCGCCAACATGACGGTGACGACGACCAGCGGGTCGTTCACAGTTATAGGACGCGACCCGCCAGTCACCAGCGTGAACGGCAGGACGGGCAACGTAGTTATCACTCGTGGCGAATTGTCTGCCGCCCCCGCCTCACACACGCACCAGGCATCCGACATCGCCGACTTCCAGTCGAAGGTGGTGGCGAATGCACCAGTGTCAAGCGTCGCCGGCCGCACCGGCACGGTCGTCCTATCCGCGGCCGACATCGCGAACCTGACGAGCGTCGCGAACGTCGTCAGCGTCAATGGGCGCACTGGCGTCCTAAACATCCTTGGCGGCAGCAACGTCACTGTATCCACATCGACGAGCGGCATCACCGTGGCGGCTGCCGCGGCACCAGTGTCAAGCGTCGCCGGCCGCACCGGCACGGTCGTCCTATCCGCGGCCGACATCGCGAACCTGACGAGCGTCGCGAACGTCGTCAGCGTCAATGGGCGCACTGGCGTCCTAAACATCCTTGGCGGCAGCAACGTCACTGTATCCACATCGACGAGCGGCATCACCGTCAGTTCAGCGTCGCCGCCAGTGGCTAGCGTCAACGGACAGACCGGCGCGATCAGCATTCTTGGCGGCGGCAATGTTACCGTCTCGACGTCCACGAGCGGGATCACGGTCGCGTCGGCCACGCCGCCGGTGTCAAGCGTCGGAGGACTCACGGGTGCCGTGTCGATCGTCGGCTCCGGCCTGACCGTTTCGACGTCTTCGTCGAGCATCATCATTTCGGCGTCTACCGCAGCCTCCGGCGGCGGGATCGCCATGTCATACCTGTTTGGCTAAAGGTGCCTAAATGCCGTCTCCCAACATCGTCTCGCCGACTTCGATTGTCCTGAAAAGCATTGGCACGTCGGTAGGCACGTCGAACCTGACGGTCGTGACCTGCCCGTCCAACAAGTCGATCAAGGTTTCGTCGTTGATGGCCGCCAACGTGACGGCGACGGCGTCGTCGATCAGCCTGCGGTTCGACGACGGCACGGCGACGCATTCGATGATGGCGAGCATCGCCGTGCCCGACAACGCGACGCTCTTGTGCATCACCCGCGAGAACCCCGCCTACCTCAAGGAAGGCGAGAAGATCGAGGCGGTGTGCGACGCCGAGAACGCAATCCACCTCACTGGAAGCTACGAGGAAATCTCGTGACGAGCCGGTATATCGGATTCACGCCGTCGCCCACGACATCGTCGGCATCCGGCATCTGGTCGCCGGGTGAAGTTCATGGGTACCGATCCGCCAGCCTCTGGCCGTCGGCGCCGCCGGCGATGTTCCCGAATCCACTTGACCTTGACCCGGCTTCCATCAGCGGACTGACCGGCTGGTGGGACGCCTCGGACTCTTCGACGTTATTTGATGCTACGTCTGGCGGATCGCAGGTCGCCGCCGATGGCACTGTTGCCAGATGGGAAGACAAGAGCGGCGCAGGCAATCACTGGTATCAGGACGTGGGTACGTCTATGCCAGCGCGAAAAACAGGCGTTCGCAATTCCCGCGATGTTCTTCGGTTTGATGGCACCGACGATTCAATGTCTTTCAGCGTGTGGACGCCAAACATAGGTCTGCTCGTGTCCGCGGCCGCGCACACTGTCTTTGCCGTCTTTAAGGCGGAGTCGGTGTCAACGAACGACTCGTCTGACGACGCATATTTAAACGTGTCAATTCTTTCTGACGGCGGCCCCGTTTATTCGATCATGTACCTTCGGTCGTCTGGAGTCGTTGGGACGCTTGTCATAAGTGATTGGAGCGCAACAAGAGTAAAAGCGTCGCGCTCGCTAACTGTCGGAAGTTGGGCAGCTGTCACGTCGCGTCATGACTCCACTATCGCGGTGCACGTAAACGGGGAGGCCGGCACGGCGTCAGGGGCCGCCACTGCGGTTAACACAGTCAACAGTGCGGTCCTTGGTAGCTCGTACTTTGGGTCTACCTTTCACGGCGACCTCGCCGAACTCATCACGTACAACGTGGCCCTCTCAGCCACTGACCGCGAAGCGGTAGAGTCGTACCTGATGGCAAAATGGGGGCTGTAGCCTCGCTGCTTGCGTCTCCTGCCGGCTAAGTCTAGGCAATTCGCCCCAAACTCCCTTGACCCCGTGAGCCTACACCCCACAATAAAGGCCCATGCCATGCGACCACCATTTTACGCTGGCCGGTATGAAGTGGCTTTTCCGCTTCACGCGGCTGCGTGGGCTGGCGGCCGGATGGGCCTACGTCCCTGACGCCAAGAACCCAAAGCTCGCCAGGAAGATACTCATCGACGAGCGTCTGCGTGGGCGGTCGAAGCTGGAAACCATCATCCACGAATGTCTCCACGTCTGCCCAGGAGGCCCAGCGGTCGATGAGGCCCATGTGACCGAGTCGGCCAGAGATATCGCCCGCGTCCTCTGGGCGCTGGGCTACCGCGAAACGGAGTGAACTCTATGGCGAAGCGTTCCGCCATCGCCGCGCTCGACGCGGCCATCAAGCACTCGCAGGCCAACGGCCCGCAGCGGTCTTGGTTCTCCAAGCTGCCCAAGGAGGCGCAGCAGGACTTTGCCGAGATCAAGAGCCGGTATGCCGCCGGCCAATATCGCGGCGTTTCTGTCGCGATCATTCACAGAGCCGCAATCGCCAGATGCAAGGAGGAAGGATGGCCGGAACCAAAAAGCGTCGGCACGATAAGGGACTGGCTGAATTCCTAGACCGCGAGATCGACATCGCCAAGGACGCCGAGGCCGCCCGGCTCCGCGACGAACTGACGACAATGCGTCGGAAGTACGAAGCGGCGCTGAAGCAGGTTGACGCCGCCAAGGCGAAGGCCGATCAGATCGTCGGGATGCAGGGCATCAAGGCGGCGAAGAAGCTTCCGACGCTCAAGAAGAGCGGTCGCCGCAACCCAGCGACGATGATGGTGCTGCTCTCCGACATTCACTGCGAGGAGCCTGTGTCGTTGGCCGAGACGAACGGGCTGAACCAGTATTCCCTCGACATCTGCGAGAAGCGACTGGCCGAGCTTCAGGAGCGGTTCTTCACGCTCCTCGAGCACGAGCGGCATCTCGCCGACATCGGCCGCGTCGTCGTCTGGCTCGGCGGCGACCTCGTCAGTGGGCATATCCATGAGGAACTGGCCGAGAAGAGCCAGCTTGCCCCGATGCCGGCCTGCCGCTGGATCGGCGCCAGGATGCGGCGGTTCATCGACGCCGTCAGCGATAACGCCGATCAAGTCGTGGTGGCGACTTCCAGCGGGAATCATGGCAGGAGCACCCCCAAGCTGCGCTGCCAAACAGAGCTGGAGCACAGCTTCGAGCAGAACCTATATCTGACGATGGCCGCCGCGGAGACGCGGAAGAACGTCCACTGGCAAGTGGCCGAGGGCGAACTGAACTACGTCGATCTCGACGGCTTCACGGTTCGCTTCCTGCACGGGTTCTCCATCAAATACAGCGGCGGCGTCTACGGCCTCGCCTTGCCGGCGATGAAGGCGATCTCGGCGTGGGATGCGAGTCGGCGCGCCGACCTCACCTGCTTCGGCCACTACCACTCGTTTGGCTGGCTCCGCGGCGGCCGCTACGTCTCGAACGGCAGCGTCATCGGCCACTCTAGCTACACCGTGCGCATCAAAGCCGGCCACGAGGCTCCCTGCCAGGCCGCGGTCGTGATTGACCACTCCCGCAACGAAGTCACGAAGGCGATGCCGATCTGGTGCGACCGCGACCTGCGGGGGGCGTCGTGAACGATACCTTCCTGCTCCGCAAGGCGGCCGAGGAAGCCGCCGAGCACTCCGAAGACTCTCGCACGCAGAATGGCGCGACGCTCCTGCTCGACTCCGGCCGCTGGCTCACCGCCGCCAACTGGCTGCCGCTGGGCGTCGAGTCGCGGCCCGAGCGGCTCGAGGCTCCAGAGAAATACCGCTGGATCGAACACGCCGAACGCGCCGTGATCTTGAAGGCCGCCGCCTGCGGGGCTAGGACGCGAGGTTCAGTGCTCTACTGCCCGTGGTTCGCCTGCGCTGACTGCGCCAGGGCGATCATCGGGGCCGAGGTCCGCGAGGTGGTCGGCTCGGTCGCCGCCCGCCAGGCGACGCCGGAGCGGTGGGAGAAGGAAATTCAGTTCGCCGAGGCCATGCTGCGTGAGGCTGGCATCGCGATGCGGTGGCTCGCGGAGCCGCTGGGGGTGACGATTCGATTCGACGGCAAGGAGCTGCAACTGTGATCATCGGTCTATGCGGGCAGGCAGGGTGCGGGAAATCGACGGCTGCGGCTTTTCTGGAGCGGGAGGGGTTCGTGCCGCTGGCGCTCGCCGCGCCCCTCTACGAGGCTCTGGCGGCCATTACGGGCCTGCCCGTCGAGACGCTGCAAGACCGGGCCACGAAGGAACTGCCGATCCCCGGCATCGGCAAGTCGCCTCGCTATCTGCTCCAGACGCTCGGAACCGAGTGGGGGCGCGGCATGGTCGGCCAGACCATCTGGATCGACCGGCTGATGCGGCAGGTCGAGCACTGGACGGCCGCGGGCCGCGGCGTGACGGTCTGCGACGTACGCTTCAACGACGAGGCCGAGGCGATCCTCGCCGCCGGGGGCAAAATCTGGCGCATCTACCGCTCCGAGCACTGGATCGGCGGCGAGGCGGCGAGGCACTCCAGCGAAGCCGGCATCGACGAGCGTCACATCAGCCGCCGGATTTACAACGACGGCGATCTCGACGCCTTCGAGGGGCAGATAATGACGGCGCTGGCCGCAGAACGCCACTGCGAGAGACTACTGGCTGTTACAATGTAATAAGACCCGTGACACGCCACGAGCGGCCCGCCGAGGCCCGCAACGCACTGGGAGGTGCAAATGTCTGAGCCGAAGATTCGTCGCAAGTTTAAGAGCGTTCCCGTCACTCTTTCGACGGCTACGCAGATCGCCACGACCCTCCGCTGGGATGACGTCGCCGGCGGCGCCCTCTTGATGGGAACGTCGAGCACGAACGTGACGACGCTCCAGCTCTGGGCCAGCGACCGCGTCGATGGCACCTTCGGCCGGCTTCGCAAGGTAGACGGCTCGGCCGCAGACCTGACCCTGTCGGCGTCTTCGACGGAGCCGCGGATTTACGCCCTGCCCGACGAGACGTATGGCTGCGGGGCCATCAAGATCGTGTCGGCCAGCACGAACTCGACGTCGGCATCCTGCGTCGTCCTCCTCAAGACGTGAGCGGGAGGAAGCAGAAGGTGACGGCAGAAACGAAGGATACGCTGTTCGGCATCTTGGAGAGGTGGGGTCTTCCTACCCTCGCCGCGATCGCGCTGGCCTGGTTCATCAGGTCGGATTTGCTCCTCCCGTTGCTCGAGGAGCACCGGCTGACTTTGAAGGAAGTCAGGGAAACGCAGCGGGAGATCGCCGAGGCCGTCACCGAGCAGACGAAACTGCTCTACGCCCTTCAGCCGAAGAGCGGCGACCGGGCCGTCACGGTGAGGGCGGTCGAGTCGGATTCGCAGCCGAACTAAGGCCTTACATCCCTTACGGTAGCGCACTTCCATGCCTATGTCGCCTAGATTGCTTCGCCCGCGAGCCTCTGGGGCGTCTGCAATTTTTGCCACCGACGCAGACGCGCGGGCCTACATCGCAGCGGTAAACGCAGCCGATGGGCAACCGCTTGAACAGGCCACGCAGCTTGCCATCGACGCCTTTGTGATCGGCTGCAAGGCAGACGGCATCTGGTCGGCCATCAAAGCCTCCTGCATTTTGATGGGCGCTCGCACGCTGTCCGGTGCGTTGACGCCGCTGGTCGGGGCGGCACCGACTAATTTCAACTTTGTTTCTGGAGACTACAACCGCAAGACGGGGCTGGTCGGAAACGGATCGACTAAGTACCTGGACAGCAACAGATCGCTCAACAGTGATCCCCAAAATAATTTCCATCTTTCTGTTTACATAACCACTGGTGGTAACAACCAGGACTACTTAGGAGACTTTGCATCAGGCAATGGGAATTTGCTCCAGCTGTTCAACAGCACTCACTTCGCATACGCCAGAGGGGCGGGAGTTATAGCCCGCACATCGCAACCAGGTTTTTTTGGGGCCGCGCGATCAACGTCGTCTGCATTTACGGCGCGCGGTTTCGGTAGCGACGCCACAAACACATCCGCCACCAGCGTCGCGCCGCCAAGCAGGAACTCATTTGTTTTTGCCCGTAACACCCCAGGCGGCGCATCTAGCCATTCCGTAGCGAGACTTGCCTTCTACTCCATTGGCGAATCGCTATCGCTCGCGGCTTTAGACTCACGCCTGACTACGCTCTACAACGCCATCGGAGCCGCGATCCCATGAAGTTGGGTGACCTGACGCTCCCGATCAGCTACGAAGACGCCCGCCAGTTGGCGTTGGTGTTCACGCCGCAGCTTGCCGGTCGGCTCGCGGAGCTACACGCCCAGCATGGCACGCAGAAATGCGTGCCGGTGCCTAGCGTGCTGGCCGATGGGCGGCTCATGCTGTGCGCCGACGTTCTGACTGAGATCGAACCCGGTGGCCTGCTCCACGCCATGTGGGAGGCAGCGGACAAAAACGTCCTGAACGCGGCGGTAGAGGTGCTGCCTTGGGCCGAAGCGGTGGCGTTGCTGCCGCCCGATCCGCCGATGGGTGAGTGACTTTACACCCACAGAGTACAGACGCGCGGGGCTGAACGAGCGTTGACCTAGTTGACCCATCGCATAGGCTGCGGGCATGCGAGTGCTTGATCTCTTTTGTGGCGCAGGGATGGCCGGCGACGGTTACGCCCAGGCGGGCTTCGATGTCACAGGCGTGGACATAGTCATCCGCCCTGGATACCCGTATCAGTTCAAATGGGGCAGCGCTCTCGGCGTTCTGGCCGACAGGAAGTTCGTAGAGCAGTTCGACCTCATACACGCCTCGCCGCCGTGCCAGCTGCACACGCGGGCGAAGCACCTCCGAGCTGCACAGGGCGGCGTCAGCCAGTACGGCGACCTGCTGACGCCGACGCTGCGGCTGCTTCGCACCTATGACATTCCGTGGGTGGTGGAAAATGTGCCCGGTGCCCCAGGTATGGAAGATGCCGTCGTTGAGTGCGGATCGGCCTATGGGCTGAAGGTTCGCCGCCACCGGCTTTTCCTAGCGTCTTTTCCGCTCGTCGGCTCTGGCTGTTTCCACTCGCAGCAGGGCAAGCCAGTGGGCGTCTACCACCGAATGGGCGACACCTGTAAGGGGATCGACCGCAAGACCGGCAAGCTGGTCGTTGGCGGTTCGACTGCGAAGACGGAGCAGGAAGGCATCCAGGCTATGGGAGTGGATCGCGTTATCCCTTGGGACGAACTCAAGGAAGGTTTTCCGCCGGCCTACACTCGCCACGTTGGCGAGCAGGCTATGCGGCACATCTTGGAGACGCGAGCAGCTGCGTAGTGCGCCCTAGACGGTCTAATGGGACAAATGCAAGACCTGCACATCACGATCCACAACGGCGGCGATGAGGCCGTCGCTGCGGTTGAGCGAATAGGCAAGGAGTGGCGGGAGCAACTGGAGCGGGCCGCGTCCGAGATCGACGGGATGCGGCTCACCGACCAAGAGCGTGAGGCGATTATCGTGGCGTCTATTGAGCTGAACGCACTGCATATGTTTGACACAAACCACGCCGCCTCGTTGCGCGGGCTGCTGGAGCGGCTGTCCTGAACGACGCTACTCACCGTAGGTGTTGTCGCGCAGGAACTGCGTAGGATCGGAGCGAACTGCGTAGTAAATTAGGTAGTACCGAACACTAAGCCTTCCGCCAGTCGCCCAGTGCCACACTGGAGCTATCGCCTTGTGCAGGCTGGCGGCGGGCAGGGGCGAGACGTGCGCGGCCCGATACAAAGGGACAGGCGACGAGTGGGCCGCCCCAGTGGCTTTGCAACGCCTGCGGCCGGGCTTTCGCAATTCTGGAATCTGGAAAATGACACTCCCGCACGAGCGAACGCGAGCCGTCCTGAGCACGCAGGATTTCCTCCTGCGGCTGACCTCGCCCTACAACGGCGGCATCAAGGGAGTGCCGACGCCCGTCCGCGAGGAGGCTAGGCGGCTCCTTCGCCATTACCCGCTCTGGTTCGACCTGGGCCGGGCCGACGCCTTCGATCCAGAGGCCGCCAAGCGGATCGCCAACGCAGACGAGCGTTGACCCGATTGACGGGTCCGCTAGGCTGCACCGAGCGGGACAATCCGGCCGCCACGGCGGGAATCAGCCCGAGCGGGAAAGCCCGAATCGTATCGGCAAAACGACGAAAAACGTCGGATTGCCAATATGGATTCGGTAAGAAGTCCGCGATAGTTTTTCTGTCAAAGAACATGACAGTACACGCCGCAGAGAGAGCGATGAGCGACTTCCCCACCGTTGACCGCGTGATCGCAGAACTGAAGCGGTTGGCTGGCGGGCCTTGGAACACCGACCGCGAACGCGAGGTCGGCAATGTCATGGTGGACGCGAGGCATTGCCTAGAGCAGTTGCTGGAGTTGGCATCGCTGACGCCAGCCGAGCACGATGCCCTGAAGTGGGCCGAGTGGGAAGGTCCAGTCCGCTCGCAGGCCGAAGGTGCGGATGAGCGAGCAAGTGCGATTCGCGGCATCCTGAGCAGGATGCCAGTGCGTTACTGAGCGAAAGTGCGGCTATACCCAAACGGGTATGACCATACAGCGGCGATATCCAGCCCGCCTCTTGCGTCTTCCGCCGCTGCTGATACCCTACTGACTCCCACAACCCGAAGGAGCACGGCATGGAAAGCCTGACTGCCCTGGCGAAGCAATATCTCGCCGCCCGCAACGTCTCGGCGCAGCACGAGAAGAACGTCACACGAGTCGCCGAGAAGTGCGGCGAGCTGTCGGCCGACCGCATCAACGCCTACCTAAAGGCCAGATTGCAGGCGGTTTCGACGATCACGGCGAAGACGGAGCGGACGATCCTGCTCTGCCTCTGGCGATGGGCGTGGGACAACAAGCTCGTCGAGCAGCCGCCGCGGGGCATCCTCCGCATCAAGCCGATCAGGAAGCCGACGAAGGCGTGGACTGAGGAGCAATGCAGACTACTGCTCACCAGAACGGCCGAGATGACGGGCGTGCTCCGCAGCGGTGCGAGGCTGGGGTCATTCCTGCGGTGCTGGGTTTTGCTTGGCTATGAGGCCGGCGCCCGCCGCGGCGACCTGTTTTCGCTGCGGGCCGAAGACTTCGATGGCGACGCGCTCCGGTGGACGCAGCACAAAACCGGCGATCCGATCAACAAGGTGCTCACGAAAGCCTGCATCGCCGCCGTCCGCGAGATGCTCGCCGTATCTCCCGACGGCACCGTGCTCGGCTGGGTCTGCGGCCAGCGGCAACAGATGCGGATCATGCGGAAGTTCCTTGACGACTGCGGCGTCGGCGGCTCGAGCAAATGGCTGAGACGCTCTGGGGCGACCCACATCGAGATCAGGGAGCCTGGCAAGGCCCGTCACCATCTCGGCCACCGGACGCTCGACCTTGCCGCCAAGGCATACATCGACTGGACTCAGGTTCGCCGCGAGATGCCGAGGACGCCGGAGTTGGCTGGCTAGACAACCTTCGGCAACCGCGACGGCGCATCGCCGATCTCCGGCATCACGATCCGCGGATCAAGGTATCGCCTCGTCACCGCGGGCGACGAGTGGTCAAGCAGCGACTGTGCGTTGCCGCCGGCAGCCTCGTAATAGGAGGCCGTCGTCTTCCTGATCCGGTGGAACTTGCTCCACCGATCCGTCGGCAGGCCAGCTCGCTTGAGAATCCGGTCGAAGCGGTGGTACAGGGCCGGGGCGCCAACGTCGCAGGGCCAGACGAGCTTCCGTCGCGGCTCCGCAATCGCGTCGATCGCGATCGCCGTGTCCGACGAGATCGTGCGGGCGATGTCGCGGCGGCGGCCCTTGCGCTCGTCGGCGCGGAAAATCACAAGTGTCCCGCGGACGTCGGCGAACGTCAGCGACCGCGTGGCCGAAATTCGTTCAGCCGTGTCGAAGCAACAGAGTAAGAGCGATCGCCACCAATCCGACGCCTTGATGCCGCAGATGCTCCCAGGCTCCGCAGAGGCGGCCTGAATGAGCGCCCGCATCTGATCCTCGAGCCACGCCTCCGGCACACGCTCCGGCACGATGACCGGCCGCACCTGCGGCCCGCGGGCCACACCAGGCAGAGCCTCTGAAAAGGCGAAGGCCCAGAGGGCGCGAAGCTGGGCACGGTCTTTTGCGGCGGTTGCAGGCTCACGCTCGCGCAGCCGCCATGCCAAGAACCTCGCGACCTTGTATTGCTCAAGGTCTTCGGTCGTCGGCTCGCGGTAGCCGCAGCCTTCTTCGATCCCGAGGTGCTCGCCGAAGCTCTTCAGCGTGAAGCCGTAGAGCTTCACCGTCCGCTCCGAAATCCCTTTGACGGGAGCGTAGTAGTCATTCAGCACATCAACTAGACGCAAACTCATGGCGTATCTCCCCGCTCAAAGGTGCCACATCCTTGCGGGGGGTCAATCCGCCTCATGCGGAAAAAATCAATCGCTGTCAATCAACAGGCGACCGTTTTCGCGGATCGTGCGGACGGTGCGAATTCGACAGGAGGGCCACTCGGCAAGGTTGGTCTTCCACCAGCGCTGCCGTGCTATCGAGTTGGCTTCGCTTTTCGTTCGCGCCCGCACTACGATCTCGTCAGCGTCGCAAATTCCCTGATCTTCCCACTCAACCAAAACCGTATAGTTCGTTGCTGTCGGCATATTCGGTTCCTTCCGAGTTATTTCCGCCAGCGAGGAACAATAATCCCCTATCCTCCATTTCGACAAGGGCAAGTCACTGGCCCGCGAAAAACACGGTGTAATCGTGAAAGACACTGCCATCGGAAGCTTCGAGGCCGCCTGCCTCCTCGGAGTCCATTTCACCCAGCCGGCGGCGATGGCCCGAAAAGGGCTTTTGAAGACCCGCCTCGTCCGCAGCCAATCGGATCAGGCGGAAAGTGTCCGAGAAGTCGCCGTCTACTCGTCGCGAAGCTGCGAGGAGGACTGGCGGGAGTATGAGCGGCGGCAGGCCGACGGCACGGTTCGCCGGCCTCGCGCCCACGCCGACGAGCGGCCCGCCATGCAGCGAAAGCTGGCAAAGATGACGGTGGAAATCGACTTCCACGACGCCATCGGCTCCGTCGAGGCCGCTGAAATCCTCGGCGTGACGATCCCGTGGGCCGTGCGGATGGCCCGAAAGAAAGAAGTCGTCGGCCGTCTTCTGCTCAGTGAGCGGGCGTCGGCGGCTCGCCGGTGGATATTCAGCAGGAAGAGCTGCGAAGCCGCTGCCTCGGCGGCCAAGCGTCTGGCCGCCTCCGGCAAGAAAATCGGCCGACCGCGCAGCCGATTGAAGCGGGCCTGAAATCATTCTGTTGACAAGTAGCCTCTGAGCCGATACTCTCTCCCGCCAACCTACGGAGAGGTAACCGTGCTCTGGATACATCAGCAGGAAGCTATCGAGTGGGCCAGGGGCCGCCGGGAAGCCCTCTTGCACTTGGGGATGGGATGCGGGAAAACCCGCGTCGCCCTTGAGATCATCAAGGAGCTGATGATCGCCGGGTCCATCAGCCGCATTCTCTGCGGCTGCCCGCGGGCTGTAATTCCCGCCTGGTCGAAGCAGGTGGCCCTCTGGCTTCCTGAACTTCGCATCCTCTCGCTGACCAAGGGAACGTCGGCCGAGAAGGGCAAGAAGATCATGGCGGCCCTCGCCGACACCTCTCCCCTGCTCGTCGTCGCCAACTACGAGTCGCTCTGGCGGATCAAGGAAACGGAAAAGATCGCCTGGGACGTCTTGGTCTACGACGAGGTTCATCGCCTCAAAAGCCCGAGCGGCTCGGCCAGCCGGTGGGCGGCCCGCATGGGCAAGAAAAATCCGACGGCAAAGCGGATCGGCCTATCAGGCACCCTGCTCGCTCACTCGCTCCTCGACGCCTTCGGCGTCTACCGAGCCGTCGAATCGCCGGAGTGCCCGACGTTCGGCCAGACCTACACGCTGTTCAAGGCGAACTACGCGATCACCAATCCGCATATCCCCGGCATGGTCATCGGCTATCGCAACCAGAAGCAGTTCGCCGAGAAGATCGCGGCGACCACCTTCCACCGACGGTCGGAAGACGTACTCGACCTCCCCCCGATCCATCACGTTGAAATCCCCGTCGAACTGACGGCCAAGGAAGCCCACGTCTACAAGCAGCTTGAGAGAGAGTTCTGTGCCGAGGTCGAGGCCGGCAAGTTCGTCACGCCGCAAAACGCGATGGTTTCGCTCCTGCGGATGCTGCAAGCCTGCCAAGGGTTCACGCGGATCGACGACGAATCGACGGCTCGCCAAATCGACGAAACGCCGAGTAAGCGAGCCGCCTTTGCGGATATGCTCGAGGACTTGCCGGAGAACGAGCCGATCGTCGTGTTCTGCCGGTTCAGGTCTGACATCGACAGCGTCATCGCTGTGTGCGAGTCGCTCGGCCGCACCGTGAGCGAGCTGTCTGGTAAGATCGACAATCTTGCCGAGTGGCAGGCCGGAAAGACCGCCGTACTGGTCGCGCAAATCCAGTCGGGCGGCATCGGCATTGATCTCACTCGCGCTTCTGTCGGCGTCTGGTATTCCCTCGGCCACTCGCTCGCCGAATGGCTCCAGGCCATCGCCCGCCTGCACCGACCAGGGCAAGAACGACCCACGCGATTCTTTGCGTTGGTCAGTACCCTACAGACGAAGAAAACTGCGGATGGCCGCGTGTACGAAGCCCTTCGAGAAAGAAGAGAGGTGATAGATGCAGTTGTCAGAGGATACTCGCCACAACAACGCGCTCTCGGAAGCGCTTGAACGGATCACGCAGATCGACCGCGAAATCGACGCGGCCGAGCTGGCGGTGAAGGAACTGAAAAAGCGTCGCGAGGCGCTCGCGGAAGTCGCCGTCGAGGAGATGACGGCGGGGAGGCTCGACGGAGTTCGAGTCGCCGGAAGGAGTTGGCGGATTGAGTGGGAGCACTCGGTTTCCGCTACGGGAGAAATGCAGGACGCGATTCTCGCCGCGGCACGAAAGGCCGGCATGGAAGCACAGCTCGTCGGTGTGAACACGACTCGGCTGAAGAGCCTGCTCAAGGAGTTGTCGAAGGCAGCGGGCAAGGACGCCCGTGCGCCTTGGGCTGACGGCACGCCGTTCGCCGGCATCGTCAGCGAGTTCGTTCGGCCGGTTCTCCGGCACTTGAAGGTTGGTTGATTGCCTGCCGCACGTCGCGGCCGGCTGGTTCAGAAGGACGCTCTAGGAGAAAGACCATGAGCACTGCGATTTCGACGACCGTGAAGACGATTGATTTCCCGGCCCTCTCGCCGACCAGTCGGCAGGCCAGGGTGATCGCGGCGAACCTCGAGGGTGAGCCGATGCGGGAGCAAGACCTGATTCGTGTTCCGACGCCAGCGGGCGGCGGCACGGTCTGGTCGATCGACAACCAGGGGAACGTCGAGACGACCGAGGAGATCGTCGGCATCCTCGTCGCCGAGGGCCGCCGCGGCGTCCTTTGGCCCAAGGATGACCCGAGCGAGATGCGGCCCGTGATCGTGTCGCACGACCTCCTCGTCGGCTACCGCGTGTCTGATGATCTGGGGGATTGCTCCGCACCAGCTCTGGAACGCTACCGTATCGGCGATCGCCGCTATGACTGGGCGGCGCTCTCCACCGGGCCTGAGTTCGGCTGGGGGAGCGGCAAGGGTGGCGGCCGGAGCCGGAAGGTCAAGGAGTCCCGCGTGCTCGCCATCCTGCGTGACGGCGAAACGTGGCCGCTCCTCGTGACCGTCGGGGCCGGCTCGCTCGCGAACTGGCTGCCGTTCCGCAAGCGGTTGCCCAGCTTCATGTACGAGTGCGTGATCGGCCTGAAGCTCGTCAAGGTCAAGAACGCCGGCGGTCAGCCCTACTCCCAGATCGTGCCGCGTCTCGTCGGCCTGATCAGCGAGGAGCAGGGTGAGATGGCTGAGAGGGTCTATCACAAGCCCCTCACGGCGATGTTCCAGGCGCCGCCGAGCGGCGCCACCGTCGCCGCCGACGACCTCGGCGACGAGTAGTGGTCAGCGCTGGGCCGGCAGCCTCACCGGCTGTTCATCGGAGCCGGCCGGTCGCCTATGCCGCTTAGTGGCGTGGTAACGGCGGAAGTCGGGCGGATCACCTGTGTTTCTCCACTTTCCACAGGCCCGTCTGGCGACTTTGGCCCTCTCCGGCCCCTGAGAAATCGGGGGCCGGGGAGGGGCTTTCATCACACAAGGAGGGGTCAGGATGAGCGACAACACATTCAAGTGGGCGGCGCAATACGCAGCCCGCGGCTGGTACATCGTCGTCTGCTACGGATCGAACGGCGAGAAATGCACCTGCCGAAACCCAAACTGTCAGACGCCTGGCAAGCACCCGATCATGGCGGCGTGGCAGCACAAGGCCACAATCGACGAGGACGAGCTGGGCCAGTGGTATGACGGAACCAAGAACTACAACATCGGAGTTCAGCTAGGCGAGCGCAGCGGGATCATCGACATCGAGTTCGACTCTGAGCAAGGCCGGAAGACAGCCGAGCGCTTCGGCCTTGATAAGGCATATACGCCAACCTTCACCTCAAAGCGATCGACGCACCGCCTGTTTAAGTGGGACCGCAGGCTTCCGCAGCAGGCCGTCTACAAGCTGGCTGGCCTTGAGATTCGCATCGGCGGCGGCAAGAAGGGGGCGCAGTCGATCATGCCTCCCAGCTCGCACTCGAGCGGCGTTTCGTATTCGTGGGTTGCCGGCATGAGTCCAGACGAGTGCGAGGTCGCAGAACTTCCGAAGGAGTTGCTGACCGCGATCGTTAATGATGTCGGCGAAGGCGGCGAGCGGCGCGATAGCGCCAACAAGATTCTGCACCAGTCGATGAACGAGGGCGACCGCCACGACTCGCTCGTCCGGTTTGCGGCACGCCAGTGCATCAACATGGTTGACGTCCACGACCCGATCGAGCAGCAGGACGTTCTCGCCATGATTCGGGCGATGAATATGCAGCGGTGCAACCCGCCGAAGGGTGACAAGGAGATCGAGGACATCTTCCGTCACGAACTGGCGTGGGCGACGCGAAAGAGGGCGCACGGCGTCATCGAAGACGAGGAGAAGAAGCAGGCAGTCTCCGAGCGAATGGAAAAGGGTGCCGATCCTCCGCAAGAGGACGGAGAGTCGTCGCTTCCGTTCACGATCACCGGCCTGCGGTATGACGGCACCGAGTGGTGGCCTGGGCAGTGGAAACTGAAGGTCATCCACTCCGACCCGGTGTCCTACACCCTCACGGTGCCGGTGTTCAGGGAGGTGAACGGCGAGCAGAAAACCGTGAGTGTTCACGTCCCGCTGTGTGCGGAGAGTTTCCGCTCGGCCGCCAAGGTCGCCCAGGCCATTCTGGAGGCGACGCACACGGTCATCGTCGATGCCGTGCCAGAGGAGTGGTTCGGCATCTGGAACGGCCAGGGAAAGAAGAAGGGCCAGACCAAGGCGATCCGCGGGCTGAAGGCGAAGCTGATGGACGAGGCAATTCAGGAATCGGCGACCGCCGAGAACTGCCGATTCGCCACCGTCGCAGGCTGGTTTATGGAGGTGCTTTCGATGACGCCGCAGCCCGACGCCGACGAGGAGGAGGACGGCTCGCCAGACGTCACCGGGATGCCGGCGTGGGTTCGAGGGAAGGACGGCGTCTGGGAACTCTGGTTCGGCTGGTCGAAGGCGTGGGAAATGGTTGACCGCGGCCGGCGAAAGCTCGAGGACGGCGACATCCTGAAGATCAAGAAGATGATCCTCGCCGGATCGGGCCAGAAGGCTCTCCCGGCCTCCAGGGCGGCCGGAGAGGGCGGCAGGAGCCGAAGGTTCGTCCGGTTCACCAACGAGCACATGCGCGTTCTGGAGCGGCTTGCCGCGGGCGAGTTCGGGGCCGAGGCCGAAACCGCCTTTTCTATTCACGCGGAATTCCAAAACGAAATCCAAAAAAAGTGATGGATTTTTGGAAAAGTGGTTTTTGAGTCACAAGTGGTTGTCGCACAAGGACTTGCGTCTGACCACATTTTCTACCCCCCCTTGGAAACATGGTCATGGCAGCGTTAAAGAAGGCAAGATTGGTAGGCGGGGCAGGCACGGGAAAGACAACCGAGCTTGTTCGGATCATGGAAGCGGCCAAATCCGCCCTCGGCGGAAGCCCGTTTTCCATCGGATTCACCAGCTTCACGAGGGCGGCCCGCGCCGAGGCCGTCGATCGCGTCAGCTCGGCCTGGAACGTGCCGGGTGAAGTTCTGGCGAAGGATGGGTGGTTCAAGACGGTTCACGCCATTGCCCACCGGCAGCTCGGCATCAAGCGAGGCGAGCTTCTGGATGACAGCAAGGCTTCGGCCTCGTGGATCGCCGACGCCCTCGGCGTTAGCGTCAGGACGATCATCGACGACGATTCTGGGTACAGCCGGTTTGCCGGCGAGAAGTCGGCTGCCGCGGCCTTGAACGCCTGGGAGCAGTGCCGGAGCCGCCTCGAGCCGCTGGAGTCCACGATCCGGCGTGCAGCCAGGCTTGGCGAAGACGTGCCATCGTACGCGGTGTGCAAGCAATACATCGACAAGTACGAGGCCGCGAAGCGGCTGGAGTGCCGCTGCGACTTCACCGACTTGTTGGCGAGGTTTTCTGGCGTCAGGTTCTCTCCAGAGGGATTCGAGGAAACCGACCCAGAGGGCGAGCTGCCGCCCAACGTCAAGGCGTGGATCATGGACGAGCAGCAGGACGCCTCGGCACTCGTTGACCGCTGCTGCCGACGCCTTGCCAGCGGCGATAACGTGCAGTGGGTGTACCTCGCCGGCGATCCCATGCAGTCCATCTTCGGCTTCGGAGGGAGCGATTCACGGCACTTTATGAGCTGGCAGGTGGACAAGGAGCGGGTGATGCCGAAGACCTGGCGATGCCCTGCTCCGATCCACGAACTTGGCGAAGCCTGCCTGAAGCGGATGCGGAGCGGATACTGGGATCGGGGGATCGCGCCGGCCGATCACGCTGGTGAAGTTGTCCGCGGCGGATACGCCGAAACGGTGGCCGCAGGCTTGTCTGCCACCGAGCAGACGCTCGTGATCGCTCGGTGCAACTACATCGTCGAGATGTGGGAGGCAGTGCTCGCAAAAAAGAGGCTGCCGTTCGCAAAGCTGAAGGCCAAGGACAATACGAAGTTCCTGCGGGCCGTGAACGCCTTGTGGGAGCTTGAAAACGGCAGACATGCTACTCCCGAAGATTTCGCGGCGGCCGTCGATCTATTGCCGGCGATGGGGAACATGGTCAAGGGAACGAAGGCAGCCTGGGGGCGCGACGACACGCTGCGGCGATGGGAGGTCGTGCTTCCGTCCGATTTGGAGGGGGCCGGGATGAAGCCGGAGTTCGCGGACAAGCTGCGAAAAGGCGGGTGGGGCGACCTGTTTCACGGCGGCGAGCGGTGGCGAAACGCCGCGATCAAATACGGGCCAGAACTTGCGACGAAGCCGGCGATCAGGGTGGGAACGATCCACGCCGCGAAGGGGATGGAGTCCGACAACGTCGTGCTATCCACGACCGTGAGCCGACGGATTCACGAGGCCCAAGGCATCGACTCGGATCAGCACGACGAGGAGCGGCGGATCGAATACGTCGGCGTCACGAGAGCCAGGAGAAAGCTGATTGTGGCTACGGAAACTGGGGCAGACTACAAGATGAGGTTGCCGATATGAGCACGCTTTTTGACCTCGGAGCCGACGAATCGCGAAAGAAAAAGAAGAGGGCGAGGCCGGCGCCTGCGTCGGTCGCCGTCGAGGCAGAAGCCGGCCTGCGGCCGCCCGGCGCTGCGGGAGACGTCGCCCCGATCATTGGACGGCTCGATGACATCGCCTGCGCTGACGAAAGCTGCGGCGGCGAGGCACACGATGTCATTGAGCGCGGGTGGGCCGAGATCGACGAATCAGGGAAAAAGAAGAAGGCGTGGAAAATTGAGTGCTGCTTTTGTGGAACAGGCCAGTGGGTGGCGGCGAGAGAGGAGCGTCCAGCAGAGGAGGAAAAGAAGCCATCTGGCGAGTTTGTGTTCGCCGCAGGCAGATACCCCGGCATGACAGTGTCTGAGGCCGCTTCGCAACCCGGGGCGATTGAGTACCTGAAGTGGGTTTCCGAGCACCACAAGGAGCAGGCCGTCAGAGAATCCGTCCGAACATGGCTTGACCTCAATCGGCCCGACGCATAACCTACTGCCCAGCACAACGGAAAGGACTCCGCATGGCACTCGTTCTGACTCGTCGCCCAGGCCAAAAGCTCATTCTTGAGCGGCCTCGCATCGAAATCATCGTCGATTCCGTCGTCGGCAAGACGGTGAAGTTGGTGATCAAGGCACCTTCGCACGTCAAGGTGACCCGCGACGAGCTGGTGATGCGGCTGTCGGAGGCCAAGATTCATTCCCCTGAAGGAGCAGTCGAATGTTCGGAATAGGCACCATCGAAATGTGTGTGATCGGCAGCATCGCCGTGATGCTCTTTGGCGGGCGTCTGCCGAAGGTGGCCCGCAGCGTCGGCCAGTCGATCGTCGAGTTCAAGCGCGGATTTCTGGAAGTAGACGCCGAATGCCGCGAGATCGAGCGAGCCATTGATTCGAAGGTTCAGTCCTAACCCCTAGGAGAAGCATCATGCGTTCCATCGTCCTTTCCCTGTTCCTCGCCTCTTTCGCCGCCTTCGCCGCTGCCGACACGACCGTGGTCGTGAATGGCCGCCGCACCGCCGGCGTCGTCTCGGCGCAGGATCACGCCAACCACCTCGCGGCGACAAACACGTTCGTCCACTGCGGTCGCCGTGGCGGCGGCTACGAGGGGCTGGGTTTCTCGACGGTCAGCCCCGACGCCGCCTGCCGGCGGGCCTGCTACTGGGGCCAGCGCCGCGTGCGTGAGATCGGCACGGCCTGGTGTCCGCTGCGTCGCGGCTGGGTCGCCGTCGTTCGGTACGAGTGAGGGCAACCACATGAGCAAGAAGAAGCCAGCGAAGAAGTCGGTTCCGTTTCCTCCGCCGGTGCCGGCCACTTCGGACATCGCCGTAGACGTCGCCTTCAGCGAGTTCCACGTCGCCCTCGACAGCCTGCGTTCGCGGATCGCGAATCTTGAACAAGAGGTCGAGTTCCTGCGTCAGCAGAAGCAAAAGTCATTCTGGAGCCTTTTCGGAGGATAGGCATGGAAGCCGCTCTGCACGTCTGGTTCAACGTCGCCACCGTCCTCGTCTTGGCAGGGGCGGTGACGTATGCCACGTTGATTCCGTACATGACGCGGGGTGACGAATGATCCACGACCCGCACCCAGTCTCCGACGTCCCCAGCGCTCTGCTCTACCTCGACTTCTTGGTGAGGTTCAGCCAGGCCGACAGCATGACGAACAGGAACTGGGCCGGCATCGCTGCGGTCATCCGCGACCTGACGCGACGGCTCGAGGAGCAGGCTCTCGCCAATGAACGAGAAGAGGCGAGGGCCGGCAAATGACCACCACCGCAAAAACCGACAACCAGATCATCGCCGCGTGCTCGCCGTACACGAAGACGAGCCGCGAGCGGCTTCTGGCCTTGATCTCGGCGACTCGTCGAATCTGCGACTTAGGCGTCATCGGCGACATCGTCGAATGCGGCGTCTGGCGTGGCGGCAGCATGATGGCTGCGGCAATGGTGCTGGCTGAGGCGGGCGAGAGCCGCATGATTCACCTGTTCGACACGTTCGACGGGATGCCGCCGCCGGGGGCCGAGGACATCGACCTCGCCGGCAGCGCCGCCGCCGGCCTGCTTGCGTCCCAGGACAAGGCGACCGGCGACGTCTGGTCGGCCTGCCCGGCCGAGGAGGTCGAGCGGAACATGGCATCGACGGGGTATCCGCACTGCCGGCTCGTCGCCGGCATGGTGGAGGACACCGTGCCGGCCGAGGCGCCGGAGTCGATCGCCGTGCTACGGCTGGACACCGACTGGTACGCATCCACGAAGCACGAGCTTGAGCATCTCTATCCGAGGCTCGTCTCAGGCGGCGTCTTGATCATCGACGACTACGGTCATTGGCGTGGCGCCAAGAAGGCCGTGGACGAGTATTTCGGCGGCAGCCTGCGATTCGACGAGATCGACTACACGGGGCGGATCGCTATCAAGCCATGACCATCCTCTCATACCTCGCCGCGAAGCGAACCGAGTCGCACGCCGACCGGCATCCGAAGCACGCCGCGATCCGCAGCGATTGCGACGATCTCGGCATGGTCGGCGAGGTCGAGTTCGGCAAGTTCTCCGGCGTCTGTCCCGACTTCGCGTTTGACCGCAAGAACGGCGACGGCGGCATCGACTTCGTCATTCCTCTGCTCTACACGGTGGACGTCAAGACGACTGAGCCTGGGAGGAATCTGATTCACAGGCTCGACAAGCCGGTGGCCGCCGACATCTACGTCCTGGCGTATGCGGACGGGAATCAGGGCGAGCTGGTTGGCTGGGTCTGGGGCAAGCAGCTTGCGGCTGCCGAAGTCCGCGACCTCGGCCACGGCATCGACTCAAGGTTCATGCGGCGCGAGGCGCTGCGGCCGATGGAGGAGCTTGGCTCACGTCTTTTGAAGCTCAGATAGGAGGTCTGGAAGTGGTTGCAAGGAAAAAGTCATCAAAGTCGTTGCTGGACTACTACGTCACTGCGGCGATCATCGCCGTCAAGCTGGACGTTGGCATCGAATACGCATTCAGGAAGTACGTCAAGCCGCACATGCCGACGGACGGCGGCATTCAGCCATTCAGCCTTGAGCAGATTGAAATGATGAAGCAGGCAGGGGTTTTTCAGTAGTGATTGCACCGATAGTTCGGACACGGCGGCAGCCACCGTGCATTGGTAGAACGCGGCATTAATAGCCGAAACGCGGGTTCGACTCCCGCTCGGGGCGTTTTGATGAGGACGAAGACCTATCTCGACGAATTGCGTGGGCAGGTTCGTGGCAACGCGAGGCTTCGGCGGAAGCTCAATTCGTCGAAGAGGCAGGCGTCCGGCTACAGGTATCACATTGCCATGCTCGTGACGCTGCTCGACCGCGTCGGCCTCGGCGATCACCCGGAGACGAAGAGCGCGGCGAATTCGATTGGCTGGGGGAGGGCGAAGTGAGCCACTGCATCATCACCGGCGACTGCATCGAAGGTCTGCAAACGCTTGACAAGCACAGCGTCGATCTCGTCGTCACCGATCCACCGTACAACATCGGCATCGACTACGGCTCTGGGGCGAAGGCCGACCGCCGGCCCGACTATGACCTCTGGTGCCAGCGGTGGATCGGCGGGTGCTACCGGGCGCTCAAGTCAACAGGCTCCATGTGGATCATCAGCGGTCAGGAATACGGCGCCTTCATCGACATCGCGATGCAGAACGCCGGCATGACGATGCGAAACCGCATCACATGGCACGAGACGTTCGGCGTCTACTGCCACAAGAAATTCGGCCGGTGCTCCAGACCCATCTACTACGCTGTGAAGGGCGCGAAGAATTTCACGTTCAACGCCGACGCCGTGACGGTGCCGTCGTCTCGCCAGGAGAAGTACGGCGACAAGCGGGCAAACCCTGCCGGCAAGATCATGGGCGACGTGTGGCAGGTCAATCGCGTCTGCGGCACATTCCGCGAGCGAGTGAAGGGCGTGCCGACGCAACTGCCAGAGGAGCTTGTCGAGCGGATCATCCGCGTCTCGAGCAACCACGGCGACACGGTGCTCGACCCGTTCGCCGGCTCCGGCACCGTCCCTGCCGTTGCCGCCGGCCTGGGGCGAAGCGCGATCGGAATTGATCTCAACCCAGAGTACGTCTACATCGCCGCGAGGCGGGTTGAGCAAGCGATTGATGCGAAGCGACAACTGGAGGCTACGGCATGAGCTATCCAGTCGCGACTCAGTTTGTCTACTTGCTATACGCGGCTGGCTTTGTGAAGGTCGGCCGATCAAATAATGTCCAGTCACGAATCCGACAGATTCAGTGCGGCTGCCCGTCAAGGATTGATCCGATCGTTGCGCTCGGAAAACTGCCGCCGAGCACCGCGGCATCGCTTGAGAGCGAACTGCATTTTCAAATGCGCAAGGTCCGCAGTCACGGCGAGTGGTTTTCATGCACCGCAGAGCAGGCCATAGCCATGCTTGCTGTTTATGGGGTCACGTTCATTGGGTGCAAGTTCTTCACCTTTGATAACGAGTACGCCGAGCTTGTTAAGCGATGCGTTGACAGGGAGCGTGCGTGCCGTGGGTGGGACTCTAGGGACAAAAGCCTTCAAGACGCCGCCGTCGCCGAGGTGAAAGCTCTGCTTGAGCAGTTCCCAAGCCCAAAGGAGGAGGTTGCGAGGATTTTGGAAAAACTTCCTCCAGTCAGCATTCCGCCTGTAAGAAAGCTTACACCCAAAATCGCTGCCAAGGAGCCTGCTTTAACATGAACTGCACCATCCAATTCGCCACCGACTTCCTTGACTCCGGCGCCGCCGAATACGTCCGCGACCATCTGACGAAGCCAGGCAGCGACTTCCAGCGGAAGCTGGACTCCTGGCTCTTTGACTCATCCGAGCCGACGGAGGCCGACGGCTACATCGCCCTGGTCGAGGATCAAGGCGAGATCATCGGCTGGGCCAGGACGGAGAAGTGGGTCGAGGACTTTGCCAATCGGTGGGACACGCTGGAGGCGTTCGTTCACAAGAATTACCGCCGCCGCGGCATCGCCGCCTTCGCCGCCTCGGGGCTGTATTCGGCACTGTTCGCCGGCTATGGCGACTCGGTCGCCGTCTTCCACCCGCACATGCTGCTCGTCGCCCGACGGGCCGGGTTCTATCCGACCTTATTCAAGAAAAGAAAGTGCGTGAGATGGGAGAGGCAGTGACTCCAGACCCCGCGGTCGTGTCGGCCCGCGTGGCCGCATTCAGGCACTTCTGCAACGCGACCGGCGAGACGCTCGATGAGTTCATCGCCGAGATGCAGCTCCAGAAGAAATCTGAGATCGTCGTGGCCGCCAGCCACCTGAAGGACTCGCTTGAGGTGTTCACCAGAGTCTGCGAGCGGCGGCTCCTCCAGGGCGACGATCTCTAGCCGATTAGTCTTGACCTTGAGCCTACAGAAACGGATAACTACCGCCATGCAACGACGAGGATTTCTCCAGAGCTTGTTCGCAGCCGCAGCCGGCCTTTCGGCTGTCGGCGCATCCGCCTCCGTCGCCACCTCTCCGAAGCCGGCGCTGACGCTGCCGCCGCCGGCTGCGGCGATTAAGACGCCTAAACGCCGCAAGAAGAAGCCACCTGTCCCGTCTGCCGTAGACGAGGCAATCGACCTGCTCAAGCAGTGCCGCGTGGTGTCGATGGATCAGTATTGGCACGTCAGCGACATCCCGATGATGAGCGTCCGCTACGCCTACGCCGGCAAGGACTTCGAGAAGTCCGATCTGGATCGGCAGGTCGCGAAGATCGTCGAAAACGCGAAGCCGCGCAGCATCGAAGTAAGCTGCATGGCCGACTACACCGACCTCGACCATCTCGGGGCCGACGGCGAGTGGCGTTTGATGTCGGTGCCGACGCCTGGCCGGTACGAGATTCTCGTCGAATGGATGGGGGTGAATCTGTGAACGACTCCGACACCATCGGCGCTGTCCTGACCGCGACGGTTCTGGGCCTCGCTGGCGCCGTCGTCCTGTTTCTCGTCAGTGCCGCGGCCGCCCAGTATTTCTGGCGTGGCTCGGTGGCGTCGGCGTTCACTGTGAGCGAATTGTCCTTCGGCGAGGCGTGCTCGCTGGTGGGTTTGTGCTGGGTTCTCTTCGGCCTGCGGCCGAGCAAGTAAACAAGGAGGTTTCCGATGATGATCAAGGAGCGATATTTCGACGCCCGCGAGGTGACTCGTCTCTGGCATTCGCCGATGACGAACGACCGCATCTGCCAGAGGCTCGGCTGCTCGAACAGCCAGCTTTACATCCTGGCCCGCAGGCTGAAGCTGCCCAATCGGGGCCAGGTAAAGGTCGAGGACGGTGAGCGCGCCCCCGGCGACCCCGACGAGGAGCTGATCCGCCATCGGGCTGCGAAGATTCAGGCATCGTGGACACCCGAGGTCGCCGAGCGTCGGCTCGTCGGCAAGAACGGTCGGCCGCAGATGAAGAACTACGCCTTCGACGGGCGTCACGTCGCCTTCGCGGAGTGCGGCTTGCCGTAGACCCTACTTGCCAAAAGAAAGCACGATCGTCGCGAAAGTCATCGCGACGGCAAAGGCGGCTGGATGGTGGGCAGGGAAGCTCCACGGCAATGCGTTCGGCATCGCCGGGATGCCCGACGTGATGGCGATCCGCGGCGGGAAGGTGGCTTTTTTGGAGTGCAAGGTGCCGGGCGAGGAGCCGACCAAGGTTCAGCGGCACCGGATGCGGCAACTGGCCGACGCCGGGGCCGCCGTGACGTGGGTGACCAGTGCCAGCGAGGCACGGGCGTTTCTGGAGAGCGTGAGATGACCGACTACCGCCGCCACGCCTCGTTCTTTGAGACGCACCAGATGTCGATGGATCGGCGGCACGCAGTGGCGATCGGGAAGTTCCTGCGGCAGTGCAAGGGCATCAGCGAAGTCGTCGAAGTCGGCTGCTGCTTTGGCGTCTCGACGGCCGAGGTGCTCGCCGCGGCCGACGAGATCGACGCTCACGTCGTGCTGATCGACCCCGTGCATCAGCCCAGCCTGAAGGCGATGGTGGCCGAGGCACCGCCGAAGCGGGTGTCGCTCTGCGAAGGCACGAGCGCCGAGCTGCTGGCGAAGTATTTGACGGCCGAGAGCGTCGTGATTTTGGACGGCGATCACAGCATGGCCTGCGCCGACATCGAATCGGACATCTGCTACGAGGTCGGCCCGCGGGCCATCATCCTCCACGACGTGACGAACCGCGATCCCGGCTGCGAAGGCCCGTGCTGGTTCATGCACCTCTTCCAGAAGGTCGGCTACCGCGTCGCCATCGACTGCCTGCCGCGGCCGGGGCAGCGGACGCACCGCGGCCTCGCGATCCTCTGCCGCGACGTCAACGACCACATGAGGGCCATCGACGCATGCGCAAGTGCCTAGCCACCTTCGGATTCGGAGACGACGCCGCGGCCCTCTTGCGGCTGGCGTTGCCGACGCACCTCCGCTACTGCGAGAGGCACGGGTATGACCTCGTCGTGCCGCAGATGCCGGCGGTCGGCCGGTTTCCGAAGGTCTGGGGGCGGCCGGCAAGCTGGTTCAAGGTCGCCCTGATTCACAGCCTGCTCGACTCCTATGACGTGGTCTTGTGGCTCGATGCCGACGTGGCCGTGATCCGCCACGACACCGACATCATCGAAGAGGCGACGGACGCGCCGATGCACATGGTCGTGCATCACACAGAAGACGGTGCGGTGCCGAACTGCGGCGTCTGGCTCGTTCGGAGGCAGGCGAAGCAGTTCCTCGACAACCTCTGGGAGGCGCCTGAGTTCATGCGGTCTGGCGGCTGGTGGGAGCAGGCAGCCGTGATCCACGCCCTGGGCGGCGACCCAGACGCGACTCCGGTGGCGGTGCCGCCGGGGCCGCTCTGGGCCGAGTTGCCCTACGAGTGGAACCCGCACAAGCGCGACCCTCGCGGCATCCCGCGGGCTGCGAGGTTCTTTCACGCGACGATGTTCGACGACCGTTTAGCAGCAATGAAGGGGGCGATTCATGCCAGTCAGTCGGCCTGAAGAATTCTGGCCCGTCGAGGACGGGTATCAGGATCAATACGACCGCTACGTCGGCTACGGGGCCGAGGAGGCGGAGCGGTCGAAGGTGGCAATCGTCGCCATCGCCAGAAACGCGCTGCCATACGGCATGAATACGCTCGGCCTCATCGACGAGCTGGCGGCGAAGTTTCAGGAAGCGAAATTCTACTGCTTCGAGAACGACTCCAACGATGACACCGCCAAGGTGCTCGACGCCTTCGCGGCCACCAGGCCGTGGGTGACGATCGAGCACGACACGCTCCTGCGGCCAGACTACCGCGGGTTCGAGGAGCAGCGGACGGTGGCGCTGGCCGAGTACCGCAACCGCTGCCGCCTCTGGGTGGAGCATCACGCCCCGGATGCCCAGTACGTCATCGTCTTGGATATGGACCCGCACGGCGGCTTTTCAGTCAATGGCGTGCTCAACAGCATCGGCTGGATGCGGGAATACCAGAGCCGGGTGCAGCGGACCTGCGAGGTCGGCTGCATGGCGAGCTACTCGCTGTTCGTCCGCCAGAATGACGAAGGGCAAACCGAGATCGCCCACTATGACGCCTACGCCGCGCGGCTCTCGTGGTGGGAGGATCGGCGCGAAAAGACGGGCCAGGCGTGGTTTCACGCCCTCCTTCCGCCGGTCGGCGGCGACCCGATCCCGATGTATTCGGCCTTCGGCGGCCTCGCCGTCTACAAAGCCGAGGCGTTTCGTCACTGCCTGTACGGCGGCGGCGACTGCGAACACGTCGTGGCACATAAGGCCATGCGGCAGGCCGGCTACGGCTTGTGGCTCAATCCCGGCTGCCGCTACGTCGCGATTCTCCCAGAGGAACCGTGAAGCTCACCGCCAACCAAAAACGGGCTTTGCGCAGGCTCTGGGATGAGAATTTGACGCTGGACGAGATCGCGAGCGATCTGACGTTCAGTACGTACGAGTGGTCGCTGAAAGGCGAAGTCGCCGAAGTCGAGGAATTCGACGTGCCGGCGGTGCTGCGGGCGGCGATGTTTCTCTGCCTCGGCCCCCGGCCCGACGTGCCGCCGCCGCCGTCGCCGGAAGAGATTCGGCTGGCCGCCGCAGGCATCCGCGCGGGGTGGACGCAGGCCGAGCGGGAAGCCCGGCTCAAGAACGCCTGGGGTGGTACACTAGATAGTGCTACTGGAGTGAACAACAGTGCTGGCGGAAGTACGGCTCGTGATCGCGCCGAAGGAGATGCGGCTGATCCTCAAGAATGGTGATGACATCATCGAGGATGAGCTGTGGAAGGCTCCACGCGCGATCAGTCGGACGGAGGCGAAGCAGGCGGCGCGGGCCGCATTCGACGATTGGTACGATTTCATGAACCACTGCGTACATGGCGATGCCGCCGAATGAAGATGAAATCTCGATCCAGTGGATCGGCGACGACTCGCCCCCGCTGATGAATTTGGTGCCGGAGGCACCGCCCAGCCATTGGGGCAAGATCACGAGCCAAGGACGGACGTGTTCTGCGGAATATCTGCGGTTTTTGCAAGGAGGCTCGAAATGTCAGAAGACCAACTGCCCGAAGAGTTCGGCGCGGGACTGCCGCTGCTCGAGAAGCTGAAGCTCCTCGCCGAGTGGTCGCCGCTCCTCGCCAGGATGCAGGCCATCCTCTCGGCCGACACGCCGCACGCACGGGCGGTCGCTGTCATCGACACCCTCCAGTGGGCCGCAGGCAAGAGCGGCACGCAGGTGGACGACGAGGCTCTCGAGCACCTTGAGGCCGTTCTCAAGTCGCCGGAGGGCCAGGCGTTCTTTAACTGGGTCGTCGCCAAAATCGACGGTGCGCTGTGAGCCTACAGGTCGCGTCTATTCTGGTGGCCGCTGGCGTCCTGCTCTGGGTGTTCCGCGGCGACCTCTGGTATGTCGCCGAGTCGGTGATCGGGCGGGCGTTCTCCGACGATCACGATCACGCCCCGGCGAAGCGGCGCGGTCCGACGTATCAAGAGGCGATGCTCAACCTGGCTGACGTGCGGCTGCGGCTCGTCGAAACGTCGGCGTTGTCGAAGGACGCGACCGAGGCCATTGAGACGTTGACGCTGGCGCTGCTGGCGGGGAGCGACAAGTGACCAAGTTCGCAGGAATTGCCGTGGCTGCGGTGCTGCTCGTGTTCGCGTGGCGGGGGTCGGAGCTGAACGTCCAGTGGCCGCCGCTGCCGGTGTCGGCCATCAAGGTGCCGAAGCCAGAGCCAGAGCTGATGAAGCTCGCCGCCGACGTCGGCAAGATTCTGCCCAAGATGACGCCCAGCGACCGGCGGTATCTGGCTCACTTTTATGACGCGATGGCGTTCGTCCTGCTCCGCGACGGCGACCGCGACAAGCCGATCATCTCGGATACCGAGAAGTTCTCCGCGTTCCACGGCGGCAGCCTGCGTCTGGCAATCAACAAAAGCGACGTCGGCAAATACGACGGCCTCGGCGAGGCCATTGATATGGCGTTCGTCAAGGCCAACGGCGCTGACGTCGTGAAGGTGGACGAAAAGGTGCGGCGAAATCTGGTCGTCGCCTGCGGCGTGCTCTCGTGGACGTTCAGCATTCATGGCGAATGAATTCGATCCGCTGAGTGCGTATTCCGCCGGCCTCGTCGGCTGCCGTGCTAACCCACGCGCCGACGAGATGTTCGCGGATTACATAATCCGTCACGGCGGCGACCCCGACGGCGGCAATATCGCCCATGAATGGGAGTTCGCCGGCAAAGGCGAGGGGAAGCTGACGCTGCTGTTTCCGAAGGTGATGGAAGTATTCCCTGAGTGCTTCCCAGGCCCGGCACAGTTGACCGGCGACTGCGTCGCTCGAGCAGCCTCGAACTGTTTGCTGACGTCGCTCGGCATGGAGATCGCCGAAGGCAAGCCTGACGAGGTGACGGGTCGCGCCGAAGGCCCGCCTGAGTTGCCGGAGGCCGGCATCCGAGCGGGGGTTGTCGCTTCTGAAAGCCTGTGGGCTTGGCGTGGATATTCTGGGGATGGCTGGGTCTGTTCGGAGGCGGCGAAGGTCGCGTCGGAGCAGGGCTTCTTGATTCGGAAGCCATATCAGAACCTCGGCATCGACCTGACGAACTACACGAACCAAACGCTCCAGCTCGGCGGTGCTCGCAAGCCGAGCGACAAGTGGCTCGAGGAGAGTAAGAAGCACGTTGCCAGAACCGCGACGTTCGTTCGTGGCCGCGAGCAGGTGCGTGACTTCCTCGCCGCCGGATATGGCGTGTTTAACTGTTCGGCGTTGGGCTTCGAGCGGACGAGAAACGAGGACGGATTCAGTCGCGTCACGACGGTCTGGCATCATGCGCAACTCTTCCACTCGTATGACGACCGGCCAGAGACTGTGAAGAAATACGGCCAGCCGCTGGTGGGGTGGCAGAATTCATGGGGAAAAAGCTGGAACTCCGGCCCGCGCCGCGTCCGCGGCACCGACATCGACATTCCGCACGGCGCCTTCTGGGCGTTGGCGAGCACGATCGACCGCTGCCAGTGCATCGCGCTATCAAGCGTCGCCGGCTGGCCTCGTCGGAAGCACACCACCTACGGGGCGACGGGGAACATATGAGAACCGTCGTCTTCGCCGCCATCGTGATGATCGGCGGCTGCACCATGCCGCCGGCCGATACGAGCGACATCGAGCCGCTCATCGCCGTCACCGGCTACTACTCAATCCTTGCAGCCGAGGCCGATAAGGCCGCACCGAAGCCCCTGTCGGACGTTTGCGAATCGTGCCACGGCAGCGGGGTCGTGGGCGATGTAAGCCAAGTCCGAATGACCTGCACCGATTGTGGCGGCACCGGGAAGAAAAAGAAGAGCGTGCTCGTCGCACCGCCGGCGCCTCCGGCCTCCACGATCCGCGTATCACCCACTTGCACGAGCGGCACATGCACGACGCGCACTATCGTCCGTTGAAAGACTACGTCGCCCGCCGCGGCGGCTTCCGTCTTGCCATGCACGGTGGCCTGCGCGACTCCATCGTCGAGCAGATCGTCGCCGACTGGCCGACCGACTGCCCGCTCGAGCAGGTCGAAGACGTCGTCCGCGCCCGCATCCGCCTGAAGGCTAGGAAGCGTTACGGCAGCGTTCTCGGAATGATCGTCTTGTCGGCGTTTATCAACGTGATCGTGAAGCTCGTCATCGAATGGTGGTTCTCGCGGAACAGCCATCGCGTTCTCATGGCCGGGTGGGCCAAAAATGCCTCGGCGAATCCCGACGTTTAGGCCACGACGGCGGCTCGTCGAGCGGCGGCCCAACTCAGCCCAGCGGGGCTACGGCACGGCCGCGTGGCAGCGCACCAGGCTCGCCGTGATCGCCCGCGACGGGGGTGTCTGTCAGTTGTGTTTCAAACTGGTGCAGGGTGACGACAGAGACGCCCATATAGATCACATCAAAGAGAAGGCCGACGGTGGTGGCGACGAGCTTGAGAATCTGCGGCTCGTCCACCGCTCCTGCCACTCGCGTCGCCACGCTTTGGATCGGCTGCGCTAGCCCTGCTGCGCCTTCCGCCGATTCGCCGCCTTCGCCGTTCCGCCGGCCGCCCCCCAGGTCTTCACCATCGCCTGATGCGTCTCTGAGTAGTAGGGGAAATAGTTCGCCTTGATCAGGTCGAGCTTGTTCCGCAGCACGAGCCTCTTGCCGAAGAGCATCGTCGTGACGGTGTCGATGCCGACGCGATGAAAGCAGCGGTACAGTGCCCGCCGGTTGCAGCCGACGGCCTCGGCGGCCTCGTCGATCGTCAGATACTGGCTTGTGTCTATTTTGCTCATCGTCGCACGACTCCTATCACGCTGTCTCCCAGTTCGGTCAATGCCGCGGCCACGCGCCGCAGCGGTCGGTCAGGTTCCACTGGTTGCCACGCAGGGGGCTGCGGCTGCGGCCACGCCGGCATGGCTTGAAACTGCACATTCGTTGGCACGGTCGGGGGTGCCGGTGCCGCCGCCGGCCGCTCTGCGAAGACCTCGCGGAGCAGCACGGCGACGATCACGACGAGCACGGCTCGCCAGGTGTCACGGGCTAGGTCAATCATACGCTCACGACCTCCTCGCGGGCAACGCGGGCGGCGGCCTGCTCGCGGAGCTTGGCGACAAGGGCGAGCGTCGGCGCCGCCTCGGCCTCCAGGCGGTCGGCGCACCAGAGTTCGGCGGCTTCTCGCGTCTGGTGCATCGACTCGCAGGTGATGAACGGGTGCGTCCAGTGCCGCGTGCCGTGCTCGTTCTCGAACAGCATCCGGTCATCCTCGCGGGCAATGATCGTCACCTCATCGACGTGGGCGCGAGGCTCGCCGCGGTCGCCGACGAACGCGATCGCCTTGAACATCTTCTCACCTTCCATGCTTCGATCCTCCTGCCGCTCGTTTCTCCGGTCGGGGGCGTCCATCGCCCCTGCCGGCGGCCAGCGTCCGCGGCGTAACGCTGGCCTGTAGGTTATCCGTACTGCTGACCTGTAGGCAATTACTCGTCTTTGGGCTTCCGTTTCTTGAGCCTGCGGCGCAATTCTCGTTTCGCCGCCCGGCGGGCCTCGAGCTGGTCGATGGCGGCCTGCGCGACCCTGTTAAAGGCCGCTCGAGCCTCGTCTTCGGAGCAGATGCCCTGCCGCACCAGCAGCGTGAGCCAGCCGGCCTCGTAGGGGGTGACGCGGTTGGTCATTTCTTGGCTCCCTTCCGTTTCGCCGGACGGGCCTTCGCCGCCCCCAGGCACTCGATCACCTCGCAGCCCTCGGCCACGGCCCGCTTCTGCCAGGCCGCCGCCTGCCGTGCCGACCGGAACTCGACGATATCGACGAGATCGCTCTCGCCGGCCCGCTCGGGCAGCCGCCAGAAGAACACGACGCCCTCCTGCCGCAGCGGCTTGCAGTGGCAGCCCTTCGCCTTGAGCTTCTTCGCCTTCGCCGCGGCATCGCGGTGCCGGTGGAACCGCTCCACCTCGTCGCTCGCAGGATCACGCTTCGTGAGCGGCTCCCAGTCACCATCGTGCCGCCGGCCATGCTCGCCGGCGACGTCGGACAGAATCCAGTAGATCATCGGTCGCCTCCATTCTGGTCGTCAAGCATCCGCCGGCGGATGCCGGCGGCGTACTCGTCGGTCTTTTTCTGGCCCATGCCAACTCCAACGAACGTCACGCGATCACTGACTGCCGCACTGGCCGGCTTCCTGCCGGCGATCGCCAGAGCCTCCACGGCGCCATCCAGCGTGCTCTGGGCAGTAAGCGCCCGAAGTACGCTGTCTCCGTCATCCGCAACCTTGTCGGTGTAGCGATACGGGCGATACGGCATGAACGTGCCGCCCGCCGTGTTCTGAACGCGCACCTCACCCACCGCGGTGCCGTCAAGCTTGACGATCCACCGCTCCTCGCCAGGAACTTTTCGCCTCGTGACTCGCATCGTCTTCTCTCCTCTGGTTTCGCCGCTCGGGGGGCGGCAGTGTGAATCAGACCGTATAGAACTCGTCATCCTCGCCGCGGAGGCCGCGGCCGTCGTCGAACAGCTCTTTGCCCGTGGCGATTTGGTAGAAGCTGGGGTCGTGAGCGTTCCGGTTCTTCGCCGCAAGCGCGGTCGCCTCGGCGTAGGTGCTCGCCTCGGCCTCGACCTGCGTCGTGCCGGCCCAGTAGACCACTCGCACGGCCGCCGGAGCGGCAGACCGATACACCTTGAACTTCACGCCGCCGAACTCAAGGACAGCGAACTCGGTGCCGTCCGGCAGGTCGGCGGCTCCCGTCCACCGCAGGGTCGCGGCCTCGATCATCTCAGCCTCTTGATAAGAGGCGCTGACGGCCGCTCCGTTCTCGCGCTGAATCGTGTAGTCCATCGTCGTTCTCCTCGTCTCTAGTGTTTAGGTTTCCACGCTCGGGGCCGCGTCGGCCCGCCCGTCGCCCCCGTGCCAGCGTTTCGCCGGGCGGGGGTTGCGGGCGGGTCGTCAGGGCATATTCTCGCGGCCGGCGTAGACTCGCTCGCCGTCCGGCGCCATCGTGCTCTCGATCCACAGCCACGCGCCGTCGATGCCCTCAATGTGCGAGATCAGCGAGCCAAGGTCATGCACTCCGGCCACGCCCTCGCCGGCCGCCCAGGCCACCGCAGCGGCGTCGGCGTCGGGGGCCGTGACGGTCGTTGTGCCGGCGTCGGTGCGGATCGTCCACTCGTACACCGCTTCGCCGGTCACCCACTCGCTGACATCCGGCAGGATGCCGTTCTGCGGCTCGAACACGCCGCCCGTGATCGTCGCAGCCTCGATGCTTTGCTCGCCGTCGCTGCGATCGTGCGAGCGACGGTAGAGCGTGCCGCTCTCCCAGTCGGCGGCGTAGGTCACGTCCACAATCTGCCCCGCATCGCGCGGGAGCTGGTGCCAGGTCAGGTTTTCGTGCGTCATCATCGTCATCCCCTTTTCCTTCTCGTTCCCCCATCCGGGGGTCTGGTGAAATCATCGCTCAATCGCACCGCCCAGGCAACGAGCCGGGGCGGCAGTCGTCAGACGGGGCAGTAGTCCCCGAAGCACTCCACAAAAAACTTGATCTCGTCGTTCGCCAGCCCCTCGGCCACGAGCCGGCGAGCCGACTCCATCGTGATGCAGTCCTCGTAGCCGATCATCCGGCCAGAGGCGTCGAACAGGTCGTGCTCGCAGTAGCCGATCCAGTCGAGCTGGTGCAGGCACTCGACGTCATCCAGCCAGTCGAACGTCTCCCGCGTCAGCGGGCACCGGCCAGCCTCCGCACAATCCTCGTAAAACCGTTTCATGGCTCCCATCGTCGCGTTCCTCCACTCGGGGGTAGTGCTCGTTTCCACGTTCGGGGCGACGTCGCCCCTGCTTTGTATCGTCACTGACTGTGCTAACTCTAGACTTAATTACGCCAGTAGTCAATTCGTCTTGCGCGCCGCCGGAATTTTTTTCAGCCGCCGCACGCGATACGGGCGAGCCACGAGGCCCGGCACCGCCGACCGCCGGCGGCCCTCGACGTGCAGCAGCGCCCAGCCCTCGCGGCCGTAGCCCAGCAGATACACGCGGCTCCGCTGCCGCACGACCTCCACCAGGCGGAAGGTGCCGCGGGCAGCCATCGGCACGCGGCGGCCGTCTGCAAGGCGGTAGTAGGGGCCGCCGGCCACGCGGAAGACGTCGCCGGGGGCGAGCGCGATGCGCGGGGAGAGCTGGTAGGTTTCTGCGGTCGGGGTCATTCGTTGCCCCCCCAGCCAGCGCAGTAGGGGTCGTCGATCGGCTCTGCGTCGTCACCCAGGCGAACCTCGGCCACGAACTCCTCCTCGCCTCGGCCGCCCTCGTCGCAGCGGTAGAGGCATCCGCCGTCGCCCTCTTCGGCGCCCTCGTCGAGCAGCAGCTCGCGAACGTAATCGCGGGCGGCATCGTCGGTGACGGCATCGAAGCGCTCGTCGTCGCCGCCGCGGTCGAATCTGATCAGATAGCTGGGCATCGTCTGGTTTCCTCGGTCGGGGTTTCCATCCACGGGGCAGGCTCGTCGCCGGCATCCCCCTCGCCGCCGGCCGCAGGCGCCGGCGGGACCAGGGGCGGCCGGGTCAGTCGTTCGCGCCGGCGAACCAGTCCTCGGGATCGGTTCCCTCGGGGCATGGGCCGGGATACTCGGGCCACGCCGCGGCCAGGAAGTCGGCCGCGGTGATGTTCGGCTCGTCGCCGCTCGGCACGATCTTCGGCACGAGGTAGCCGTCGCCGCCGTATTCCGTCGCGGTCACCAGCTCCTGCGCCTCGGCGAGGGTGGCGAACCGCGCATCCTCCAGGCCGTCGTCGGCGCCGTTCGTCTCGAGTCGGTAGCTCTTCGGGGTCGTGTTCATCGTCTCGTTTCCTCTATCGGGGTTCTCGGGTTTCCACGGTCCAGGGTGGCCGGCACCGCGCCGGCCACCTTAGTCGTCTTCTGTAGCCTCACGGGCATCGGCCCAGGCCGCAGGCCATGCCGACGGCATCGGCCACCATGCGCTCACTGGGCAGCGGGGCGTGCCCCATCGTTTCCCGGTAGAGCTGCCCGTTGGCGGCGTGGCGCTCCAGGCCGGCGAGCATCAGAGCGCGCCGCAGTGTGGCCGGGATCGTATGCCACTGGAACCGCTCCAGGCCGCGGCGGATGCGGCGGCAGACCTCGACCGCCGACTCGGCACAATGCAGGCGATCGACCAGGCGATCGACGCCGGCGCGGTCGGTTTCATAAATCGCCATCACGGGCATGCGACCGACTCGGGAGATCATGCCGGGCACGGGCCGGGCATCGACGAGGGCGGCCGTTATTCCCTCGGGCAGCGCGAATGCCCGCGGCTCCTCCTGCCGGCTCCTGCGAGCCGCCGCGGCGGCCGCTCGGCTCCGGCTGGCATCATCTTCCGGCGAGCCGGGCGCGGGCCGCAGACGGGCCGCGGTGGCCGTGATCTCGCGACGGGTATCGTGCGTGAGGCAGGCAAACTTCCGGCGGCGATCGTATCGGGTCGGCAGCTCGCGCAGCACCGTGACGCGGGCCAGGCGGCCGCCGACCTTCACGACCGCCACCATCCCGATTTTGATTTCATTCTGTTTCATCGTCGCGTTTCCTCTTACGGGTTCCGGGTTTCCGCGCTCCGGCCACGCTGGCCGGAGCGTAATCGTCAACAGTATGCTCTAGCCTTGAAAGTCTGCGAGGTAGGCTACCTCATCGGCCAGCTCGGCCGCGGTGAGCGCGTCGAAGTTCTCGACTTCGACGGTGGCGTCGAGGCCGGCGGTGCGGTATTCGCGGGCGAGCGCCACGCGGGCGGCGTGCAGGTCGTGCATGGGGGCGCCGATCGCCGCATGGGTACCGTTGCTCACGATCTCCGGCATCGTGCCGCCGGGGTTGGATGCCGCCATCCTCCGGCGGAATGCATCGACGGCCGCGGCGTCATTCGTCACCCATACGCCACGCGGGCGCCCGCCGATCCATTTCCACCCCAGCGCGACCATTTCACGCCGGGTCGAATATGCACGATCGACCATCCAGCTATACCGCCACCGCGGCTCGCAGGTCGAATCGCCACACTGGCAGCCGCCGCGGTCAGCCTGTTCCCAAATTTTCATCGTCGCGTTTCCTCTTACGGGGTTCTCGTTTCCACGGCCGGGGTTTCCCGGCCACGCAGTAAGAATAGCATCGTCACTTGCAGAGTCAAGCCTAAAATCTATTTCTCGTTTTCTTCGCGGGTTTCTACGATCGGGGGTCGAATGGACATTTGGTAGCGTGAGAATTTCCGGGTTTTCACGGTCGGGGTTGCTACGGTCGGGGTTCTGGTTGCTACGGTCGGGGTTGCTACGGTCGGGGGCAGACCGCAGCCAGGGTGCAGCCGACGACGTCGGGCGATCGATCGAGCCGGCCCAGCTGGCAGACCGCAGCCAGGGTGCAGCCGACGACGTCGGGCGATCGATCGAGCCGGCCCAGCTGGCAGACCGCAGCCAGGGTGCAGCCGACGACGTCGGGCGATCGATCGAGCCGGCCCAGCTGGCAGACCGCAGCCAGGGTGCAGCCGACGACGTCGGGCGATCGATCGAGCCGGCCCAGCTGGCAGAC
>Ga0315902_10000630_pt1 | contig 59650 bp, 38 predicted proteins | sample LakEriMetagenome_9_FD_203523 | JGI IMG/M metagenome (GOLD analysis project Ga0315902, IMG submission 203523) | Freshwater fungal communities from buoy surface, Lake Erie, Ohio, United States - Buoy 12 MA117 | ecosystem: Environmental > Aquatic > Freshwater > Lake > Lake biofilm | place: USA... | reverse complement strand
GTGAACTACGGTTCCGGGGCGCGGCTGGTCAACAACACGGTGTACCAGCCGGTCGGGAACGCGGTGCTGATCGAGGGTTCGTCCGTTAACACCACCCTCCGCAACAACATCCTCTGGGTCGACGCCGGCTACGACATCTACGTCAACAGCAACAGCAAGACCGGCTTCAACAGCAACTACAACCTGCTCTTCACCGGGACCGATCCCAACGCCCATGTCGGTTACTGGGATCAGGCGGGGTCGACCATTCGGGATTCGCTGTCGGAATGGCGCACAGCCACAAGTCAGGACGCCCAGTCGATCGACAGCAATCCAAACTTTGTCGACCTCGATGGTGCCGACAACGTGCTGGGCTACAGCGAGTTGGGAACCGGCTACAACGGCGGTCGCGATGACAACTTCTACCAGGCGCGACTCTCGGGGGCGATCGATGCCGCCGACGCCTGGGCGGCCCCCACGACCGACATCCTGGGACGGTCGCGGATTGATGATCCCGGCGTCGCCAACACCGGCTCCAAAGACTACGCCGCCTCGGGTCTGGGGACGAGCCAGTTCACGGCGACCGGAACCGCCCGAGGCTGGCGATCCAGCGGGACTTATTGGAATTACAACTTCCCGACCGGCTTCAGCTTCCCGTTCTACGGGACCAACTACACCAGTGTGTCGGTGTCGACGGAAGGCTTCCTGTACTTCAGCGGCCCCATGTCGGCCAGCGATGGAGTCAACAGCACCGCCAAGCTGCAGGCCAATCGCATCATCGCCCCGCTGTGGGACAACCTGCGAACCAACGGCACCGGGGATGACATTTTCATCGACACCGCTACGGCGGGGCAGGTGACCATCCGCTGGAATGCCACCAATGAGGCCAACTCGGCGGATGTGAACTTCGCGGTGACGCTGGTCAACGATGGTACGGTCCGGTTCCACTACGGCTCGGGCAACACCGGACTGACTCCCACGGTCGGCATCTCTCGCGGGGACGGAACTTTCCAGGTGCTGGGAGCACACGACGGCAAAGCCACCTTGACCGCGGCCGAGTCCCTGCGCTTCGCCCTGACGCCTGGGCTCACGTATGCCGACATCGGTGCGTACGAATTCCGTGGCAACTCGAACGATTCCACTCCGCCCCAGGTGCTGGGAACGACTCCCGCGTTCATCGAAGCCGCCGGTTCGACCGGCAGCCTCGTCCAGCAGATCCAGTTGTCGTTCAGCGAAGAACTCAACGCGATTGATGCCAATGCCGCCGCCAACTACGAACTGCGGCGGCGCGTCAACGGGACCTTTGGCGATGCCGACGATGTGGTCTACAACCTGACTCCTTCGTACTCGTTCAATGCGGCGACTGGAGCCAGTGTGACCACCCTTGGTCTCGGCCTGGCGGGAGCGGCCCTGCCCGCGGGGACCTACCGGCTGACCGTGTTTGGTCGGTCCAGCAACAGCCTGCACGACACCGCCGGGAACCGGCTCGACGGCAACCGCGATGGTGCGGTCTCTGGCAGCCTGTCGGATGAATATGTGCGCGACTTCGTGGTCGCAGGACCGGGCATGACCGTGAGCCCGATCAGTGGTGACACCACCGAAGCGGGGGGGACGGCCACCTTCAGTGTGGTCCTCACCCGCGAGCCGACTGCCGATGTGACGATCGCCCTGGCGTCGGACGACACCACCGAGGGAACGAGCAACAAGTCGAGCCTCGTCTTCACCCCGGCCAACTGGAACACCCCGCAGGTCGTCACGGTGACCGGCGTCGACGACACGGCCGATGATGGCGATGTGGCCTACAAGATCGTCACGTCTCCCGCGGTCAGTGCGGATCCGCTCTACTCGGGAATGGATGCCGCCGACGTGTCGGTCATCAATCGCGATGATGATGTGTCGGGGCTGGTCATTGATGCGGGGCCAGACCACGCTGCGGTGGAGGGAGACCCGCTGGGAATGCCCAACGCAGCCTATACGGCTGCGGTCCCAGCCAACCAGTTGACCCTCACCATCTCCTGGGGTGACGGCACGAGCGAGCCAGGGACTCTCGTCCCCACCTCGGGGACCAACGGCGGCACAATCTCGAACACCCACCGCTATGCCGACAATGGCACCTATACGGTGACCCTGTCCCTGACCGATGGCTCCGCCACCGTGACCGACAGCTTTGTCGCCACGGTTTCGAACGCCGCTCCGGTGGGAGGGACGGTGGCCGGACTGGCCGCTGCGGTGCGAGGTCAGACGCTGGTCTACAGCCTGCCCTTTACCGATGCCGGGACGGCCGACACGCACACTGCCTCAATCGACTGGGGCGATGGGACCTCGTCGACCGGAACTGTCACCGAAACGGCGGGCGTGGGGACCATCAGCGGCTCGCACGTCTATACCGCGTCGGGCAACTACACGATCACCTTTACCGTGACCGACGACGACGGGGCCACGGTCACCAAGACGAAAGCGATCTCGATCGTCGCCGCCAATCTGCAGACGAGTGAGCTGGATCCCACCAAGACTGACCTCTTCGTCGGCGGTACGACGGCCAACGATACGGTCGCCCTGGCGGTGTCGGGTTCGAATACGACGGTCACCATCAACGCCGTGCTGGTGGGCTCCTTCGCCCCGACCGGTCGCATCGTCGTCTTCGGCCAGGCGGGGAATGACAACGTCACGATCGCGTCGACGATCACCCGCAACGCGTGGCTCTACGGTGACGAAGGCAACGACACTCTCACCGGTGGCGGTGGCAACGATGTCATCATTGGTGGTGCCGGGACCGATTCGCAGGTCGGCGGAGCGGGGAACGACACTTACCGGTTCGACACCGACGCTGCGTTGGGGATCGATACCGTCAACGACAGTGCGGGGGTCGATACGCTCGACTTCTCGGCCACCAGCGGTCAGGCGATCGCCCTCAACCTTGGGGCAATCACCGCGCAGGTGGTGAACCCGAATCTCACCCTCACGCTGACCTCGGCCTCCGCGATCGAGAACGTCACGGGGGGCAGTCTGGGCGACACGCTGACGGGGAATGCCTCGGCCAACGTGCTGATCGGCGGCCCCGGCAACGACACCCTCACCGGTGCCGCCGGGAACGACGTCTACCAGTTCGACGTCGATGACAACCTCGGTGCCGACACCCTCAACGAAGCCGGTGGCGGACTCGACACGCTCGATTTCTCGCCGACGACTGGTGTGGGGGTGACGGTGGATCTGTCGCTGGCGACCATACAGACGGTCTCGACCGGCCGACTGACGCTGGTCCTTGGTTCGGCCACGACGTTCGAGAATGCCACGGGGGGAGCTGGAAATGACGCGGTTACCGGCAACACCCTGGTGAACGTGCTGACCGGTGGCGCGGGTGATGACACTCTGGGGGGCGGGGCTGGGAACGACACCTATCGGTTTGATGCCGACACAAACCTCGGCACCGACACCCTGACCGAGACCGCGACCGGTGGTACCGACCTGATCGACTTCACCGGCACCTCGGCCGGGGTCACGCTGGACCTCTCGCTCGCCACCGCACAAGTCGTCAACTCGAATCTCTCCCTCAACCTGCAGAACGGGGGAGTCTTCGACAACGTCACCGGTGGTGATGGGAACGACTTCTTTTCGGGAAATGGCCTGGTCAACGTGCTGACGGGCGGACTGGGGAACGACAGCCTCAACGGTGCGGCCGGGAATGACAGCCTGACGGGTGGTCTCGGAGATGACACGCTGGCTGGTGGTGCGGATAACGACACCTACGTCTACGCCGCCAACACGGCTCTCGGCAGTGACACCCTCGTTGAGCTGACCGGGGAAGGAATCGACCTGATCACCTTCGCTACGACAACGTCCAAGGCGGTGACGTTGAACCTTGGTCTGACCACCACCCAGTCCGCCGTCGCCAGCAACCTCAACCTCACCCTGAACGCTTCCGATACCTTCGAGAATGTCACCGGCGGCTCACTGGCCGACACGCTCACGGGGAACGCGGTGACCAACACGCTTGTCGGCGGTCCGGGGAACGACACACTGGCCGGTGGGGCAGGGAACGACGTCTACAGCTACACCACGAGTGCCGCGCTGGGGACCGACTCGGTGGTGGAACTGACGGGTGAGGGGGCCGACACGCTCGACTTCTCACTGACGACGACCCTGGCAGTGGCGGTGAATCTCGGGTTGAACACCACGCAGGTGGTGAACGCCAACCTGTCGCTGGTCCTCAATGCCGGCGACACGTTTGAAAACGTCACGGGGGGTTCGCAAAACGACACGCTGACCGGGAACACCCTCGCCAATCGGCTGGTGGGGAATGCGGGGCTCGACACGCTGGTGGGAGGTGCCGGGAATGACACGCTCGACGGCGGTCTCGGCAATGACAACCTGCAGGGCGGGGCCGACAACGACACGTACCTGCTGGATGCCGACCTCGTCCTGGGGACCGAGACGATCACCGAACTGGCCGGTGGCGGGACCGACACCCTCGACTTCACGCCAACCACCACCAAGACCGTGGCCGTGAATCTGGGGGTGACGACCGCCCAGACTGTGACCGCCAGCAACCTCACGCTGACGCTCAACGCGGTCGACACGTTCGAGAACGTGATCGGCGGGGGAATGAACGACTCGATCACTGGCAACACTGTCGCCAACCGACTGGACGGCAGTGCCGGGAACGACACGCTGCAGGGGCTGGCCGGCGATGACACGCTGATCGGCGGCCTGGGGAACGACAGCTACGTGTTCAACACCGGCAGTGCGCTGGGAACCGACACCCTGGAGGAATCGGCGGGTGGTCTCGACACCCTCGACTTCGCGACCAGTGCGACACTGGGAGTGACAGTCAACCTGGGAGTCGCCACGACCCAGGTCGTGAACGCCAATCTCAGCCTGATCCTCGGGGCCGACAACACGTTCGAGAATGCGACGGGTGGATCGCTGGGCGACGTTCTGATCGGGAACGCACTCGCCAACACGCTCACCGGTAATGGTGGCAACGACACGCTGACCGGTGGGGCGGGGAACGATACCCAAGTCGGTGGCCTGGGGGATGACACCTACGTCTTCGCCGCGAACAGCGCGTTGGGAACCGACACGCTGAACGAATCGGCGGGGGGGACCGACACGCTCGACTTCTCGGGGACGACTTCGACTGCGGTCACAGTCAACCTGGGGACCACGGGAGCACAGGTGGTAAATGCCAACCTGTCGCTGGTCCTGGGCTTGGCCACCGCCTTCGACAACGCAATCGGTGGCGGCGGGAATGACGTGCTGACCGGGACGACCCTGGCCAATGTCCTCACGGGGGGGGCCGGCAACGACACGCTGGTCGGCCTGGCGGGGAACGACACGCTCGCCGGCGGGTTGGGGGATGACAGCTATGTCTTCGCCGCGAATGCCGCGTTGGGAACCGACTCGGTCGTGGAAACGGCTGGTGAAGGCCTGGACCTGATCGATCTCTCGACCACAACGGTCGCCGTGACGGTCAACCTGGGCCTGACCACCACGCAGGTGGTGAATGCCAACCTGTCCCTCACGCTGAGTGCCGGGGATGCGATCGAAATGCTGATCGGCTCGTCGCAGGCCGACACGCTGACCGGGAATGCCCTGGCCAACGTCATCTTCGGCGGAGCGGGGAACGACACGATCACGGGGCTCGCCGGTCGGGACCTGCTGTTTGGCGGGACTGGCAACGACAACCTCAACGGCGGCGACGATGAAGACATCGTCATCGGCGGGCTGACGACCTACTTCAGCGAGTCGACGAAGGTCATCGATCGGACGGCGATCAAGGCGATCTGGGACGAATGGACCCGGCTCGATCTGACCTATGCCAGCCGGATCACGAACCTCAAGAACGGTGGTGGCCTCAACGGTTCCTTCAAGCTGAACTCACTGACCGTGCTGACCGACAGCTCGACGATGCTCGACACCCTTGCCGGCGGCCTGGGTCTCGACTGGTTCTGGCAGTTCACCGGGGATTCGATCAGTGACCTGAACAACGGAGGAACCGAAACGGTGAACTGAGGCGGGCCGCTGGAAGTCTGTGCGTGACGGAGTCGAACGACGGTTCTTTCACGTACAGACTGAAAGTCTCTGCCCAGGTGGATTGAAACCTGTGCTCAACCGGGGCAGTACTGACCCGGAGTGGAATGAGGCCCCGATGTTCAGTCAGCCTCCGGACGGCAAGGGCAAGGCCTGAGCCGGGAGGCTGGCTGATGGGGCGACGAGTTTTGACGCACAGACTGAAAGTCTGTGCCACGATAAGTCTGTGCCACGGCGGGGTAGAGCTTGGTTTGAGGTTTCAGATTTGGTCATTCCTCATAAAAGCGATAAAAGGATAAAGAAGTCTTGTATTGGGTTTGGGGGTTCGATAGCATGGGGGCCGTGCGGAGAAATTGGCCGCTGCGCTGTGTGGTTGGCCGGAGCGAAACACCGCTGTTTTCCGCCCGACTCGTGATCACTCTCCCGGAGCTCGCCCAATGTTTTGCAATCAGTGTGAACAAACTGCTCATGGTCAGGGGTGCACCACCGTGGGGGTCTGCGGCAAAGATCCCGATGTCCAGTCCCTGCAGGAGACACTGCTGTTCGGCGTCAAGGGAATGGCCGCCTACGCCCATCATGCCCGCCGGCTGGGCAAGTCCGATCCGGCCGTCAGCGCGTTCATCGAAGAAGCCCTCTTCGCCACGATGACCAATGTCAACTTCGACCTCGACAGCCTGTTCGAGATGGTCCTCGAGTGCGGACGCCAGAACTTGCGGGTGATGCAGTTGCTCGATGAAGGGCACACCGAGACCTTTGGCATTCCCTCCCCCACCACCGTCTACGAAGGGACCCGGAGCGGGCCTGGAATTCTCGTCACAGGGCATGACCTCGTCGACCTCCACCACATCCTCGAGCAGTCGCAGGGGACCGGGGTCAATGTCTATACCCATGGCGAGATGCTCCCCGCGCACAGTTATCCGAAGTTGCGGGCCTATCCTCACCTGGCTGGGCACTACGGCGGTCCCTGGCAGAACCAGCAATTTGAATTTCCACTGTTCCCGGGACCCATCGTGGCCACCACGAACTGCGTCCTGATTCCCTGGGACAGCTACAAAAACCGGCTCTACACAACGGGGGTGACCGCTGTCCCCGGCGGTCAAAGGGTCCCGGGGACCGACTTTTCGGCGGTCATCGCCCAGGCCCGGCAGTGCCGTAGTCTTCCCGAAAAGAAAGTCCGGGAAACGACCATCGGATTCCACCACAACGTGATTCTCGGCATTGCCGACCAGGTCCTGGCCGCCGTCAAGTCGGGAGCGGTCAAGCACTTCTACCTGATCGGCGGCTGCGATGGAGCCGAAGTGGGACGCAACTATTACACCAGGGCGGCCCAGGCGACCCCGGCTGAGTCGATCATCCTGACACTGGGATGTGGCAAGTACCGGATCCGCAACCACGACTACGGTACTGTCGCCGGATTGCCCCGGTTGCTCGACATGGGGCAGTGCAATGACGCCTATGGTGCGATCCAGGTGGCGGTCGGCCTGGCCCAGGCCCTGGGCTGTGGGGTGAATGACCTGCCATTGACGATCTTGTTGTCGTGGTTCGAACAGAAGGCCGTCGCGGTGCTGTTGACCCTGCTGGCCCTGGGGGTCAAGGGGATTCGCGTGGGGCCCGTTCCTCCCGCGTTTGTCTCTCCCAGGATCTTCCAGGCCCTGCAGGAAAAATTCGATCTCAAGCTGACCGAGGCAGAGCCTCCGCGGGAATTGTTCCAGTTGGCGACCTGAGACTGGCCCCGGGAAAACCGGCCTCCTCCGACGGCGGAATCGCGATTGCCCGCGGAGGAGGTGTTCGGGGGATGGACGCTGTGTCTTCTGCTCTCTGGCCGGGCATCACATGGAAACAATTGACGAAACGCGACTCGAAAGTGACCTGGAGTATCGGTACCAGTACTTGTGCCGGTTTGTCGGCTTTGGTCCCGATGACATCGTGGCGATCCAGGAGATTGCTCCGCACCTGGGGCCATCGATTCCCGCTCTGGTCGAGCAGACCTACACGCGGCTCCTCGCATTCGACGCCACCGCACGTCATTTTCTCCCCCGGCCGTCGGGATTCACGGGGACAGCCGCGGCCAGCCTGTCAGCCATGAGCCTCGCGGACCCGCAGATCCAGTTTCGTCGCGAGCACCTGATGCGGTACCTGATGCACCTCCTGGGGCATGCGTCGGATGCGAAGCTCTTCCAGTATTTCGACATGGTCGGGAAGATCCACACGCCGGCGGCCGGGAATCGCGAGGTCTCGGTGCCGTTGGTGCAGATGAATGCCCTGATGGGGCTCCTCTCGGACCTGTTGCTGGGGGCGATTGCCGATCTCCCCCTGGAGCCGTTCGATCGCCTGCGTGCCAGCCGGGCCTTTCTCAAGCTGCTCTGGATTCAGAATGACTTCGTCATGCGGCAGTATTGATCTCGGTGCTGCGATCGCACGAATGGTGAAGTTTGGCAAGTGGTTCGCAGCGGATCGGTTCGCCGCTGCCGGGGGAACTGCTTATGCTGGGACGAGAGGCTGTGGTTCGGAAGGATCACACCCTGTGGTTCACCCCCTCATCTCATCACCCCCGGAGCCTGTCGTGATGCGTCTGGCTGTTTTCTCCATCTGCCTGTTGGTGATTTCCAATGGCTGGATGAGCCTGTGGTTCGCGACGACTCCCTTGGCAGCCGCCGCGGAGTGGCAGATCAGCACCGTGGCCGGGACCGGGGAGGATGCCGACAATGGCGTGAAGGGGAGTGCCGACCGGATGAATGTCGCCCAGCCATTCGGCGTGGAGATCGGTCCCGATCAGGCGCTCTATCTCACCGAGGTGGGGCATCATCGGATCTGGAAACTCAATCGTGAGACCCGGGAGATGACGGTGGTGGCCGGGACGGGACAGAAGGGGTACAGCGGTGATGGTGGGCCTGCGACCGGGGCGGCGATGAACGAGCCCTATGAGATTCGATTTGATCGCGACGGACACATGTATGTGGTCGAGATGCAAAACCACCTTGTGCGTCGGATCGATGCCCGATCGGGACGGATCGAGACGATTGCCGGGATGGGGGAACCGGGATTCTCGGGAGATGACGGGCCGGCGACCAAAGCCCGGCTGAAAGTTCCCCATGGGATCGTGCTGGATGGAAAGGGGGGGCTGTACATTGCCGACATTGGCAATCACCGGATTCGCCGGGTCGACCTGGCGACCGGAGTGATCCGGACGGTGGCCGGGACCGGGGAGACCACAGCGGTTCGGAGCGATGTGCCGTCCTGGGAAAGCCCGCTCCCTGGCCCGCGCGCCCTCGCCTGCGACGGAAAGTCGTTGTGGGTGGTGTTGCGCGAAGGGCATGCCGTGTGGCGGATGGATCTGGAGACCAACCGACTGGATCACATCGGAGGAACTGGCAAAGCGGGTTACACCGGGGACGGTGGACCGGCCCGCCAGGCGACGTTTCATGGGCCCAAGGGACTGGCCGTCGATTCCCAGGGGCGATTTTTCATCGTTGATTCCGAGAATGACGCTGTCCGCCTGCTGGATCCCCGTTCGGGAATGGTCGAAACGATCGCGGGGCGGGGCAAATCGCGGAAGTTTTCCGGAGATGGCGGTCCGGCTCGCGCGGCGGAACTGTCTCAACCCCACGGCATTTGTCTCGACCGTGACGGCAACGTGTACATCGGCGACACGGGCAATCACCGTGTCCGGAAGATTTCTCCGGGACGCTGACCTCCCCGGGCCTTGGTGTAAGCCGACGCAGGTCGAAGTGTACCAGCCGACCAGCCGTCGTGGAGAATCCGGGCCGAGGACCACGGTCCCACGTCTATTCCAGCAGATAGACCCGGGTGCTCTTGACGAGATTAGAGCCAGTTGTGGAAACGGTCAGGTTCTGGGACCCAATCCAACTGGCCTTGCGAACGATCAACTGCAGGTTGTAGATCCCCTGTCCGGCGAGAGTCAGCGGACCCCATTTTGAGTAGACCGTGCCACTCAATTGACCTGACTGCTGGCTGCTGGAAAGGATGATGGGATTCGTGTTGAACCGACGGGTGTAAATCAACAGGCCGTGGAGTGGATTGGTGGGGTTGTTGAAGGGGGTGAGGTTGACGGGCGTGCTGATGGTCACTCCCCCCATGGTCGTGCTCCCCGACGGGGTGTTTTCGCCGTCGCCATTGTCGGGGGTCCCATACTGGGCGCTGTAGTCGGTCCCGGTGAGATAGAACAGCACCCCCTGGCCCGAAACGGTACCACCGGTCAACGTGAGGGATCCGCCACGGATGACATAGATGCCCGGTTGAAACGTGACGGTCCCGGCCGAGACGAGGATTTCGGAATACAAGCCCGGTTTGGCGAGGATCGATGTTGTTGCGGTTGTGCTGCGAATGCGACCCCGATCCAGGATGCTGACACCGTACGTGGCTCGGGGGGCGGGGAGGTCTTTCAGGGGATCGGGACTCCAGCCAGCCCGGCATGTGAGGGGATTGGTGTCTCCGGCAGCCAATCCGGAAAAATTCCCCGGCGCATTGACACCACCGGTCACGCGGACCTGGTGGGCGAGCAGGGAACCTGCGAGAGAAACCTCGGCTCCGTAGCCAGGCAGTCCACTCACCGTGCCGCCGTTTTCATCGATTCCACCACCATGCGAATTCGTGGCGCAATCTCCTTCGATACGCAGTTGGCCGGTTCCAGTCGCCGCAATTCCGGGCACCGAGAGCGTATCGAGAGCGAGCAGTACGTCCTTCCAGGGAGTGGGTTTGGGGCCAGCGAGCGCCCGTGCATGCAGTGGAGTCTGGTGAGACGCATTCAGAAGTCGGCCAAGAGGTGTCTCCAGCCAATAGGTGATCTTGGCTTCGGCAAACCCCGACTGGTTGGCGAAAGGACCCGTCGTCGGGGGCATGTTGACGAGAACACTTCCGGGCGTCACTCCGTTGTGGGTTGAGACGAAGTTGACCGCAGTGGTCCTGGCGACCGTATTGGTCGATTGGCGATTGAGCATTTCCGCGGCAACCAGGGCGGCTGAATCGGCCGCAGTCTGGACCTCCCGCGAGCGGGCTACCAGGCGGCCCGTTTCAATCACCAATCCCATCATGGAGAGGGAGATGGAAATGGTAATTGCTGTCAGCGGCAGGATGGTTCCCGTTCTCGATCGGGCGACCCGCAAACGGCACCGTGGTGGCTGGGCCATGATGTCGACTCAGTGGGAGATGCGCATGATGCAGACAGACTGCAGGGAGACTGTTCCGTCCCCGGGCAGGAAACTGGCCAGGGCGGTGGCGGGTGATGAAGTCACGGTCACCCTGACTCTGTCGTCAAACCGATTGCCGCCATCGGGCCATTCCATCCGCACCTGGAATTCCGCAGGCGGCAGGCCGCCGGCAAGAGGTCTCAGGATATCGGTGACGGGATGTGGCTGATCGAGTCCCACCTGGAGAGTCGTCGGTCCCCAGGGAGTGACCTCCGGCGCCGAATTGGAACCGTGCACGGCCGCGAGCCTCGCAGCACTGTTGGCGAGATGATGCACGAAGTTGTTTCGGAACATGATGATCCCGAGGTCCAGCGTGCCCAGCAGCAACAAGAGCCAGACTCCAAGAACCAGGGCTGTCTCAACGGTGGCCGCACCGTGACGAACAGGACCGCTGCACCGTTGTCTTCTGGAAGTGATCATCTTGTACTGACGAAAGGGACTTGGGGATGAGCCCGCGGGGGAAAGTTTCCGGGAGGTCATCAGCGAATCACTGGCAGGACAGCAACGCGTTGGATGGTGAGGCTCCCTGGTGCTGTGGTCCACCCCATCAACAGGGAAAAGGAGTACTGCACTTCGACATGGGCCCGGCCAAGTGGACTGCCCGGGATGTGCATGCACTGCACAGTCACGCGGCCGGGATCGATATCGGGTTGGGCGGCGAGCGATTCGCGAACGCGTTGTTCACACAGTCGGGACCAGTCGGAGAGCGTGAAGTCATCGGGTGGATTCAGGGAACCGTATTGCGCCCCAACGCGGGCAGCGTGTGCGATCCGGAGACCGAGCGATCCAATTCGTCCGAATTCGATGATGCCCGCAAGGATCAACAGCATCACGGGGAGAACCACGGCAAATTCGACCATCGCAGCCCCCCTCCGGGGGTGATGGGGTGAAAGCCTCATGAGCCGCTGACATGGCGGGGAGGCCGAGTTCCCAACGGTGCGAGTGGCTTGGGGGCGGAGGGGGCCCACAAATGGGAGACGCCGTCGAGTCATGGCTGATCCACCACCGGAGGACGCGTGTGGGGTATCGCGGAAACAGGAGTGCGACTCTGCAATTGCGGAAAAAATGCCATGACCAGGACTCCAATCGTGATGGGTACGCTGAATGGAATCCAGCGTTGACGCAGCTCGGGATCGGTGAGAGCGGTCTCCACGTGGACTGAGGTGTCGGGTGAATGACCCCCGACCGGGCCTGCAGTCGTCTGGTGAGAGAGAAGTCGCATCACCCCTGCGCAGGCAATGCCGGCAATGCCGGAGACCACGAGAACGTGCAGGCCGGTCCACCCTCCGAGCCATGCTCCCACGACCGCCATGAGCTTGACATCTCCCGCCCCCATTTTTCCGCGCAGGTAAAACCAGAGCAGCGGCAGCGTGCTGACGACCGAGCCGGCCAGAGACCACGCAAGCCCCGCCCCCTCCATGGCGAATGAATGCCAGGTCCAGCCCAGGAACAACAGGGGCAGGGTGATCAGGTTCGGAAGGCGAAACGTGCGAAAGTCGACGATGGCCAGCCCACAGAGGACGAGAGCCAACAGCACGGGCAGTGCGGGTGCGGCCATGGGATCGGGGGAATCAAAGGGGGTGAAACTCAAGCATCGCCCTGGTGCGGGGGCGTCTGCAGGAACGGCAGCGGCTACCTGTTGGTCAGTGAGTGGAGAATCTCGTAGATGCTGGCGACTGCGGGGCCCAGGATGACCACAAAGAGTGCAGGGAAGATGAACAACAGGGTCGGAACCATCACCTTGATCGCTGCCTTACGGGCCGATTTCTCGGCGGCCTGCTTCCGTTTGACCCGCAAGTCCGCCGAGTACGACTCCAGGGTTCGGCACATGCTGGAACCGTAACGTTCGGCCAGGTTGACAACCGCTGCCAGGCTCCGGACTTCGCTGAGGTCAGTCCTGTTGGCCAGTCGCAAGAGTGCCTCGGCCAGATTGCTTCCCAGTTGCAATTCACGATCGAGGATGCGCATTTCCCGAGCCAGCATGGGATGCGCAGTCATCAACTCGTCGGTGACCCGCTGAAGTGCGGCATTCAGGCTGAGCCCGCCGCTCATGCAGATCACGATCAGGTCAATTGCGTCGGGCAGGGCGTGACGCAGGCTCCGTTGGCGCAGCTGTTTCCGGTTGTCCAGCCAGTGCCCGGAGCCAATGAAAACGAGCATGCTGATGGCCATGGAATTGGTCAGTGCCCGTTTCGTTGTGAGGATCCCGAAAAAGAAGAGAGCCAGGCCGATGGCGGCTGGCAACACGCTGATGGTGAGGCGGGAGGCCAGGTAGATCGGAACCGCATGCGGGCTGTAGTAGCCGGCGTGCATGAGGCGTGTGGCGAGGCGAGATCGCTGCTCTGTGTCGATGGGAGCGAGTGTTTCTCCCATCTTGGGGAGTGTGGAACGCACAATCGCATTGATTCGTGCGATGATCTCCTGCTGGCTGGTCGCTCGCTCGGGCAGAAGTTCGTCCATTCGCCGCCTTATTCGCAGTTGATGCCTCCCCTGGAAGAGATGCACCAGGGCCGTCGTCAGCGAGGCGGCAGCGGTTGCCAGAATCACCAGGCGGATCATCGGTCGAGTGCTCCTTGGTTGTCAGTCAATGCGAATGATCTTCCGGATACAGACGCCACCGAGCAGCATTCCCAGAGCGACCAGTTGCAGCAGTTCGGGCATCGCCAGCAGGGCATTGGCGTAGTCGGGATTGAGCACGAGCATGACTGCCAGGATGAACGGCGGAAGTGCCATCAGGATCCAGGCCTGCATTCGGGCTTCAGCGGTCAGGGAATCAATTTCCCCGATCATCCGTTGCCGCTCGCGTACCAGGCGGGAAAGTGTCAGCAGGATGTCGGCAAGATTGCCCCCCGAGGTTTTCTGCACCAGCAGTGCAACAACAAATGTCTTCAGTTCCGGGATGCGGTTTCGGGATGCCAGCTGTCGGAGGGCAATCTCGGGATCGAGACCCAGGTTCTGCTGCTCCGAGCAGACAAGAAACTCCTCGGATACCGGAGCCGCAAAGTCCTGGGAGACGGCCCGCATGGATTCGGCGATCGACTGTCCGGCACGAAGTGTGCTGCTCATCAACTCGAAGACATCTGCGAGCTGAACTCGCAGCATCTCTTCACGTCGCTGACGAATCTTCAGGAGTGCGAAGATGGGAATCCAGCCCAGAGTCAATCCCAGGGCAAGGGCATGCCAAATCCGGGGAAGAAACCAGATCCCCGGAATGACCCCCAGCAGGAAACCTCCCACACAGGTCCAGACGACGCTCGTGGGAGTGACGTCGAGTCCAGACTGTTCCACCAGCGTCGGCAGTGCCTCAGATCGATACCAGGGATTCCGGTCCTGCGAGAGAATTCGTTGCATTTCCCGGGGAGAGAGCTGGCGGATGACGGAATTCCGGGTCCGGGAGATCTCCCGTTTTTCCAGCTGTCCATCAATGCGTTGCTTCAGCCGCTCACGATCCCTCGTCAGGAGATCGCGCAGGACCGAACCGAGGCTCAACAAACCGAAAATGGCCGCAAGCCAGAGGGACAAGTTGTAAACAGACCCGCTCATCACGTTTCTGCAACTGGGAACCGGGGTTGCTCAGGAAGAGTTTGACACACGTCGCCAGTCATCAGTCGCGGTCCTCGGCAGGGGAATGCCCCAGGCTGCTTCAGCGGGCCTGGTTGTTGCGACTGGAACCTGCCTCGGTCATCATTTTGAAGTTTGAAAATCTGGACTTCCGCACCGAGGTCGTCCCCGTTGTGGGCCCGCGCATGACCAGTACGCTGAACTCTTCGGATCGGCGGCTGTTGATCGTGGGTTTCTGAGCTGGAGTCTCGGTCGGAGCGGGGACGGGAGCGGCCGGCAAATTCTCCGGTTGGCGAACCTCCTGGTCATCGCCATTCCGAAGTGCCAGCCGCAGAGGTCCCCGTGCCTGGGCTGCATCAACAATGGCGGACTCTTCGGGAGTCATCAGCAAGGTCATGGTCTTGGGGTTGCTGGAGACCTTGTCTGCATCCAAGGCATCATCGACCGCCAGAATCACCACATTTTCAACGACGGGCTCACTCACCCTGGCGACTTCACCGCGCGAAGTTTCGGGATTTGACAGGACATCCACACGACTCCCCGGGACAGCGAATCCCGCGAGTCCCGCACTCGCACTGTTGAGTGGGATCGTATAGGCCCGTTTCCCCTCCGGAATTCTCGCTTGCAGGATCTGGGGAGCATCCCCTTCGACAAGGATCGTCGGATACAGCAATTGATTCTTCTGGACCGGGTTTCTCAGGATCCGACCAACCAGTTCCGACCGGTCCTTGAAGACGCCAGCCGGAAGATGGGATTCCGGAAAGGTGGATACGACCAGCATGTCATCGGTGAGGCGGGTTCCCTCGTCGAGATCCCGCGAGACGGCCACTGCCACACCCATGACAGTCGGACGAGTCCCCTTTGGACCCAGGAGAGCCCCTATCACCACAATCAGACTGAACACACCGGCGAAGACGGTCAACAGCGTTTGACGGGTGCGCATGGTGCTCTCCCTGGTTTCGGCAAGGGGGGAAACAAACCTGGCCTGTCTCGGTGGTCCGACGACAGGCCAGGAGATCTGCGAAAACATCCACTACAGCGCAGCGGCAGCCTGCGCGAGCAGGGCATTCACCGCCCCACCCAAATCCGTCGCGCCTCCGATGGCGATCAGGGCGATCAGGGCGACCATCAGGCCGTACTCAACCATGGTGGCTCCCTCTTCGCGGACCACCAGAGACTTCACCTTGCGAATGACCAGAGACATGACAACTCTCCCAGGAAAGGCGGGAGTCCCAGAGCGCCGCGCTGGAATCCTACAACAGAGTCCAATCAAGCGCGGCGAGCCAGGTCTCCACAAGCAGCAAGAACAGCAGACACAAGAAGCCGGTTGGGGTTCGGGCAGCGGTCGAACCGGGTCGCAGTGGAATTCACCGCTCTCCCGGGGTTGGTCGCACCAGCCTCCGGCACAGGTTCAGCATGGGATCCGGACTCAAGAACTCCCTCCGGATCACTCAATCTCGCGTGGCAGTTGCCACCGCGTTCTCAATAACCAAAAGTTATCAAACCAAATTTGGTTGTCAAGTACTGATTACATAGAAATACAAAAAAAAGGTGGATTCCCAAAAAAGCGGCTTCCCGATGACCGATTGGTTGGGATGTGGGGGGGTTGGGGTCGAGAAAAGCGATTTTAATGGGGGGTTAGCTTTGTAAAAATGTTTCGATCCGGCAAAATATGCGGCCGATTCCGGAAAGTGAGACATTGGGCTGCGGCGGAGTTCCCGCACGCATTGTTGCAAGGCGAGAAGCCTGTCGCAGTGGACTGAAAGTCGATCGTGGTGTCGCCAAGTCGTTGTCTCAAAACAGGTTGCGAATGATTCGCAGTCTCGGAGCGAGTCCGTCTCGCAGTCTCTCTCCCCAATTGTGTCGGGTCCGAAGGCCATCCACTCCCGCTGAGCCTCCGTCGTGATCAGAGATCTGGTTTGGAATTTGCCCTGCGAACCAGATCCCGACATCTGAAGAGCTGCCCTGGGGGAAATCGGCCATTGGTCAAACATTGGCCTCGCTCGACCACACCAAGTCTGTGGGCTGTCATGGTTTGCCGGACGCGCGGAATCACCCGTCCGGGATGGGAGTCACCCGTCCCGTGAAGATCGGCCCTTTGTGTTTTCCGTCGATCTCGGGTTATTCCCGCGAGAGGGTCTCGATTTCCCCAGCGCTGAGCGCGCCCCGATACAGCCGCACATCATGCATTCGGCCCTGCAGAAAGTCGGTGGAGCCGGCCCCCAGCCGCAGCGGACGATCGGTCGTCAGGTCATAGTCGGCAGGAGCCAGTGGTGCCGATTCGGCCACAGACTTGCCGTCCACATGGACTGACAGGCGGTTTCCGCGGCGACTGGCCACCACATGATGCCAGCCCGGCGAAAGCTCGCGATCGGTCGTGGCATTGGCTCCTGCGGCGAACGACCACACGCGACCGCTCGGCAGTGTCCCGCAATACAACCGACCGCGGTATTGCGCCATCGTCCACGCACGGCGGTATTTCACGTCTGCCGTCTTGTCGAGTTGGACCAGCCGGTTCCAGGAGTTTCCGCCGTCGTACCGGTAGACTTCGGCCAGCGGGAGAGAGCCGGCATACAACTGCCCGTTGTGCACGAGCATGCCCATCACCTCCAGTTCCTGTCCCAGCCGGCCACAGTCAATCCAGTTGGTGCCACCGCCGTATCGAAACACCCGTCCCGTGGCCCAGGTGCCGACATACAACTCGCCGCGATACACCGCGAAGGAATAGGTCTGCGTATTCTCGGGGGGACCGACCTGTCCCAGGTCACTCCATTCCTGTCCATCAAACCGGAAGATATGCGCCTGATCGTAGCTGCTCGCGTACAGGCCGCCGTTCCACACCGCCAGCGCCTCCACCCGTTTGCCATTGGGGAGCGGGCAGGCAGTCCAGTTGGTTCCTCCTTCATAACGGAAGAAACCAGCCGGTTTATAAAGCGAACTCGCGTAGAGCTTTCCTCCATAGACCACCATTCCCCCGATTGCTTCGGTGTCGGGCAACTGTCCACAGTCCTCCCATTGCTGCTCTCCGCGGTACCGGTAAACCCGCCCTCCCTTGTTCGGATTTTCGGACTCGGCGAGTGCCGAACCCGCCAGCCGGTACTTGCTGACCCCGGCATAGAGCTCTCCCTCAAATGTCGCCAACGCCGACACCGAATTGCACCGATCGGGGGCTCCCAGGTCGATCCATTCGTTTCTCGCATCGAGCTTCCACACCCGCCCCGCCTCGGTGGCGCCCGCCTCGCAGGTCCCGGCAAACAAGGCTCCCTCATGCGCACACAGGGCAAAAATCAGCAGGGCATTTCCCGGTCGTCCATGATCGGTCCATACCGGTTCGTCCCTGGCATTGTCGATCCCGAACTCAATCTGTCGAAAATTGGCCTGGCTGCTGGTCACGCCGGTGTTGGTGGCGAACCCGAGGGAAAAACCGCGGCGCTGGCTCTCGTCGAACTGGCTCGCAATCGAACCGGGCAAATCGGTCGTGTCCGCCGTCATCTCCACCCAGGCAGCCAGGCTGAAGTCGCCTGTCCCTCCCAGTGTGTCGGGTTTCAGCGGGATTTCGACATGGGCTCCCTGTCCGTTGAAGACTCCCGCGGCTCGTCTTCCACCCCCGGCAATGCGCGGAAACATCACCCCCTTGTTGATTCCATGCTGCTCACGGCCCGAGCGGTCCAACACATCTCCGGTCAGCAGCCAGTGTCCCACCAGCCGGGCCGGTTCCTCGGCCCGAACCGCACCTGGGGCAAACCCCGTTTCCAGTCCCAGCCAGACCAGGGTGATCCAGAGCGTTCCGAGGCCATGACACTTCCCGCGGACAGGCTTCAACATCACTTCTCCTCGCAATGGGGGGGGCTTCCCGGAATGAATCGGGAAAACGAACAGGCTTGGGAGAATCGGTTCCGACAGCCTCAGGGCTGGTCTGCCGGGTCATCGGACCGAGAGTGCCTCGCCATTCTGACCTGGTCCGAGCGACAAAAGATAATCGGCCGCCCGATGACTCCATTCGTCGGCGGTGGGGTAGTGCCGGGCCGCCTCTCCAAAGCAACTTTGCAGCATTTCGGTGTTGATGACGCCCGGGTTGAGCGGGATCGCCGCCATCCCCTCGGGCAGTTCCTGGGCCAGAGCCTGGGTCAGCCCTTCCACAGCCCACTTGGTCGCACAATACGGGGCGACTTCGGCGGAGGTTGAGCGGCCCCAACCCGAACTCAGGTTGACGATCACCCCCTTCTGGCGGGAAATCATCGCCGGCACAAAGTGTCGCAGGACGTTCGCGATCCCCACAATGTTCACCTCGATGACCTGCCGGAATTCCTCCGCAGGAACCTCCCACAGGGGGGCATTCCGATTGATCAACGCCGCATTGTTGATCAGCAGATCGGGCGGTCCCGCGAGTTTGACGACCCTGCCGGCCCACTCGGCGACGCGCCGGTCATCGGTGACATCAACGCTGGTAAAGTGATGGGGGGCTGGAAACCGTTGCTGCAATTCGGTGATCTGGGGCTGCGTTCGACCGCAACCCAGGACGGTATGACCCCGCTCGATGAAGCGGTCGCACAAGGCCCGACCCAGGCCCCGTGTGACCCCGGTCAGAACGATGACCCGTGCTCCTCCCGAAACTCGTGCCATGTCTGATGCTCGTGCCATGCGACAGTCCCTCACCGTGGTGTTATAGTCTTAATCCATGAACGCTCACCGGGAAAGCATCACTTCACACGATTCTTCCGGGCATCCCTCCCGCGTTCGCTGGCTGGTGCTGGCGCTCGCCTGCGGGACTTCATTTTGCCTGTACCTGCATCGTTTTACATGGACCTTCATCGCTCCCGAACTGCAGCAGCAGCATGGCTGGACCGAACTGGAGACCCAGGCCGCGTATATCTGTTTCAGCTGGACCTATGGCCTGGGACAAATTCCCAGCGGCATGTTGATTGATCGTTACGGGCCGCGATTGTTCCTCAGCGTGATCATTGCCGCCTGGAGTCTCGTGATCCCCTGGCAGGCGAGTGCCTGGGGGCCGGTTGTCGGCGGGGCTCGCCTCGCGATCGGGGCGACCCAGGCGGGGTGCTACCCCGGGCTTGCGCTTGTCACGGCCCGTTGGTTTCCGGTGAGATACCGCACGATCATCCAGGCGCTGGTGGCCACGGTCTGCGGACGTGGCGGGGGCGCACTCGCCCCCATCGTGATGGCGACCTTTCTGATGGCGGGATTGGGGCTCTCCCTCACGACCACGCTCTGGGTGATGACCGCGGTCGGTCTTCTCTTCGCCTGCGCCTTCTGGCAACTGACCCGCGATTCGCCGGATGGGGATCCACGCGTCAACGCGGCCGAACTTGGTCTCATCCAGGAGGGAAGCCCTGCCGTTCCCGGAACTGCCGGGCAGTCTGTCGGGCAGCGGTTGCCGATTGCCCAGGCCCTGCGACTGCGCAGCGTCTGGATGGTGGCAACCATGCAGGCCTTCGTCGCGGGGGTCGACACCATCTATTCGTCGATGCTCGGGCAGTATTTTGCATCGCGGGGAGTGTCCCTGGCCAAGGCGGGACTGCTCGCCAGCATTCCCCTGTTTGGCGGAATGCTCGGGGGACTGCTCGCCGCCCTGCTGAGTGACGGTCTGATGCGACTGCTTCCCAGCCGGACCCAGTCGCGACGCCTGGTGGGGGTTGGGGCGAATCTCTGTGCCTGCCTGGCCATGCTGGTGATGGTCCGGCAGACCGAGACTGTTGTGGCCGCCCTGGCCCTGGGGGTGGTGAAACTGTTTGCCGACATGAGCCAGCCGATCGGTTGGGGAACCTGCACCGACATCGGGGGCCGGCGTGGTTCGGCCACGGTCTTCTCCATCATGAATGCCGGAGGCAATCTGGGGTCGGTCATTTTCCCCCTGGTGTTTGGTGTGATCGCCACCCGCAGCCAGCGGGTCGTCGACGGGGAAATCGTCCGCAATTACATCCCGGTCTTCACCGCTGCCGCCGGAGTCTACATTGCCGCTGGGCTCATGTGGCTGCTGATCGATTCCACCCGGACCCTCGATGATGTGGACCGGGATACCAGCGCTCCCGACTGATTCCCGGCGATCTCTCCTCCTCCACGGCCGATGGATCCCCAGGAGGGCCGGCCCGGGAGCCTTTTCACGATGCTGCCGTTCCCACGCGTCCCCGAATGGCCGGCTGTTCGAATGACGCGTTCCCGAATCACAGATTGATCGAATCGCGGAACCGGCGGTTTGTAATTTCTACATTCCTGCGCAGATCGGCTCGCAAGCGTGCTTGACGTTGACTGGGGCTTGTGAGACAAGACGCCTCCCCGCGCGATCGATCGTGATCGCCAAGAGTTCTCTTCGCGTGCGTTCCCCTCCCGGGCTGTCCCAGGTCATCCGGTTCGATTCCGGAAGTCGGCCAGACAGTTCCCCCCTCCCATCGTCTCTCCCCTCGCCAGGAATGGCTGCCATGTTGCGCCCGTCGCTCTCGTTTGCCGCTGGTCTGGGCCTGCTTGCGGGCTCGGTTGGCTGCTCGCACATGACCGAGACCCGAGTCATCACGGCCTTCCACCAGAGTCTCGAGAAACACGATCTCGATGCCCTGCGGGCCCAGGTCTCGGATGATTTCGAAACTCGCGCGGTACGCGGGGCCGATACCTTTGCCGCCCTCAACCTGATCGACTTTCCCGAGGGGAAGATCAAGATTGTCAAGGTGGTCGATACCGAGAAGGATGACCGCAAACGCCCCATCGAGAAAAAGGTCACGATCGAGGTGGGTGAAGAAAAACGCCAGATGATCGTGATGCTCAAGCGCGAGGGAGATACCAAGCGCTGGGTGGTGGACGACGAATTCCTCCGTCGGGAAGACATTGAGAAGAACAAGACACTGTCGGCCCGGCTGGAAGTGCTGGTTGCCGTCAATCGCACCATCAACGCCTGGCGGTCGGGTGACCGCAATGATATTGGCACGGTCGCCACCCCGGAATTCAGCCAGGCCCTGGTCAGTCTCAACCCCGACCACTTCCGGCAACTCTCGCAAAAGCTCACGGCGGGCATCGCTCCGCAGGCCCGGGTGCTTCCCAATGAAAAGATTGGCGAGGAGACCGCGGTGGTCCACGTCCCCCGCAGCGATGGGGAACTCGTCCTCCGCTACCGTCGGGGGGATTCCCGCTGGCAGTTGGACGACATTTCGGTGGAGACCCGCAAGGGAAACAGCGAAATCGCCTCGGTCCGAGACATGACCTCGGCTCTCGGGACCGCTGTCTGGTTCCTCCAGAGCTACCGCGAGCAGAACAAGGCCCGGTTGGCCGAATTGTGCGAATCGCAGTTCTTCCGCGGTTCCCTCAAGGATTCCGACCTCTCCCAGGTCCCGCTCCCCGAGGGGCCTTCGAGCATGCAGGACTTCGAGGTCGACCTGAAAGACAACACGGCCGCGATCCTGGTCCGCAATGGGGATGAAGCGGTCAAGATCAACCTCGACCGCATGTCGGAAAAGACAATCCACGAAAAGCCGACCTACCTGGTCAATGAAGTGACCATCTACGAGCTCAAGAGCAACCAGGACAAGCGTCTGTCGGCTCTCTACAACAGCCGCAGTGCCCTGGAGTCCTTCGCCTCCGCCCTGGCCAGGCAGGATCTGCCGGGATTGCTGAATCACTCGACGCATGACTTCAAGGACAAGGTGTGGCAGGCCACGACCGAGCAGCACTTTGCCTGGATGCCGCTCGATGAGTTCCAGGCGGGAAAGCCCAGGGTCCTGCAGACACTGTTCAAGGGGCCGCTGACCGAGATCCTGGTGGAACATGGCAGTACCCCGGTGACCTACCAGTTGCGGGATGAAGAGGGACAGATCCGCGTGGACGATGTGATGATGCCTGCGGCCGACTACCCCCAGTCGCTCAAGGCGACCCTCGAAGCGGTGATTCCCGTGGCGAATTTCGCCCTGGCCTTGGAATCGGGAGATATCAAGCGGGTCCGCAGTACTGTGGCGGAAGACTTTACCCGGTCGGTCTGGCGGTACCTCGATGAGGTGCCGCAATTCGACCCGGCTCCCGAGAGTTACCTCAAGAACTCCCTGTCGGCCATCAGCGTTCAGGGAAATGGAGCCGTGGTGGTGCTGGGGAATGGACGGCGTGGGGCACAGGTCTCCCTGCGGCGTGAAAATGGCCGTTACCGGGTGGAAGACATGACCCTGGTGGCGGGAGCGCTGCCAGATGAGAGAATTGCCCTCAAGCGGACGATCCGCACGCAGCTCGCTGAAGGCAGGTACTCGAGTGTCTCTGATGTCGAAATGCTCGCCGGCAGCGAACGCGAAGACCTGATCGACTTCAACGAGTAGAGTCGATACCCGGTTGCCGTCGTGATGTGAACTCGAGAGGGCAGGTCTCCACACCTGCCCTCTCGCCATTTCTGTTGGCACCACAGGTCGTGTTGGCTCGCCGTGCAGCCAGTAGTCGCCCGATTTCAGGGACACCGGCGAGGGGGGAATTCCGGAACAGCGACTGTCTCACGCGTAACGGGCCGGCGAAGAGTGTCGTTTTCGGGGTGGTGGTTGGACCTTCGCAGGGCCCCCTATCGGGGGGCTGGTCAAATCTCATTCGCTTCCGGGGGGACGCTGCGCGATCCTGAACCGGGGAAGCGGATCTGCACGCCCCCGAATCCACCGATCCGGTCAGGCCTCGTCCTGTCGGGGGGGGAACGGACAATCAGCCCTCGATTCGTGGACTCATTGGTTTGGAGTTCGCCGGCCAAGGCGGGGTTTCGGAAGGTGCCTGAAGGGGGATGCCCGCTGCGAGAGCGCAACCCGCGGCACAGCCTCTCGGAACGAGCAATCGACGGATTTCCAGCGTAGCGTCTGTCGGGCAGGCTTGTGTGGACCTCGAGTCCCCGGTGTGATCGAGGCTTGTTGCTGGCATTCCGAGGCCACTGTTCGATGACGGAGGTCCCCTCCGAGAGATGGAAATCGAATGGAAAATATCTCCACGATGTAACGGGTGAGACCGCCCGCGATACCCCAACGACGGCGCGAACTCGATGCAACGACAGGTTTGGAAATGTATTTTTATGTATAGATATGTCTTTTTGATTAAAATAACTGGACAGAAGGGTTTTCTCGACCTTGATTCACTCCTTGTAGGTGATTAAATTTGAAGGTGTCATATATTCACTACGGTTCGGGAGAGCAGCATGTCACGTCACACTCGTCACCTTCGTCAACAATCCCGGGCTCGAAAGGCAGGGAAGGCCCAGAACAGACAGAATTCCTTGGGAACCGCAGTTCTTTCGAACAAGAGTGCCCCCCAGAAGGACGCGGTGTTGAACGAGTCGGACGTGCTGGGATCTGTACGGGTGAATTCATGTTCGGCTGATCCCAGAACGGTGATTCCCGGCCGTGACATCACTCCGGAAACCCGTCCCGGTCATCGTCGGCAGCCGTTCAATGACGGCTGGTTGTGGCGCGACAAGATCCTCGTGGGGGATCTGGCGGTCATTGTGGGAGACGAAGGCGCGGGCAAGACCAAGGTGCTGGCTGACTGGATCGCCCGGGTCACGACTGGCCGTCCCTTCCCTGGCCGGGACGAAGTCGGAGATGCTCTTCCTCCGTCGGATGTGCTGGTCTTCAACAGTGTCGATGATTTCGGCCGCGAGGTCCTCGCCCAGGTCGCTGCCAACGACGGCAACCCCGACCGGGTGCTGCAGGCTTCCACGCAGTTGCTCGACTGGGGGCACAGTCACAGTGGATTTCCCGAAGGCAACGGAGTTCCAGTCGGCGACGGGGACGAACGGGAGCTGGGAAAAGTCCCAGCGGAAGCAGGGGGACTTGCCGAGATTGATGGCCCCGAAACCCGCGTTCGGCTCCACACCCGGGATGGTCTTGCGAAGCTTCGGCAATTTCTTCTGCGCCGCCCCAGCATTCGCCTGGTGGTGATCGACCAGCTCAAACAGCACGTCCGCACGGACAGCGAACGGGTTTTCGAAGACATCGTTTCCGAATTGCAGGACATCGCCCGGGCCACCGAGGTCCCCTTCATCGTCACCCTGCGCCCGGACGCTTTTCGTCATGCCCCCGGGCTTGGCCAGTATTTCAAGAGCCCCTCCCTCACCAGCCTCGCCCGCGGCATCTGGCGGGTGGTGACGCCGGACGACCCCCAGCATGGCCACCGGGTGTTGCAGTGCCTGAAGCTCAATCACGGCTATCACGATTCCGGACGAGAACCATGGCGACTCTGGCACCATCCCGGTCAGCCGATGCGCTGGGAGCTGGGCAACAACGAGGAAATTCCCCTCACCAAGCTGCAACTCAAGCAGACGGTGTTGTTCCAGGCCAAGACGTTTATCAGCCTGTATCTGCAGATGTTCGGCGGGTTGGCCGAGTATCAGACCCTGCGTGTCTGGGCCCGTCGGGAGGGGATCAGCGCCTCGAAGCTTTTCGAAGCGACGATGCACTACAACCTGGGCTACACCTTTGAGCCCTGCGCAGACAATGAGCTCGGCCTGAAGAAAATCATCGGCTCGTGGGACCTGATCAGGAAACGGCAGGCGACGCCGTCCGAAGCCCGCCCGCCTGTGCCCGGTCCTCCCGAACCCAAACGCCGAAAAACGTCGAAAGTCGTATCCGCAGGAGTGTTGATTGCGGATCCATTGCGGACCGATTCCGTCAGCACCCCGGCAGATTCCCGACCCGCCCCGCCAGCCGATTCCCCCGGGGCGTCGCGCCCCGCAGTGGAAGTTGTTGACAAAACGAACCCCGCGAAAGTCGACGCGGTTGAGTCGCTCCGGAGCAAGGTGGCTCGCAACCAGTCACGGCTTCAGGAATTCCCCCTGGAAGGTTTCCGCTTTATAAAACCAAATATCGTGACAGCCCAGTTGATCCTCGACATGGAGGCTGAATTGGGGTCCGCCGAGGCGATGTTTGCAACGATGCGGGCAGGTTTGGAGTCGCTGGACGCCTACTCTCCCGACGAGTTGGATCTGTTCATGGAGGAATACCACCGACTTTACGACATGACCCGACAGTTGCACTCCCCGTCGGCTGCTGCCGCCGCCGCTTGATGCGGCTCAAGGTCCCGCGAGGTGAAATGCCGGCGCTCCCCGTACGCACCGCATCAGACGTCTGCTGCGAACAGCGATCACCTTTTGCGCCCGGCCAAGGGCCGACAGAGCAACCGACGACGGGACTCATGCCGGTGTGGGGTCAACCTGTGGACCTCTCCCCGGCCTGTGCGGAAAGCGGCTCCGTCAGGCTGTTTGCTACTGGCTGTTTCACGAACCGCGGACCGTTGCGCTCGCGTCAAACGCTCCATTCGTTGCCGCAATGGTCGCATCCGAAACCAAGCAGCGATGACGTCCCGGGAACCGCCATCGAGAGACACGCGGCCTGGAGTGCGACCGCCTCACGCGGAACAGTCCCCCCTCGTCCGCATTCCGGACAACAGCGGTGCTGGTGCAGCAATCGGGCCCGGTCGAGTGGACTTTGCAGAGTTGCGGCCGTGCTTGCCGAACGGTGTTGGCCGACTACTCCTCCACGGCCAGAATGCCCCGTCCCCGGAAAATCAACCCGGTGCAAGGTGGGAAAGGGAATCACGAAACGATCATCCGATCCATCGTGGTCCAGCGAATCGTTGTGAGCCAGATCATCTCCGTGGAACACATTGAGTTCCAGCGGGGCAAACAGCCGAAGGGCGCTCATCCTTGAGTCTCCTGCGAGGGGTCATCATGACCCGGAATCGAATGGCTCAGACCGCAATCACCCAGGGAAGTCACAGACTTCAAACCTCAGACAGATGCCGACGATAGCCGCCGAATCCGGTGGTTGCAAGATTCTTGTTCCGCGACTCGCACTTGATGGCAAACCTGGCGGAAAGATGGGGGGAATGGGCGTTGTGGGCTTGTTGGTTTTGGTTGGAAGAGAGGCGGTGACTTGTCACACTGCAGGCAATTGTCGCCCCTCCCCGGAAGACGACGTTGCGAAAGGATGAGTGTGATGGAAATGCATCGGGTGTCGCTTCAGTCGCGGATTTCTCCCCCCAGGCCACACCGACATGACTTGATGAGAATCGTCACTGCCTGGTTGTTCGGGCTCTGGTGCTGGGACTTGCAGGCCGCAGAGCCGAAGTTCGTCTCGGGTGAGGCACGAATCCAGGGAATGGGAGGCGCGAAGAAACTGCAGATTCGGACGACCAATCGTCTGGCGGGGGCGATTCACTCCCTGCAGTGGCAGGGCCACGAATTCATCGACAGCACAGACCACGGGCGGCAACTGCAGTCGGCCTGCAGCTTTGACCTGGCCCGGCCGGGGGAGTTCTGGGCCGAGTGCTACAACCCGACGGAAGCGGGATCCCGCCGCGATGGGGCAGGCCCCCGTTCCAGCAGTCGGTTGCTGCAGTTGAAACAGGGGCCAAATTGGCTGGAAACCCGGAGCCGGATGGCCTTCTGGCTGCAGCCGGGGGAGTCCTCGGAGGGGCGCCCGGCATTGAATACGACCGCACTCTCGTCAATCGAGTTGACCAAGCAGGTCAGGATTGGTTGGAAAACACTCCCCCAGGTGGTTGACTACCGGGTCACCTTTCATCTCCCCGACACTGAGCGACACTCCCTCGCACAGTTCGAGGCCCTCACCGGCTATATGCCGGAAGAGTTCGACACATTCTGGAAGCTCGACCCCGCCAGTGGTGAACTCCAGCCCCTCGACGATGGTCCCGGCGAACAGCCGTGGGCCGTGATCCTCGCGACTCGCGACCAGCGTTTCGCGATGGGAATCTGGGCTCCCCGGCAGCAGTCGCATCCCGACCTCATCCCCGGTTATGGACGGTGGCGATTCGCCCGCGAGCGGGTGGTCAAATGGAACTGCGTTTACCGTGTGCGCGATCCCCGGCAGGTCCCGGCCGGGGATTACACGTTCCAGATGTACGTCCCCGTCGGTACACGCGAAGAGGTCCGGCAGATGCTGAGCACTCTGGCCGGGGAATAAGCCTGGGCCACGCTCTTTGGTCCGGAAGAGACAACTGGAACTGGGGAGGGCGTCGATCAAAAGCCCGGGGCCATCCCTGGATTGGGATGGCCCTGGATCAGTCGAGGCTGATTCGGTCGATTGTCGGTCGATACTGGCAGAAAGGAACCGATGGGGATCCGGAACCGTTCAGGCCGGAAGTTGTTGTGGTTCGGTCGCCGTCGAAGTCTGCAGCAGCGATTGGAAAATCTGCCGGACCCACGCTTCCGTCAGGCCACCCTGGGGGCGAATCTGCCCTGCTGCGAGTTCGGCCTCCACCGTCGTGGCCCCCCCGCGAAGTTGCGCGAGAACGTCGACAGTCGTCTCCACCAGCGACGAACCTCGCTCGGGGAGTCCGGGAGTGGCCGAGACTGGTCGGCCATTCGACAGGGACAGGGTCCAGTCGCCCCCCCCGTGTCCCAGCACGCGCAGAGCGACCTTCGGCTCCAGCGATGCCTGCGTCGTGTGGTGTGCCTCACAGAGAGGCTCCAGCCAGGCTGGGGTGTCAAACTTCGGGACGACCGGACGGTCGCGAGGTTCCGCGAAATTGATCGAGACGGCATGCCGGGCCATCATCAACAGCATCTTGCGGCTGACATGGGGGCATGGCAGGTGTGGTGCGGCCCGATCGGTGTTGGTGGTGTCAAAGATCGGGTCGTCCTTCCAGTACGAGGCATAGACCTGGATCAGTTCGGCAAAGAGCGCTTCATTTTCGGTCAGCCCAACCAGCGAGCGGCCTCCCCCTTCGAAGCGGACCCGGTAGAGCCCCATCGTCTCTTCAATGACGTCCGCCAGCAGCCGCGAGTTGACCGGATGACGCGGGGTCAGATGGTAGGTCTTTCCGTGGTGTTCGGGATGGGTGAAGATATGGGTCATCACCGCCGACACCCAGTCGACCGGGATCAGGTTCTTGGTCTCGTGCCCCGACAACGGGAATCGCGACGACTCATTGATGTTGCCGGTGATGGTGCGATCGGCAGCGATGGAAATGGCCGCGACTGCCTTCAACGGCGCGTAGAAGCCGTGGTAGGTCGTCGTGTGACCGGTGGTCGAATCACCAATGATGATCGCCGGTCGGTAGACCGTGACCTGATCGAGAAAGCTGGCGTTGCGCACGGCCAGTTCCGACTGCAGCTTGCTCTTTTCGTAGTCGTTCGAGAGAGGTTGGCCGACATCGACATCGGTTTCGAGAATCAGTCCCTGTCTCAGTCCGCACACATACGCGGTCGACACATGGTGGAACTGGCGGATCCCCGCATGACGGCAGAGCTCGAGAACATTGCGGGTTCCCTCAATGTTGGAGCGCCAGGGTTCGCCCGTGGGACTCGTGCTCTCGAAGGTCAGGCTGGCCGCGTTGTGCAGGAGTCGACCGCAGTTTTCGGCAACCCAGCGGATTCCCCGGGAGTCGAGTCCCAGATCGGGTTCGGTGATTTCCCCTTCGAGGACGACCGGCCGGGGAAGGGGCCGGCCCAGGTCCTTCTCCCAGAAGTTCATCGCGTTCTCGACCCGCTGCACGGCCGACGCCTTCCGCGCCGGACGGACAATGACTGCCAGTCGGGCATCGGCGAGTGTCAGGTCCCGCAACAGGTAGCGTCCCAAGAGCCCGGTGGCTCCGGTGATCAACACGTAGTCCTTCATGATGCAATCCAGGTTGACCCCATGCGGAGACCGGACAGCCGATGCACCACAAGGGGGCATGACTGGAGATCAAGCCGACCTTGGCTTCACACAGGTTCGAGGCGACTCCGCGGATTCCTCTCTTTCCTCGCGGAGAGCTTTTCGGAACCCCGGCTGGAAGGCCGGGGAGAAAAGCAGTTGGAAACTCCCATTTTAAGGGCCGGGGCCGGGGGGTCAATTGCCCGCCGACGACTGGCCGGTGATCACGATCCTTCTTTGGTCAGATGTTCAGGCAACTTTCTCGCGCTGTTGGCGTGCCAAGTCCCGTTTTCTCGACTTTTCGAGGAAGACAGGGGGGGGAACTTCGGTCTGGGACCGGGCTGGATCACCGCCGAAACAGAGCAGAGCAGGCAGCAGCAGCAGGTCCCCCACGAGGGTCGCAAGGAGCAGCACTGCCATCAACAGGCCGAAGCGGTAGGTTGGAGCAAAACTGCTCATGGCCAGGGCCAGCATACCGATGCTGGAAACCACGATCGATTCGAAAATCGGCCCCCCTGTGGCGACCAGCGCAACCCGGACCGATTCCCGGTTGCTCATCCCGGTGCGGAGTTGGTCGCGGTAGCGGACCAGGAGGTGAAAGGTCCCGTCGATCGAGATCCCCAGCGCAATGCTGCCGGTCATCATCATGCCGATGTCGACCGGGAAACGGGTCCAGCCGAGGAGCCCGAAGATGATTCCCATGGGAAGAACGTTGGGAACCATCGCCAGCAGGGTGATTCGGACCGATCGCAGGGCGACGGTCATCACGAGACCGATGACAACGAAGGCCGAGGTGAAGCTCTTCCAGAAACCGTTGAGCATCTCATGCTGGGCCTGCTCAATCAGGGGAGCGAGGCCCGTGAGTCGGATCGGCTCACCCTCCACGAGTCCGTTGAGTTCGTCGTAGATCTGAGAGAGGTTTTGACCCTCGGGGCATTCGATTCGGGCCGAGATGCGCCATGCCCTCTGGCCGTCCACCACAAACTCCGAGGTGCTGCTCTGTGCCTGAGCCTTCTGCAGGATCGGCAGCAACTTCATCGGGTTTTCGGGGAGTGGATCGGGGAAAAACATCGCGGCCGACATCACATGGCGGACGGCTGAATGTCCCGCCAGTTTCCGCTCCAGCCCCCGCACGACTTCCAGCCGCTGGGTGAAGGGGAGCGACGAATCTTCGAATTCGACCACACCTTCGATGGAATCGAGGCTCGTGAGATGCTCGCGGATGCGGTTGACGTCTGTGACGACCTGACTCTGCTTGGGAAGGAAATCGAGAGGTTCGATCTTGGTTTCAAGCCAGTTCAAGCCGACGAGGGCAACAGCCCCCACGGCCAGGAACGACACAGTCACCACGCGGTACCTGGGAAGCAGCCAGTGGGCGAGTCGGGCAAAGACCAGACCTTCCTCGGCAAGATCCTCCGAATGCTTTTGCGGGATGACCGCCAGGATGGCGGGGGTGATCGTCAATCCCCCAGCCATGGCAATCACGGCCCCCAGGGCGGCGGCGTATCCGAACTGCGTCACTGGAACAATGTCAGTCACACTGACCGAGAACAGACCGACTGCCGTGGTCATCAACGAAATCAGGCAGGGCCTCCAGCAGAGCGTCAGGGCCGAGCCGAGCGTGTCAGAAGAGTGCTGCGATTCCTTGAAGTAATGAATCACATGAATCGAGGCCTCGAGGGTGAAGACCATCACCATCACCGAGAGCGCCCCGAGAATGAAGTTCATCTCGCCGCCGCACCACTTGAAAACCGCGAGGGTCAGGTCAATGGTCCAGATGGTGAGAGCCAGAACGGCAAATGCCAGTTTCCAGTCCTTCACCCAGTACCGCAGCAACAGCAGGCAAATCAGCAACGTGATGAGGAAGAACTTCGTATTCTCTTTCTTCCCCCCCAGGCGGTCCATCTCGGTGATCACCACCGGACCGCCGGACAGGGCGGTCTGCGGGCCATAGAGACCCGCGTACTTCAGTTCCGACTCCACATCCCGCACCGTACCGGCCCGGTCCTTGAGTCCCGATCCCGACAACAGGACGGCGACACCGGCCAGACGGCCGTCGGCCGATTCCGACAACCCCCGCAGTCGCGCCGTGATCTGATCCTCCGGAACTCCCATGTCGGTCATGGTGGACCGCAGTCGACCCGGGGACCAGCATTGACGCACTCCGGGGAGTCGTTCGAGCCGGCCACAAAGCGCTTCGATCTGGGCCTCAGAGACCCGAGGGGTCTCGAGCCCGATCATCACCATCTCTTCAACGCCGAAGTCGCGCTTGAACTGTTCATACGAGGCCCGTACGGGGGACTCCACAGGGAGCCACGTCTCGATGTCGTTGTTCGACCGGATCGACTGGGCTTGCCAGTGCAGAAACGGGAACGACAGCGCAAGCAGCCACAGGATGGAGCGGCTGGAGTTCTTGTAAAATCGGGACAGCATGCCGTCTTGGGGGCAGAACTGCCGACGCGCGGACGTGCGGGCGGGCGGTGGAGGGAATCGAACTCCTCTCGTATCGAGTTCTGGAGAAAGGCCTCCCTAGCCCAAATTGCTTCCTGTCTGAGGGTTCCCCTGAAGCTGCTGCCGACCGGGTTACAACCGGCAATGAAACCCGAATTTCCCCTGTCGTCAAACCTTGCCCCGACTCTCCAGATTCCGACCGGCCGACAGTGCAATTCGGAAGCGCTTCGTGCCTAAAATGGATCAAGCCGCCGGTGCTACCCTCAACCCTATTCTCCCCGATGGACGTCCATGAAAGTCTCTGTTCGCGTGACGTGTGGTCTTTTCCTGGCATGCGCGTGTTCACTGGTGGGGGCTGAGTCTGGCCCCGCACCCGCACTGACTTCGGGAGAAGGCAAGCACCTTGCCAATCTGCGGCAGGTCACCCAGGGGTTGCCCCGTGCCGGGGAGGGATACTTCTCGGCCGATGGGAAGCAGATCGTCTACCAGGCCTATCCGATTGGATACCCCTTCTACCAGATCTACACACAGCCGGCTGACGCGAACCAGCCCCGGCTCGTCTCGACGGGACGGGGGCGAACCACCTGTGCCTACTTCGCCCCCGATGGGCAGACCATCCTGTTTGCGTCGAGCCATACCGATCCCCAGATCGAGGTCACCGAACTGAAGGCCCGCGAAGAGGCGGCTCGTGGCGGACGTCGTCGGTACCAGTGGGACTTCGATCCGCACATGGATCTCTACACGGTGCGGTTCGATGGAACCGGGCTCACGCGACTCACCGATGCCGAGGGTTACGATGCTGAGGGAAGTTATTCCCCGGATGGTCGACAGATCGTCTTTACCTCCACCCGGGATGGTGATCCCGATATCTACATCATGAATGCAGATGGAAGCGACGTGAAGCAGATCACCAACGCACCCGGTTATGACGGAGGCCCCTTTTTCTCTCCCGATGGCAAATGGATCGTGTTTCGCAGTGATCGGGATGAGAAGGACATGCTGCAGCTCTACCTGATCTCGGTCGATGGCAAGGTTGAAGTCCCCCTCACCAATAATCTGAAGCATGTGAACTGGTGCCCGTTCTTCCACCCTTCAGGCAAATACCTGATCTGGTCGGGGGCCGACTACACCACGGGACGCGGCACTTTCCATCTCTTCACCATGGAAATCGACTGGACGGGCGACAAGCCCCGCGGCGGAACTGTCACCCAGATCACTGACCATGAGAAAATGGATGTGCTGCCGGTCTTCAGCCCTGATGGGAAAAAACTGATGTGGACATCAACACGGGCCGCCGATGGCACCAGCCAATTGTTCCTCGCCGACTGGCTCCGTTAGACCGGAAACTTCAGGATCGGCGTTGTCAGGATCGGCGGATCATGGGGACGTGGGGGGGGGGGCTTCACCAGGGAGCGTCGCCAGCCGCCAGCGGGTGCGGGAGATGACCGAGTTGTCGACAGGATCGGCAACGGTATCTTCAATCTGCAGTGCCCCCCAGGGGAGTTCATTGCACCACCAGACCTGGCGGCGATAACGGGCCTGCGGGAGTTGGGGATCGGCCTGGTGAAGAACTGACGCCGACAGCAACTGACACTCGAACGCCTCGGGGCGCAATCGGGTTTTGACGTACCTGGGCCGGGGATCGACTCGATAAACCACCGCGGCGGGGAGCCCCGTGAAGAATCGCCTGGCAAGGTCCGGGGCGGCAATGCTCCCGGCATCCGTTTGGAGTCGTCCCTCTCCGACTAACGGAAGGGCATCGTGCGGCCAGGGTTCCGTGGTGAGATCGAGATCCAGACGCGCGCCCGGGGCGAGGTGATCTCCCGGAATCAGCGCCGCCACAGGATCGACTCGGCAGGTCATCGGGGCCCCTGTGGCATGCTGTTCGAATGTCAGTGTCAGGGAGCGGACCCCGCCAGCCGTCCCCAGGGAGTGGTATCGGACGATCAGAGGCTGTTGGGAATTGGTCAGACGGGGAGGGTTGACGACCCAGGTGGGGCTGGTTTTCACCGGCGGTGACTCGGCCGTTGGGCTCGGAAACCACTTTTGCCAGATTCCCGTCAGCCAGGGAAGTTGCCAGGGATTGTCCCTTGGAATTGTGATGGAAAAGGTCGAGAGTCCCAGCAGGATGGCAGCCAGTGTGAGCCGTGCCCGAGACATCTGCCATCGGTCAAGGATCGGGACCAGTGCCAATACCCAGAGGGGGATCAGCCAGAATGCCCAGCGAAGTCCGCTGGTGACGCCTCCGTAATTGAGGCTTTGTGTCCGGGTGACATAGAACGCGAGTACCCACACGGTCAGTCCCAGGCCACTTCCCAGGAGGAAGGGCCAGGTTCTCCCCCGCCAACTGGAGCGAGTCATCCACGTGGCAAGCGACAGCAGGAACACCGGGGTCAGCGAAAAGATGCCGTGGTGACCGAAAGTGCAGTGCCAGAGATAGGTGGTGACCGAAGTCTCACCACGGTCGATCGCCGAAGGATTGAGCCAGTAACTTGGAATCCCGTCGATCACGTAGTGATAGGGATTGTTGTCGGCGGCCCCGAACGAGGCATACGTGGGAATGACACTTCCCGTCGCCTGCCAGTTGCTGAGGAGGAACGTCGCGAGCGGGATCAGGGCGGCTGGAACGAACCAGATGCAGGTCGCTTTTGCGCCGGCCCGCCATGCGACAACGAACGCCACAAGCCCCCAGGTTGCGGCGGGAAGTTCGCAGCATGCACACGCAGCGGCAAAGAATCCAGCGACAGCAAATCGCCATGGAGCAACCCGACCGCCATGGAGTCCAACGAGGGGGGCCAGCGAAAAGACCAGGCAGACCGCGGCCGGAGTGTGATTGTTGAGCGTGATCAGAAACGGTGTCAGAAATGTCCCCAGAGACGCAACCAGCATGACGAAGATCCGGGCGAAATCCGACTCGGCATGCTCCTCAACCAGTCGGGCCAGCACCAGGAGGGCGATGACCCAGGGGAGCAGGTTGAAAACCAGCAGCACGGCATGTGTGGCGTCATGCAGGTTGGAGTCGAGCGTGTACCCTGTGACCCGCTGCACCCCACGATAGAGATGGGCGACCAGCAATGAGACAAACGGCGGCTTGGAAGAATAGAAATGCCCGTTGACATACACTTTGTCGATGGTGTCCCATCCGGGACGCGTAATGATCTCGTCGATCTGCCACGTTCCCCTCTCGGCCAGGGACCAGACCGTACACCAGCGGGAACGGTCGTTGGCGCTGAAAAACGGGGTGTGGGGAGGGCGGGCTTCCTGCCAGCGGTCAGGTGTGTATTTGACGGTGGCGGTCTGGATCTGTGCCCACCCCTGGCCGGTCGCCAGGGCGATGATCGCCACGTACAGCCCCCAGCGCCAACGGGTGCCAGGATTCAATGGAAGTGTGGGAGGCGGATTGTCCCGGGAGTCGCTCATGAGAGGCTCGTCGGGCGACCGCCATACCGACCCTGGAGAACGGTCAGGTCAGCAGGTCGCGCAGGGAAAAATGAAAGGGCCCCAGTTTGCCGCCATAGTTTCCGGCGGTGACTCTCAGCAGTCCGGGGTGGCGGCAAGCGGCGTGCAGTCCCGCCCGCATCGCGGCGGCGACGGCGCCTTCCGTCAGACCATCGATCACGATTTCATAGACAGCACTGATCTCTGGAGGAAGCTCGGTTGCCACGACTCCCCGCAATGTCGGGCAGTACACTTCATTAGTGCTCGCCTTGAGCGTCTTGTACTTCGAGCCGACTTTGCTCCCCGAACGGACGATCCCGCCCGGGAAGGGAAGGATGCAGTCGGGAACCTTCCGGATCGCCCGGGTGGCCAGCTCAGCGGCGGCGAGTCCCGCTGTCGCGTCACTGGCCAGCAGCAGGAGGTTGCCACCGGCGACTCCCTTGACCGTTCCGAGTTTCTCTTCGCAGAGAAACTCGCCATCCATCACCGGAACGCGCCAGTAGCGGCGGTCCCCGATCTTCTTGGAGGTCTGCCAGGTGTCGCCGAAGAAGCGGATCTGTCCCCCCACCGAAATCTCCCGGTCAGGGGCGCATCCAGAGATTCCATTGAAACACGCGGTACTGGGACAGGTGAGCACGCTTTGTCCGACGCGGTGGACGAGTGCCTTCGCCAGGGCGTCCCGACTGAACGCAAAGGCGAGTACGCTGACTCCGGGGCGCCCGTCCGGTGTTTCCTCGGGCGTGAGAAACCGCTCAATGCCGGCTTCGCAATCACAGGCGATCACACTGGTGGCATTGCCCGTCATGACGGTCGCGGCGGTCCACGCCCATTTGCGGGAACTGGCCGTGATGATGAGCCGGGTTCCCGTAATGGCAAATGCCTCGGCAAAGGTGTCGATGATCTCGACCCCGTCCAGCAACAGCGGTGCGGCGGCGGTGGTCACGATAAGGTCAGTCCTGTGCAAACAATCCCTGTCGGGCCGGGGGAGGCCAACCTCCCCCGGCGGATTCCTGTCACCCCGGAGGGGCTTCTACTTCCCTTCGGCGTCAGCAACCGACTTGTCGTGCCAAGCCTTCGAGACTTCCGGATTGGGGGTCGCATCGCCAGCCTCCAGTCCCATGACCCAGCGGATCCCTCCAATGAGAGACTCGCGAAACTTGGGATTCGCCCAGGTTTCGGCATTGTGCCCGAGGTTGGTGTAGAACACCCGGCCATCCCCATAATTCTTGATCCAGGAAACTGGAACATGGTAGGGCTTCTTCGTACCGCATTTGGCCATGTTCAGGCTCATCAGAACGTGCACCTTCTCGGGCTGCCAGTTCTTGTACTGGTAGATCTCGTCACGGATCTGAAACTCGTCTCCCCAGACCTTGGTCGAGGGATGGTTTTTGTCGTGGACCGTGATCGTCACTGTGTCCCCGGCGTTCCAGGGGTGGCCGTCGAACGTCCCGCCGATCATGTCCCAATAGGGCTTGTAGCCGCCATAGGTATCGGTGGAGGAATGGGTGGCGATGAAGCCGTGCCCCTTCTGCTTCAGCCAGGTATTGAAGAAAAAGTCGAGGGCCGGTTCGGGGATCTCAAGACTCGGTCCCTGGGTGTAGAAAAAGACCAGGTCGTACTTCTTGAGGTTCTCGGGGGTAAAATCAGCGATCGGGTCCTGCGTGCAATCGACGGTAAACAACTTGGTCTGTTGTCCGATCTGGGTCACGGCGACTTCCGAAGGAGCGAGTTGCTGGTCCTTTCGGCGCACGGGATCGTGGGTGAACGTCTTGGACGTCGTCACCATCAGCATGCGGGCCGGTTTCTCGGGGGCGTCAGCCGCACTGGATGTGCCAGACAGGCCCAGCAGGGCACACAGGGCAAGTGGAAGTGCCATCAGACGGTCGAGACGCGGCAGTCGCATGGGTGGGTCCAGGGAAGGAACAGAAAATGTCAAACGGAAAGTCACCCGAACAAACAGCCGAACGAGCGACAGTGCGGGCTGGGGATGACTGGACAGAATGCCTATATTAGAGGGGTGGGGATTCCGCTGCCAGACACTGCCTTGGCTCTGTGGGTGGTGGCAGTGTTTGGGGGCCCCTGAACGTTGGATCCTGATTTTTGGTCGGCGATTTTCGAGTGGAGAGTTTCGCCGCCAGACCCTGACCCCGGCTTGCTTCATGTCAAATGGCTTTTTGGGCTATCCCGCATCATTCATGCTGGACGTTGTCGTCTGTGCGCTGATCGTTGTTGTTCCCCTCCTGGTCTTCAACATTGCAGTGGTTCGGTTCGGCAAGAATTACCAGTTGCACAAGACCCTCCAACTTCTGTTGGCGGGGGTACTCCTGGTGGCCGTGGCCCTGTTCGAAATCGACATGCAGTTGCAGGGAGGAGTCGACGGGATACTCGCCAAGCGATCTCGCCCCCTCTCGGTTGCCGAATTGGCAAGTTTTCGATCGCTGCTGCTTGTACACCTGTTTTTCGCAATTTCGACTGTTGTGTTGTGGGGTTTGACTGTTGGACTCGCCTGGCGCCGGTTTCCCACGCCCGTCCGACCTGCGTCTCACAGCCGACTCCACAAGATACTGGGATGGTTGTCGGCACTCGATATCACCGGGACTGCCGTGACGGGGCTCATGGTGTACTACTACGGATTCATGGTTCCTTAGCGGTTTGTTGAGCAGCGGGTCGACTCGTCTGGGGGGCCGTGGAGCATTCACGAAAGTCTGATCTGGAAAATTGATGACGAGACGGCTTTGACCGCGGGCGCGGCATGGTAGAATGAACAGAAGTCTCCTGCCCGAAACGTGCCGGTTCACTCGAAACAACTGAGATGACTGCCTCCCGAACAAAGTGGCTCGCGTCTGGTGTGGCAACTGCCGCGTGTCTGACGCTGGCAGCATTGGCATGGCGATCTTGGGTTGAGCAGCCGGACGCGGATTTACCATCCATGGCGGTCCTGAAACAGCCACCGCCAATCCCCGATCGTCCCGGAGATGCTGACCAGTTTGTCGGGTCATCGGCCTGTATTGTTTGCCACTCCGAGATTGCCCGGCGTTATGAACAACATCCGATGTTCCATGCGGCGAGTGTGAATCGCCCGGAAGAAAATCCTCACGTGACGTCCGGTCATCCCGTCGTCTTTCAGACGGGGCCTTTCGAGTACACTGTGGAAGTTCAGGGTGAAGAAGTCGTTCACCGTGAAACCTTGCGTGATGGACGGCAGAAGGTGGTTGCGGACCAGGCGGTGGGTATTCCCTACACCCTCGGGTCGGGTGTACGGGGTAAGTCTTACCTGATCAACCGCGATGGCCGGTTCTATCAGTCTCCGATCTCCTGGTACAACCAGCAGCAGAAATGGGATCTGTCTCCCGGTTATTCACTCGAGATCTCAGCCACCCGTTTTGAGCGACGGGTGACAGACGACTGCATGTCCTGTCACGCTGGCCGCATGCAGGTGGCCAATCCGGAGGTCGCCGATGTCTACGCATCCCCCATGTTCCTCGAGTTCGGGATCGGCTGTGAACGCTGTCACGGTCCCGGTCGAGCCCATGTGGAATTGTACGAAGGGGGGCGGACGGCGGTCGTGGGTGAGGATCAGCGGATCGTGAATCCCTCCAGGCTCGATCCCTGGAAGCGGGACAGTGTGTGCTTTCAATGCCACCTGCTGGCGCGGCGTGTTCCCCGACACGGGCGGAGTGTGTTCGACTTTCGGCCAGGGCAGGGGCTCGAAGAAGTTCTGTCAGTTCTGGTCCATTCTGATGACACTTCCGAGGGGACACCCGACAAAGCGGTCAGTCATGTCCAGGAAATGTATTCCAGTCGATGTTTCCAGGAGAGCCTGGGACAATTCACCTGTATCACCTGCCATGATCCGCATGGTGTCCCGCCGCCGGTCGAAAAAGAAACGTTTTTCAACCGCAAGTGTGGTGATTGTCATGCGGCGGACGCCTGTCGTGCCTCGGTGTCCGAGCGCGAGGCTGAGCCATTCCGCAACTCGTGTGTCCAATGCCATATGCCTCGGCGTGAGGCAGGTGACATCGCGCACACCTCGCAGACAGACCATCGCATTCGCAAGCGTCCCGGTCCTCCGCCAGTGGATCGTCCGGATGAGTCTCCGCTGGTGTTTTTTGCGTCGATGGGAAATGGTTTGACGTCCTGGGAATCGCTCCGGGCGCGAGGATTGGCGGCTGCCGAAGAGGCCTACACATTCATCCTGCAGGACCCCCGAAAGCTGCTGGGAACGGTTGAGCTTCTCAAGCAGGCCCACGAAGCCCAGCCGGCAGATCATCGGATCCTGCAGGCCCTGGGGGCAGTCCATTACCTGGCTGGTCAGGATGCCGAGTCGCGGCTGTGGTTTGAGAAGGCGCTTTCCTACAGTCCTCGGGACGAAGAGACGCTCAAAATGCTCGGTATTGCCTGCTATCGAACGGGAGACTTTGCGAGCGGGCTGAAGTATCTCAAGTTGGCCATCGAGGTGAACCCCTGGAATGCCGAGGTGTATGCCCGGTATGCCGTCATGGCAGCAGTATTCCAGGATTTTCAGACAGCGATCGCCGCGGCCCGACAGGGCCTGACACTTGCGCCGGCACTGACTCCGCTGCGACGCGACCTCGTGAAATTCCTCGAGGAGGCGGGACAAAACCGGGAGGCGGCGGCCGAACGACAGAAACTCATCCAGATCGAATCGGCTGCACCATGAGTTCTGCGACAAATCCACCACGGCAGGGAGCCTGTCTCGATCGCGAAGAATACATCGAGCAGACCTACTTCTTTCGGGTGTTTCGCGACCGCCTCCTCGAGAATCTGCCCGCTCAGGAAGTCCTGGAGACGATTCACGAAGAGGTCCTGACCACGACCCGGCTCCCCATGGTGATTGAGTTTTTGCGCGGTGAGGTCGGATTGCATGGTCGATTGAGCCGGGGAATGGCCCTTTTGACCCACTATTTCACCCCGTTTCAGGTCTTTGTATTTCAGCGGGCCGAAGAGGATCGGTCGAAGTTTGATCAGCTCACGGCCCTCGAGATCCTGCAGCACGAAGCGAGCTACAAAGCCCAGGGGGCAACGCCGGCCGGCTTGTTTGTCTACCAGTTTGAGTCGATCAGTCGGAATCGGCTGGGGTATGACCGGGGGTTGGCCGCCGTGGCCGCAGATCCGATGTTTGCGGGATCCCCCTGGAATGACTGGATCCTGCGCGCCAGGTTGCAATTGGGAGCCACCGATTTCGGTGAGCTGATTTACCGTTGCTCACAGCAGTTTGTCGACGACCGTCGCCGTGCGACGGGAGAGTCCGACTGGAGTCCCGCTCAGGATGTGCTGTTTGGACAGCGCGAAGGAAGAATTGCCAAGGCCAACCGTGGCAAGGACCCGCTCTACATGTTTGCCGCCCTGCAGCGGCAATTGGGCTATCCGACTGTTCCCCGGCCCAAGAAGGAGGAGGGGCTGGAACAGCAGGTTCCGGCATTGCAGGCCAAGCTCTCGCACCTGGAAAAGCGAATCCAATTGCTGGAGGCCGAGACGCGCGGCAACCTGGATTTGTCACAGTTCTACACGAAGCCCCCGGAGTTCCCGTCAGGCGAGTGATGTGGTCTTGCGTTCTGTCCTGATCACAAGCCGTGATTGGTTCCGATCGGATCTGAGACAGCCATCATTTTCCGGCCCGGGAAAGTTGCTGCTGCTGTCGGGGGAACTACCCACAGCGACCCGGCACCGCCGGCAAAAGGGCTATTCGACTTCCTCCCGCTGCTCCTTCAGGCTGCGCGGAATGTCAACGATCGGACGCTCTGCGGCGGCGTGGGGGCTGACCAGTTGGCCGTGCTGCATCTGGGCCCGATAAAGCTGGGCGTATTTGCCGTCTCGGGTCAGGAGTTCTTCATGGCTGCCGACTTCAACGATCCGGCCCTGTTCCAGGACCACCACCCGATTGGCCTGTCGCAGTGTGCTGAGGCGGTGGGCAATCGCAATGGTTGTCCTGCCTCGGGTGAGATTGTCGAGGGCCTCCTGGATCTGCCGTTCGGTCGTGGTGTCAACGGCCGACGTTGCCTCATCCAGAATGAGAATCCGCGGATCAATCAGCAATGCCCTGGCAATCGAAACCCGCTGGCGTTCCCCGCCCGAAAGGGTCTGGCCCCGCTCGCCAACAATCGAGTCGTATCCGTCTGGGAGTCGCAGGATGAACTCATGGGCCCTCGCAGCTTTCGCAGCGGCGATGATTTCCGCCCGGGTGGCTTCGGGCCTGCCATAGGCAATGTTCTCGGCAATCGTCCCGAAAAACAGGAACGGCTCCTGCAGTACGATGCCAATGTTGCGTCGGTAATCGGTGATCGAAAACGACCGCACATCCCTGCCGTCCACGAGGATTTCCCCAGCCGAGACATCATGGAAGCGGCAGACCAGATTGACGAAGGTGCTTTTGCCGGCTCCCGTGGTTCCCACGAGACCGATCATTTCGCCGGGCTCGATCGTCAGTGTGACTCCATCCATCACCTGACGATTGCCATACCGGAAGCTGATGTTCTTCGCCTCGATCCGGCCCCGGAGGTCGCCAACAGGCTGCGGGTGCGCCGGTTCCGGGACGCTCGGGACCCGGTCAAGTATCTCGAAAATGCGTTGGGAACTGGCCGCTGCCCGTTGGGTACTGGTCGCCATCCGGCTCATCGACTCCAGCCGGGTGTAGAATGCGCCAATGTAGCTGTTGAACGCAAACAGGGTGCCGATGGTGACCGTGGCGCTGTCCCCCAGGATCAACCAGGACCCCACGGCCAGCACGACGATCAGTCCGATCCGGTTCAGGAAGGTGACCATCGGCCAGAAGAAGGTCCAGACCACATTCACGCGGTCGTTGGCCTGGACAATACGCTGGTTGGCATCGCGGAATCGGTCGACTTCCCGATGCTCCTGGGCAAACGCCTTCACCACCCGGATGCCAGGGATTGTATCGGCCAGAATGCTGGTCATGTCGCCCCAGGCGCGATACCCCGTTGAGAAACCATGGGTCAGGCGGCTGCGAATGCTGAATGTCAGCCAGGCAACGAGGGGAAACGTGCAGAGTGTGGCAGTTGCGAGGATGGGATCCATCCAGTACAGCACTCCAATCGTCCAGACAATCGTCAAGACGTCGGTGACGAAGTCCATGAGATTGTCGGAGAGAAAGCTGCAGATTCGGTCAGTGTCGGAGCTGATCCGCGCCACGAGATCGCCTGTCCGCTTCGCACTGAAAAAATCGAGGGAAAGCCGCTGCAGGTGCTCGTAGGTCCGGATTCGTAAATCGGCAGAGATGCGTTCGGAAAGACAGGCGAGCACCCATCCCTGTGCCCAGGCAAACGCCCAGGCTGCCAAGCCTGCAATCACCATCATGGAGAGGTAGTAGATGACACGGCTGCGCAGGACTGGTTTTGTCATTTCCGGGCTTCCGCCGGCCCCCACAGGCGGGATCCCAACCGCACCTTCCACAGCTGGTTCGGCGGCCACCTGTGCCGCAATCGCCTGGGATCGTTGCCGAGTGTCGTAGGCGATGAAGTCGTCGATGAGCGACTTCTGATAGATCGGTGGGACCATGCTGGCGAAGGTCGTCAGGATGGTCAGGACGGCACCCCAGAAAGCATGCCCGAAGCGATGCCGGACGAAACCGATCAGCCGCAGCAGCGAGCCGAGTGATGCGTCCCCGGCGGGTTCAAATCCCTCGCTCTCCTGTTGGGCTGGTTCGTCGGGAAGCGGCCGTAGTTGGCCAGATTTCACTTCGGTCCAAGTATCGAGAAACTGCTTGGCCGACTCAGCACAGGCAATCGTGTAGTACCAGACCCCCAGGCGACGATCGATGCCCAGAACTTCCAGCGTTCCCAGTCCGCCCCGATCGCGCAGGATCAGTTGCCGGATGGTGGAGATTGGAATCGCTGACCACGAGGTGGGAGCGGATTCCCCATCCCCCCGGGAGAGGGGACTCGACAGCAATCGCTGATTGGTCAAGACGAGCAGTCCCGCCGCATAGTGCTGATCGGGGCCGAGATCATGCCGGAAGACCGCCGTAATCCGTTCTTGGGAAAGCAGTTGAGTCTGGATTGCCCGCCGCGTCTGGGGGGAGAGCCGGGACCAGTCGTCGGGAGAATCGTTCACAGGGGAACCTCGGAGGGACAATGGCGTGGTGATATACATTCACCGCGGTGGCCGATAGAATAGGTCCGGTTTTGACGGTTGAGAAGCAGTCGTCAGAACAATTCGTCCGAATTCCACGAGGGGTCGCCTGATTCCCGGCGATGTTGAGTGGGTTGTCGGCGATGGGTGAGTGCAGTCGCCAAAAAAGTTCTTGAGGGTTGGTCAAGGCTTCCATCGCGGAGACGAACCCTTTGGAGGATTTCTTGAAGGCGGCAGCGAGGGCTGTGTGGGACTGGCCCGATGGATCGCAGGTCCTGACTTCAGATGTCTTGAGGGATGAGTGGTGGAAATACGGAAGATTCTGGTGCTGCGCGGACCCAACGTCTGGTCACGGCATCCAGTCCTGGAAGCCTGGGTGGACCTTCAGGACCTGAAAGACTCTCCCTCCACTTCAATTCCAGGATTCAACGACCGGTTGATGCGGTGGTTGCCGACGATGATCGAGCACCGCTGCAGTTATGGCGAACGGGGAGGTTTTTTTCAGCGACTGCGCGATGGGACGTATCCGGCGCACATACTTGAACATGTCTCCATTGAACTGCAGACCCTCGCCGGGACTCCCGTTGGTTTTGGAAAAGCACGCGAGACCTCGGAAGAAGGGGTCTACAAGGTTGTCATGCGGTACCGGGATGAGCAGGTGGCCCGGGCGTGTTTATTGGCGGGACGGGAACTGCTGTTGAGTGCGATTTATGACCGCCCCTACGATGTTGAAGCGGAGGTCAAGAAGTTGCGGACCCTGGTCGATCGGGTCTGTCTGGGGCCGAGCACGCTGGCCATTGTCTCTGCGGCCGAGTCGCGTGGGATACCCGCACGACGCTTGAACTCGGGCAGCCTTGTCCAGTTGGGACATGGTGTCAAGCAACGCCGAATCTGGACAGCCGAAACAGACCGCACCAGTGCAATCGCCGAATCGATCGCCCAGGACAAGGAACTGACCAAGTCGCTGTTGCGTGCCGTTGGGGTTCCCGTTCCGGAAGGCCGTGGAGTTGACACTGCTGAGGACGCCTGGGACGCGGCCCGGGAGATCGGCGGTCCGGTGGTTGTGAAGCCGCGAGACGCGAATCATGCCCGAGGCGTCTCCACCAACCTCACGAGTCGTCAGGAAATCGAAAAGGCATTCCAGGCGGCCTCTCGCGAGGGGTCGGGAGTGATCGTCGAGCGTTTCGCGGCCGGGGAAGAACACCGCCTGCTGGTGGTTGGCGACCAACTCGTGGCTGCTGTCCGCGGCGAGGCCGTCACTGTCACGGCAGACGGTCGCAGTACTTTGAAGGAGCTGATTGACACCCAACTCAACAGTGATCCCCGACGGGGTGAGGATGAGACCTTTCCTCTCAGCTTGATCGAGTACGACGCCGTTACGCTGCTGCAACTGGAACGCCAGGGTTTCACTCCCGATTCGATTCCGCCGGCCGGGCAAGTGGTCCTCGTCCAGCGGAATGACAACCTGTCAATTGATGTCACCGATGAAGTGCATCCCACGGTGGCGGCCCATGCTGTTCTCGCGGCCAGGACCGTCGGGCTTGACATCGCCGGTCTCGACATTGTGGCCACCGACATTTCCCGTCCTCTGGAAGACCAGGGGGCCGTGGTGGTCGAGGTGAATGCCGGGCCTGGTCTTGTGATGCACCTGAAGCCCTCTGTCGGACAGCCGCGGCCTGTGGGAGAGGCGATTGTGGGCCTGTTGTTTCCCCCGGGACAGACGGGGCGCATTCCGCTGGTCAGCGTGACCGGGACCAATGGAAAGTCGACCGTCACTCGCTTGATCAATCATCTGCTGACTTCTCAAGGAATCGCCGTGGGTGAGACATCCACGGATGGGATCCGGGTTGCGGGACGACTGATCGAGGATGGAGATTGCAGCGGGCCCAGAAGTGCCCGCAAGGTACTGCTCAATCCACTGGTGGAGGCGGGGGTCTTCGAGGCGGGACGAGGGGGGATTCTTCGGGAGGGGTTGGGGTTCGATCGATGTGACGTGGCCGTAGTGACAAATCTCGGGAGATGTGACCACCTGGGACAGGCCTATATCGACACTCCCGAGCAGATGTTCACCGTCAAGCGGTGTGGAGTCGATGTGGTTCTGCCAACCGGCATGGCTGTGTTGAATGCCGAGGACTCCCAGGCGGCCGCGATGGCTGAGTTGTGCGCAGGAGGGGTGACGTTTTTCAGTCTTGATCCCGAACATGAAGTCCTGGTTTCGCACATGAAAACCGGTGGGCGTTGTGTGTTCGTGCAAGGGGGTGAGATTGTTGTTGCTTGCGGCGGCGTCGAAACACCACTGGCCGGGCTGGAGCAGGTCCCATTGACGGTGGGAGGGAAAGCTCCATTTCAGACCGCGAATGTCTTGGCCGCCATCGGGGCCGCCTGGCATCTTGGACTGACCTTTGAGCAGATCCGGAATGGGTTGGAATCCTTTTCTGGTGATGGTCGAGGGTTGCCGGGGAGGTTTCAGCGTTTCGCATTCGGCGAGGCCTTGGTCATCGTCGATGATTGTCACAATGCCGACGCCCTGGAAGCGGTGATTGGATCGTTGGCTTTGCATTCTGCGGCGCGGCGTATTGCCGTTTACTCGGCAGGTCGCAAACGCAGGGCGTCTGATCTTGTCGAACAGGGACGGATGCTCGGCGGGCATTTTGATCGTGTGATCATCTACCACGATGCGTCCTGCAATGATCGAACAGCCGCCGAGACAGCGGATCTCTTCCGCGCCGGTGCCCGGCAATTGGGGACTCCGCGGAGCAGGGAGTGGCAGGACATTGCCGATTACTCCCAGGCTGTCACGACAATTCTTCGGGATTGTCAGCCGGGTGATCTTGTTTTGATCCAGACCCAGGACGATGAGGTGGAATCGGCAGTTCGCCTCGTCGAAGCCGAATTGCAGGCTTTTGAGTCAGGACGGTCGCGAGTTTCGGGGCAGAAGGATTCCCCGGGAGCCCGCGCCGAGACGGGATAGCAACCGCGCACAGATTTCCTGGGGAAAGTGCCCGGGACGAGGTGCGTTGTCGGATTGAGCTTTGTGCCGGGGCCAAGTCATACGATTTGAGAGCATTGTCAGGAACAGACCATGGAGATCCGCCAGATTCGTGCCCTACGGGGACCCAATGTCTGGACTCGCGTGACGGTCTTGGAAGTCCTTGTCGCCCTGCAGGGGATGCAATTTCCCGTTCGGGAGATTCCCGGGTTTGAAGCCCGCCTGAAACAGTGGTTGCCGGGACTCGCTGGTGCGGGAACGCGCACCGATGGCCCCCTGGGAGGTCTCACGCTGGCCCACGCGCTCGAGCGTGTGGCCATTGAACTTCAACATCAGGCCGGGGTCCCAGTCGCATTTGGACGGACCGTCGGAATGTCCGATGCGGGCCACTGGAAGGCAATCCTGGAATACCGGGAGGAGGAGACTGGGCGGATGGCGGTGGATCTCGCCCGCCGGATTCTGCAGGCTGCCATCCACGACGCCGAATGTGATGTGCCCGGCCTGATTCGGCACCTGAGGTCGCACGACGAGCATATCCGACTGGGGCCCAGTACTGGATCCATTGTGAAGGCGGCGGTTCGACGCGGGATTCCTTACCGGCGATTGAATGAAGGGAGTCTGGTTCAATTCGGTTGGGGCGTGAAACAGCACCGGATCCTGGCGGCCGAGACTGACCGCACCAGTGCCATCGGCGAGTCGATTGCCCAGGACAAGGAACTGACAAAGTCGCTCCTGAGGGCTGTCGGAGTCCCTGTGCCGGAGGGGCGTCCCGTCAAAGATGCAGAAGAGGCGTGGGAAGCCGCTTGTGAAATTGGACCTCCCGTTGTGGTCAAGCCACAGTATGGCAATCAGGGACGAGGTGTGGCGGTCAATCTCACGACTCGCGAGCAGGTCGTGGCAGCGTATGCAGCCGCCCGGGAAGAAGGCTCTTCCATCATGGTGGAGCGTTTCGCACCCGGATGTGATCACCGGCTGCTTGTGATCGGAGACCATGTGGTCGCTGCTGCCCGTCGAGTGCCTCCCCAGGTGGTGGGGGATGGAGTTTCAACAATTGAGCGGCTGGTGGAAGTGGTCAATCAGGATCCGCGACGCGGGGAGGACCACGCGACCTCTCTCAGCAAGCTTCGGCTGGATGCGATCGGAGTCGCCGTTCTGGCCGAGCAGGGACTGACCCCGACATCCATTCCAGGTCCGGGTCAGGTTGTGGTACTGCGGCGCAATGCGAATCTCAGTACCGGGGGTTCGGCGATCGACGTCACGGATCATCTCCATCCCGATATGGCTGCGCGGGCAGTCGATGCGGCACGAGTGGTTGGTCTCGATATTGCCGGGATCGACGTTGTCTGCGTTGATGTGCGCAACCCACTCGACGAACAGAAGGGGGTGGTGGTGGAGGTGAACGCCGCCCCAGGACTGCGAATGCATCTGGAACCCTCCGATGGTCAGCCAAGGCCCGTCGGTGAGGCGATCATGGAGACGATGTTTCCGACACCCGAAAATGGTCGGATCCCGGTTGCGACCGTGACAGGCACCAATGGCAAAACCACAACGGTGCGGTTGATCGCCCATATGTTTCGGTCGCAGGGTTTGCGTGTTGGGATGACCTGTACTGACGGAATCTTCCTCGATGACCGGCGCATCGATACCGGCGACTGCAGTGGTCCGAAGAGTGCCCGGTCTGTTCTTCTGAATCCCCAGGTCGAAGCAGCGGTTCTTGAAACCGCTCGTGGAGGAATCCTGCGGGAAGGATTGGGATTTGATTGTTGCGATGCAGCGGTGGTCACCAATATCGGTGAGGGAGATCACCTCGGAATGGGAGGCATTGAAACCTCGGAACAGCTCGCGGCTGTGAAGAGGGTCATTGTCGAAAACGTCTCTCCGACAGGCTATGCCGTTCTCAATGCTGCCGATCCGATGACTGTGGCTATGGCCCCGTATTGTCCGGGGGGTGTGATTTTCTTTGCACGCGATTCCGAGCATCCGCTGATTGTGGCCCATCGTTCACGCGGAGGAAGGGTTGTCTGCGTTCGGAATGGTACTGTCCTGAGAGCCGAGGGGGCTTGGGAGGAAGATGTGGCCCCGCTGTCCGAGGTTCCACTCACCAAGTCGGGTGTGGTGGGATTCCAGGTCGACAATGTTCTCGCCGCAACGGGAGCGGGTTGGGCTTGTGGAATCCCACTGTCTGCCATCCGCCAAACTCTGTCACTTTTCAAGAGCGACTCACGGCAGGCCCCGGCGCGGTTCAATCTCTTTGAACTTTCAGGAGCGACACTGATTGTCGATTACGGACACAATGTCGATGCCTTGCTCGCACTGATCGAAGCCATCGGCCGGATGCCACATGATCGACGATTGGTTGTGTATACCGCGGCCGGGGATCGTCGGGACATCGATATCGTCAAGCAGGCCGAGATTTTGGGAAATGAATTCGATCATGTGATCATTTACGAGGACAAATGCACGCGAGGGAGGGCTGATGGCGAGGTCGTCGCACTCATGCGCCGGGGATTGGCAAGATCAACACGCGTTACTGAGATCTTTGAGACTCGGGGTGAATTTCGCGCGATTGAAGCCGGGCTGCGCATGTTGAAACCTCGGGATTTGATCCTCGTTCAGGCGGACCAGGTTGCCGAGGCCCTGAGTTTTGTTGAGAAATTCGTTGCAGAAGGGGGGCAGACCACCTAGCGCGATATGGCTTGCTGGCCAACGCTTTTTTAATCGACTCGGCGGTTCGATTTTCAAGTTGGGTTCGGGCCATTGGCCATGGATTTGGGTCACTGCGAGTCGGCCGTTTTTTGCCGGTTGAATTCGCGATTTCCGATCGCGGAATGCCGGTGGATTCAAAGCACTGTCGTTACGGGGTGGATGTCAGCGATTGTTGCGACTCGAGCCCCTTCAATAGGTCGTTCCGAGGAAAATCAGCGGCGGTGGCTCAAGTCACCATCCGCCATCCAGGCTCGCACATTCATCCGTGGTTTCATCTCCCGGTTCTTGTTGGCCATCCCATAGAACCGTATCCTAGATTCTCCTGCTTCCTTCCTCCCTCGGTGCCCACTGCCAATGTTTCTGGATCGCATCACAATTCATGTCAAAGGGGGCGACGGAGGAGATGGATGTGTCAGTTTCCGAAGGGAATACAAGATTGCCAAGGGGGGGCCGAGTGGAGGCGATGGAGGCCGTGGCGGCAGCATCATCATTGAGGCGGCGGCAAATGTCGACAGTCTTGCGGCACTCGCCGGACACAAGCACTGGCGTGCAGAAAGTGGTCGTCCAGGGGAGGGAAGCTATCGACAAGGGCGCTCGGCGGAAGATGTGATCATACGTGTTCCCCCGGGGACCATCATTCGTGATGCGCAGCGGGGAAATGTCATACGCGATCTGGCGCAATTGGGAGAGCGGGTTGTGGTGGCCCGTGGTGGTCGGGGAGGGCGCGGCAATGACGCCTTCAAGACCGCGACCAATCGTGCTCCGCGTGAATTCGAGCCAGGAGAGAAGGGGGAAGAACGGAAGATTTCCCTCGAACTCAAGGTCATCGCGGATGTGGGGGTGATTGGCAAGCCGAATGCTGGCAAGTCAACACTTCTGAGCCGCTTGTCCCGGGCTCAACCCGAAATTGCTGATTATCCATTCACGACCAAGTACCCCAACCTTGGCATGGTTCAGGTTGGTGATGAGCATTCATTTGCGATGGCAGATATTCCTGGGCTGATCGAGGGGGCCCATGCCGGTGCGGGACTGGGGCACGAGTTCTTGAGGCATGTGGAACGCTGCCGCCTGCTGGTCCACCTGGTTGAACCTGAACCTCTGGATCAATCCCTTTCGATCGACAACTATCGGCAGATCCGCGAGGAATTGAGACTCTACGATCCGAACCTCGCTCGACGTCCGGAAATTATCTGCGTTTCGAAGGCGGAACTCCCGTCGTCATCCGAGGTGGCGCAGGAACTCTCGCTGGAATTGGGGTGTCAGGTCCATGTGATCTCGGCTGTGACCGGACGGGGGTTGCCCCAACTGGTCAATGAAATCTGGAGACAACTCCAGGTCTTGGACGTTCCCGCACCGCTGGCTCCAGAGGAGTCGATCCACCCGGCACAATCCGGGGCAGATACCGTGGTCGTAGAGGCCTTGGGGTTGGCTCGGGAAGCGATTCTCGACGAAGACGAGGAGATCGACAAAGATCTCCACCGGTGATGTGGTGTGCACAGGTGTTGGGCGCGACGCAAATTCCCTGATGAGAGGTGATTGACATGACTGGATGGAGAGTCGCTTGTCTTTTGACGGGTGTTTGGTTCCTCGCCATGGGGTCGTGGCTCTGTGCCGGTGTCTCGAACAGCCTGCTCGACGTGTCGGCCGATGGTCGTCTCATCGTGTGTTCCAATCGTGACAATGGCAGCGTGACTGTCATCGATCGTGCTCGACGTCAGGTTCTCCATGAGGTTCCGGTCGGATCCAAGCCGGAAGGGGTTTCGTTTGTCGGAGCCACGCACACGGTTGCAGTCGCCGTCTATGCTGACGATTTGCTTGTGCTCGTTGATGCGGATCAGGGGAAGCACATTGCCTCGATTCCACTTTTTGACGAGCCTTACGGCGTTGTTTCCAATAATGACGGTACGCGACTTTATGTCACCCAGGAATATCCAGGAACCGTGGCAGAGATTGATCCTGAAGCCCGTCGTGTACTGCGTGAGATGAGTGCCGGCGTTATGCCTCGTGGATTGGCTCTCGACGAGAACAGACACCGGGTCTACATCACTGAGTACCTTAGTGCGGCAATTCTCGCGATTGACCTTGAGTCAGGCTCGATTGTCGATCGATGGCAGGGGCCATCCAGTGAGAATCTTGCCCGTCAGTTGGTTGTTCACCCCACTCGTCCGAAAGCCTACGTCCCCCACATACGTTCCCGGGTGAATGTGCATCAGGGAGAAGGGTCGGTGCTGCCGTTTCTGTCTGTGGCCGATCTTGACTCCCAGGAGGAGCGACGCCGCAAAACACTCCCGATGGACTCCTTTGTGGGGGCGTTCGTGGTTGCCAACCCCTGGGAAGCGGCGATTTCGCCCGATGGCCAGACGTTGGTCACCGTGTTCGCAGGTACAGATGACGCATTTGTATCGGAGGTTCTTGATGATGATTACCGGGAATTGTCGTTTCGGCGTGTTCTTCGTCTTGGTCACAATCCTCGTGCGGTTCGGTTTTCACCAGACGGACGCGAGTGTTACATTTACAACGCCCTGGATTTCGAGCTTGTGGTACTTGATGCCGATGGATTCAATCGCCTTGGCGTGGTGTCGGTTTGCAAGTCTCCCTTGACCGATGAGCAATTGACGGGGAAGAGGCTGTTCTATTCGGCACTTGAGCCGATGGTGGGGCGACGCTGGATTTCCTGCGCCAGTTGCCATCCGGATGGTGATCCGGATGGACGGACTTGGCAGAATCCGGAGGGATTGCGCAACACGATGACCCTGTTTGGCATGGCTTGGACACATCCGATCCACTGGTCGGCAGATCGGGATGAGGTGCAGGACTTCGAGCATACGATCCGTGGTCCCTTGATGCAGGGGCAGGGACTGATCCGTGGCAGTGTGCATGATTCTCTTGGGACTCCGAATTCCGGGCTGTCCGCAGACCTCGATGCATTGGCCAGTTACTCGAATTCGCACAAGTTTTCCCTCAGTCCGCATTCTCGCCAGGGATTGTCGGAAGCCGCCAGTCGTGGTCAGCAATTGTTTCAGGCAGCCGAGACCCGCTGTGTCGAATGTCACAATGGACCGTTTTACACAGACTCTCGTCCGGAAAGGCCATTTCGGTTGCATGATGTGGGGACCGGGGTCGATGACCCAACCGAGAAGTTGGGACCAACGTACGATACACCAAGCCTGCTCGGAATCTATCGGTCGGCCCCGTACCTTCATCATGGAAAGGCCACAACCCTCGAGGAAGTCTTGACGAAGTACAACCCCGAAGATCGTCATGGCAAAACCAGTCACCTGAACTCCAAGCAGATCTCCGATTTGGTGGAGTTCCTGAAGGCTCTGCCATTTGAAGAGCCCGAGGCCGACGCGAACAGGGCGGGTCTGATCCGAATCGAGAAGTAGACGCCATGGCAGGATTGCTGGAATCGCCCCTCGACTATCAGTTCCCAATTCCGCCCGGATTGGACCAACTGGGAATTGGTGTGATTGGCGCAGGGTTTATTGTCCGAGACTGCCATCTGGTGGCGTATGAACAAGCAGGCTTCCGGGTCGTCGGGATCACATCCCGGACGGTATCCCGGGCTGAAGAGGTAGCCTCGCTGCGAGGGATTTCGAAGGTTTACAAGTGTATTGGCGAGTTGCTTTCGGATGGCGAAGTGAGTGTGGTGGATATCGGAGTGCCTCCCCAGGATCAGGGGGCTGTGATTCGGGAGATCTGTGGGAATCGACGAAAAGTTCGTGGCATTCTTGCGCAAAAACCGCTCGCCATGAGTCTCCAGGAGGCCCGTGAACTGGTGGCGCTGTGTGAGGATCAGGGAATTGTGCTGGCAGTCAACCAGAATATGCGACACGATCAATCGGTCCGTGCCTGTCGTGATCTCCTGGATCGTGGCTGGCTGGGAACGCCTGTCCTCGCAACGGTTGACATGCGGGCGATTCCCCACTGGATGCCGTGGAGTCGCGGTTTGCATTCATTGTCGACCTTCATCATGTCGATCCATCATCTCGACTGCTTCCGATATTGGTTGGGGAATCCTGAACGCGTCATGGCGAGTACACGGCCCGATCCCAGGACGAAATTCAGTCATTCGGACGGCATCAATCTCTACATCCTGGAGTTTCCGGATGGTGCGCGGGCGAGTGCATGGGATGATGTCTGGACCGGTCCAGCGCGCGAAGGAAGTGAGGGTGACATCCGGATCGGCTGGCGTATGGAAGGAACCGAGGGGCTGGCCAAGGGGACGATCGGCTGGCCAAATTATCCATCCCATGTGCCAAGCACGATCGATTTCACAACCTCCCGTCATGGAGCCACCTGGGTTCAGCCTCGCTGGAGAGAAGCATGGTTTCCGGAAGCGTTTCGTGGAACGATGGCTGAATTGCTCGTGGCGGTTTTACGCGGTCGTGAGCCGGGGATATCAGGAAGAGACAACCTGCAGACCCTGGCACTTGTCGAGGCGGTCTATCGCTCCGCTCGTGAGCATCGCGTGGTGGAACTCCAGGAATTCATGGCTGATATTTGAGCCGTTGCCAGATAGTTCAGGCGGAATCCGGGGCTTCTTGCGCCGTTGCACCAATGGTCTGGCGTCAAGACTGTTTCTTAAAGTTGCTGGCTCATTTATTCGGAAGCGTTGAAGAACCGGGACAATCGAATCAGTTCGCGGGGCAGATATTGTGCGGCGGTGTAATGACCCGCCTCCAGCCAGATCAGTTCTGGTTCGCCTCCAATACTGTCGTGGAGCGCTCGTGCGCATTCCGGCAAGACGATCTCATCCTGTCTGGCAGCAATCATCAAGACTCGACGTCCCTTCAAGAGACTCCCATAGGTCACTGGATCAACCTTGCGGAGCACATCTGCAAACGATTCCCGAGTCCCTCCCATCGCCATCCAGCGTTCTCGGAATTCCCGTGCCTTGTCGGTTTCGTTGTTCCAAACCACATCGGCAAAGTTTCCCCCGCCAAGCACAATTCCCACATTTCGAAGCCGCGGCTCCCCAGCGGCCCCCAGTGCCGACATGATTCCACCCAGGCTGATTCCAGTGATTCCCAGGCGGTTCGGGTCGACCTCTTCACGGGAGGCCAACCAGGCGGCGGCCCGGCGGATGTCCAGTACCGCTTGCGTCATGCCTGCGGCGGTTTCATGGGGATCTTCCGCAATCATCCGTCGCCGAGAGTTCTTTCCTCGACGCTCTCCGTAATACGGCATTTTGATAAACAGTGCGGCCACTCCATTTGAGGCAAGGTGGTTGGCGACTGCTTCTGCGAGGAGAAAGTCTCCTCCAAGGATGTGCAAAACAACGCAGGCGGGATACGGGCCGTGACCTGCTGGCTGAAAATAAACGCCATGAACAGTGTTGTTTTCGATAATCGGAGTGGTCACTGGCGATGGAAATGTGACCTGACACGCTTGGACGCGGTTCGCTTTCCGAATGGGTTTGGTCGTGAAATCAAAGCGGTGTGATGTCAGTTGAAAATGCGCGGGAACTGACGATTCAGAGTCTGCCGGTGAAAATTCGACCATTCCTGTCGCCGGCAGTTTGCAAAAGGTAACGTCACCGCGTTCGCCCGTTTGGGGCGGGGCCGCCCTGCCAACCGCTGCAATCGAGAAGAGAAATGCCGCAATTGCGTTCATTCGCAGGAAACCAAAAGAGAGATGTCGCATCGCTTATCCAAGGGGCAGGAGAGCAGTGTGGTCTTGTGTCAATCGGTTGATTCCGACCAAAACCAGACACTTTGAGTCAGGCTTGTCGACCGGTTGAGCAAGCAATGAAGGGACGGGATGGTCTTGTGGCATTAGTAAATACTTGTGCTTGGGCAAATTCTTCAGTTCTCCACAAGAACCATCGCAGAAGTCAGGAACGAAAGGCATTCGCTCAGAGAATCCCGCCATTTCCACCTGTCATCGACCCATTCTTCATTGTGGGCAGCGATAGCGAGAATTTGGCGTTTCATTCAAGAGTCTCCACGAAAAGACACCTGGAAACTGGAGTTGTCTTGACCTTGGATGTTCATCTCAATTGGGAAGCCCACTGTGCATCAGCGAGTCACGGGTGAATCGAAAGATCGGTCAGGTGTGACTGTCGTGTCTGTCGCCTTTCGTTTGCCTGAAAGATTTCCCCGGAGTCAACATCCAGCAATGTCAGCCATCCATTGCCCCAGGCGAAGGTGTCGAGTCCAATCCAACCGGGACGGCAGAGTGGGATTCCATTCTTCTGCGGGGTGTGGCCGACGACGACCACATGACCTGTCGGCCAAGGTTTCTCATCTCCCGTCAAATGGGTCCAACGGAGCCATTCGGCCGATTGGTCTTCAAGTGCAATCCCTGGTTCCAGATTGGCGTGAACGAAAAGATGCGTTTCGGTTGCGTGATGGCTGATCGAAGATTTCAGAAAATCCCAATGCTCTTTGGGAATCTGCTCAAAGGTGCCTCCGTAGGAGAAAAGTGTTTGTGTTCCACCATATTGGAGCCATGACTCCCGCAGTCCACGGCTTTCCGGGGCTTTAATCAGCATTTCTTCGTGATTGCCCCGGATGAAGATCAGTCGGCAATGCTGCGACAATTCGATCAAGAGTTCAAGAACCTGTTTTGTTCCCGCGCCACGATCGATCACGTCCCCCAGAACAATCACTGTGTCATCGTGGTCTGGGACGATGAGATTCAAGAGTGACGCCAATGCAAAATCGCAACCATGGATGTCCCCGATGGCGAGTGTGCGGGCTGGCATGAGGCGTGGGACTCTCCAAAGGGAGCGAATCGGTGGGGCAGACAACGTCACCCCAGTATTTGGGGTGGCATCGAGCGTATCCTGTCAGTACGTACGTGGGGTGACCCTCCCCTGAACACGGCTCGGGAGTCCCATGATGCGGAGGAATCCTTCCGCGTCGGTCTGGTTGTATGACCCGCCGGCCTCCATGGTCGCAATCGCTTCGTCGTAAAGGCTGTTCGGACTGCTTCGACCCTGGACAATCAAGTTCCCCTTGTACAATCCAAGCGTGACCTCTCCATTGACGGGTCTCTGGCTTTCCCGGATGAAGGCCATGAGGGCGTCCATTTTTGGGCAATACCAGAATCCATAATAGACCATTTCGGCGACTTCAGGAGCCAGCCGGTCCCGAAGGTGGACCAGATCACGATCCAGCGTCAACTGCTCCAGAACCCGATGCGCGAGGTAGAGCGTTGTCATTCCGGGGGCTTCGTAGACGCCGCGGCTCTTCATGCCGACAAATCTGTTCTCAATCATGTCGATCTGACCAATTCCATTACGGCCGGCGATCGAGTTGAGTTCAGTCACCAATTCAAGGGCCGTTTTTGGCTGGCCATTGAGCCGAATCGGAATTCCTGCCTCGAAGCCAATCGATACGGTCTCAACACGGTCCGGAGCGGATTGGGGAGTGACTGTCATCCCGAATTCGACCGTTTCGACACCGTTGACTGCGGGATCTTCAAGTTTTCCGGCTTCATAGCTGATGTGGAGACAGTTCTCGTCAGAACTGTAGGGTTTACTCACAGACGCCTTGACTGGAATCTGGCGTTGATCGCAGTAGGCAATCATTTCTGTTCGCCCGGGAAACAGTTTCCGGAATCTCTCCATACGCCATGGGGCCAGGATCCGAACGGCAGGGTTCAGTGCCTCGGCCGCAAGTTGAAAGCGGCATTGGTCATTCCCTTTGCCTGTGGCACCATGGGCATAGGCCGTTGCTCCGAGTTCGCGGGCAACCTGAAGACAGACCTTGGAGATCAACGGACGGGCGATCGAAGTCCCCAGGAGATACATGCCTTCGTACTTGGCTTGCCATTGCAGGACGGGGAATGCAAAGTCCTGGCACAGTTCCTGGCGGGCATCCACAATCCGCGAAGACTTCGCCCCGATCTTCTTGGCCTTTTCTAAAATGGCAGCGCGATCTTCGCAGGGCTGGCCCAGATCGACATAGACTGCATGGACATCGTAACCCTCGTCCATCAACCAGCCGAGGATCACTGAAGTATCCAGACCGCCACTGTAAGCCAGTACCAGTTGTTCGCGAGCCACGTTTGTCGTTCCTGTTGTGGTTAGGGGAACCGAAACTTTCGATCCCCAGAATTCCCGATTATCGCCGACTCTGTGTGAAATTCCAAATCGGACAGGGAAACAATTGGAAATCCCAATCGATCGGGTTGTCCTTCCCCCTGCCTCGCGGGCCATCCCGTGAATCCAATGTCGGGCCGTTTCCACTCAAGGAACTCGGTTGTCAATCTGGCAGTCTTGGGTTTCCGGAAAATTACTACTATGCTCCGGGACTGGTCACCCAGCAAAGTTAAAAATACTCGGGTGAACAAACCTTTGAACTCAGCGCAGGAACTGGCCCGTGAAGGATTTGTTTGTTCAGGTTGAGGCGGCGTGTGGGGCGATTCGATCACGGTTTCAGATCGCTCCCCGAGTTGGAATCATACTCGGAACGGGATTGGGGGGATTGGCAGCCCAGATTGAGGGGGCGACGATAATTCCTTACGGCGAGATACCACACTTCCCGGAGTCTACGGTTGAGTCTCATGCCGGTCAGTTGGTCTGCGGAAGACTCAAAGGAGTAGCCGTGATGGCGATGGAGGGACGATTTCATTTTTATGAAGGGTATTCGCTCCAACAGGTCACATTTCCGGTTCGGGTCATGAAGGCGATGGGGGTCGAGATCCTGTTGATTACCAATGCCGCTGGGGGAATGAATCACCAGTACGAATTGGCCGATGTTGTGATTCTGGAAGACCATATCAATCTGATCGGAGACAATCCTCTCCGCGGTCGTAATGATGATCGTCTGGGGCCGCGATTTCCTGACATGGCACAGCCGTATGATCGAAAACTGATTGAAGTGGCTCGAAAGGCGGCCCTGGAACTTGCCATTCCGGCACACAAAGGAGTTTTAGTCGCCGTTTCTGGTCCTAATTTGGAGACGCGTGCCGAGTACCGAATGCTGCGGGCACTTGGCGCGGACGTAGTCTCCATGTCGACCGTTCCCGAGGTCATTGTTGCCCTCCATGCAGGTCTTCGAGTACTGGGCTTTTCGATTGTGACAGATCTTTGTCTGCCTGACGCCTTGGAACCAGTCGACATCAAGCGGATTCTGGCAGTTGCCGCACAGGGAGGGGAGCGTCTGTCGCGACTCATTCCGCATGTTCTTGAGCAGCTTGCTGTTGTGTGATGGTTGCTTTTGGCTGGTCGATCCCCGCTCTTTTCAAGCTGTCTTAACAAATGGTTCACGATCGAATCGATTTACCGACAGATGAGGAATTGAGTGCTTACCTCGATGAAGGGCTGAGTCCGGGGGCGATGGTTCGCATAGAAGGTTGGATTCGGGAGGATCCGTCTGTCCGAGATCGGCTTTTGAATCTCTCCGAAAAAAGCCGAGCGAATCCAAATCTCGTCGGGGCGATCTGGCGAAAAAACCGGCTCAGTTGTCCTGACAGGAGTAAACTCGGGCTATATTTGCTGGGCGGCGCAGAGGGGGGGGAGGGGCAGTACATACAGTTTCATGTTGAAACGGTGGGGTGTCGAATCTGTTTGGCAAATCTCGACGATCTGAGATCGTCCCAGTCGGAACCGGACCATCGTAGCAGTAGGCAGCTGAAGATTTTTCAGTCATCGATCGGTCGCATCAGTCACGATCCTGGGAGGTGACTTGTGTTGTTAGCAATTTCCAGCCACCGAAACGATCCCGGTTTTGAGTGGAGTCCAGCGTTTCGCGAGTTTAAAATTGTTTCGAACGAATGATCCTCGGATTTGGATTGTTCTCGCATTCCTACACCGTCTGACCAATCGAGAGTCCGGATGAGCGAGCCATTTCAGGTTCAGTGTCCAAAGTGCAAGGCGAAGCTGAAGATCAAGTCCCGGGCGGCGGCTGGAAAGAAGGTTCCCTGCCCCAAGTGCCAGTTCGGATTTGTCATCAAGCCTCCTGCAGACGATGATGATGAACTGGCGTTTCTCAGCATGGAGGAACCGGAAGAGTCGTTTGACGATGAAGAGACTCCAGACGACGAGGATGCGGCCGAGTCGCCACGTTCAGTGCGAGCGGGCAGCCGAACTTCACGGGGACGGACAGCGCCGGGGAAGAAGGGAAAGGCGAAGCCGGTCGAATGGCAGAAGCCTCTGCTTGTAGGCTTGGTATCGCTGTTTCTGTTGGGTGGAATTGGAGGCTTGGGGTATCTCGGTTGGTCGTTTCTCAGCGGTCCAAATGACGGTGGGCCTGAACCCGAGAATCGCCTTGATACCGTGTTTCTGAATCCAGATACCGAGGTCTTCGGGCAGGTCAGGGTTGGAGACGTTTGGCAAAGCCAGTTGGTTCAGTCTGTAGTCAGTCTCCCCAGTGTCAAGACGGAAATTGATAAGACGATCGGTGAGGTTCAGCGGTCGTTTGGTGTCACTGTCGCTGATATTGAGACGGTGACCTTGGGGTACTGGGGGCCTGTGGAGCAACCTGGACGTGGAGGGAGTGGGGGACCGCCAGGAATGATGCCGATGGGCGGGCCTGCCGGAGGTGGAATGCCCATGGGAGGGCCTCCTGGTGGGGGAATGCCTGGTGGGGGAATGCCTGGTGGGGGAATGCCTGGTGGGG